>OQVQ01000341.1_pt1 | contig 22608 bp, 16 predicted proteins | sample 1691491 | NCBI WGS metagenome assembly OQVQ01 (sample SAMN03418252, study PRJEB22391) | human gut metagenome | biome: human-gut; feature: organic feature; material: feces | host: Homo sapiens | place: Tanzania | collected 2013-01
GACAGTGATAGCACCGAGAGCCTGAACGCCAACACTGCATTCTACACCTGAGATGGAAGAATCGCAGAAGACACCGGTAAGGATGGTACCAAGGAGACCACCTACGCCATGCACTGAGACAGCACCTACAGGGTCATCAATCTTACATACCTTATCTATAAAGGAGACAGAGAGACACATTACCACGCTGACAACGGCACCGATAATGGCACTTGAACCAATGCTTACACAGTCGCAACCGGCTGTGATACCTACGAGACCAGCGAGGATACCGTTACAGAGCATAGAGAGTGAAGGCTTGCCATCGACCACCCAAGTATAACCAAGGGCAGCAAGACCACCTACTGCGGCTGCCATATTGGTGGTAACGAATACATGTGACATACTTACAGCGTTAGCATAACCTGTGGCTGCAACAGTGGAACAAGGGTTGAATCCGAACCATCCCATCCAAAGGATGAAGACACCGAGCGTACAGAGGGCAAGGTTGTGACCTGGAATAGCGCGTGACTTGCCGTCCTTGTCATACTTTCCGATACGTGGACCAAGCACCATAGCGCCAGCAAGGGCAAGGACACCGCCACAAAGGTGAACGACAGTGGAGCCTGCGAAATCATGGAAGCCCATCTGAGAGAGCCAACCTCCACCCCAAGACCAGTGGCCTTCGATAGGATAGATGATAGCAGAAATGAGAATGGAATAGACGAAATACATGGAGAACTTAGTGCGCTCTGCCATAGCTCCTGACACGATGGTAGCGGCAGTGGCACAGAAGACGGTCTGGAAAATAAAGGTAGCTTCTGCTGGAACATTTGAGTCTGTGCCTATAAATCCGAAACCGCTCCAGCCCAAGAAGCCGTGATCGGCACCATACATTACAGAGAAACCAAAAATCCAGAAGATTACCGTGCCGCACATAAAGTCGCAGAAGTTTTTCATAAGGATATTGGCAGTGTTCTTTGAGCGTGTCAGACCGGCTTCGACAAGTGCGAAACCAGGCTGCATCCAGAATACCAACATTGCTCCGAGGAGTACCCATAGGGTGTCAAGACCGTTGACATAATCTTTCGCTTCTTCCACTATAGCGGCGAGAGGCATTATCATTGATAGTGACGTAATCATAATTATTATCCTTTCTTTGTGTTTGTGATTGGGGGGATTGACCAATGACGGTCAATAGATGTGTGTGTTTGCTTATTTCTTGTCGGCAAGAACGGTGTCACCGTGGTCGCCAGTACGGATGGAGTAACAGTCGATCATATCACTGAGGAAGATACGTCCATCGCCCACTTTACCCGTATGAGCTACGTCCATAATCACTTTGATGGTGGATTCTACAAACATCTCACGGCATACAATACTAATCTTCACACGCTCGATGACATCAGTGGAATACTGCACTCCACGGTAGATGCGCTCCTGGCGACTCTGTCCGATACCATGAACATCATGATACTCAAACCAGTCGATGTTGGAATTGAGCAGTGCCTCTTTGACATCCTGAAACTTTGTCTTGCGGATGATTGCTTCAATCTTTTTCATAATAATACATCTTTTAATTAAATAATACCTGAAATTCTGTCGTTTTGTAAACTTTCGAGTGCAAAATTACAACATTATGTCAGTAAAATTACCACTTTTTAGCTAATTTGTCATTATAAAATAACTATCTCTTTCCATTTGTAAAGCAAACAAAATATTTTGCTTACAATTTAATATCTTTTTACCATTTTTATATGACAATCTGAAAGTTTGTATATATTTTTTCACCAAAACAGCAACAATACCGTTGTAAATTCGCTAAAAAGCAGTAATTTTGCACCAGAAACGAGAACATCATATCAAACTTAAAAAAGAAAGGTAAAAGATTATGAGAACATTCAAGGTAACAATTCTCGCCATCACAGCATTGATGAGCGCAGGCACTATGAGTGCACAGGTCGAAGTGGAAGCTAATGTTTCAGCCGATATCGTAAGCAATTACGTATGGCGTGGCGCAAAACTCGATGACGCAGCCATTCAGCCTTCCGCTGGAATATCATATAAAGGACTGTCACTGACAGCATGGGGCAGTTACGGACTGACAAGCAATACAGGCACCACAAACGAGCTTGACCTCACCGCCGCCTACTCAGCAGGCAATTTCAACATAGGCATCACCGACTACTGGTGCAACGCAGAGAAGTATTTCCTCTATGATGCACACAAGACAGCGCACGTATTCGAGGCAAACATCGGCTATGATTTCGGTCCTCTCTCACTGCAATGGTACACCAATTTCGCCGGTGCTGACGGCAAGAAGGACAACGGCAAGCGAGCATATATGTCATACGTAGAGCTCACAGCACCGTTCAAGCTCGGCGGTCTTGACTGGTCTGCATCCCTCGGAGCCATCCCTTACTGCGCATACAACGGTTTCTATGCAGCAAACACATCAGGCGACTTCGCCATTAACAATATCTCACTGAAGGTGAGCAAGGACCTGAAGGTGTCTGACGCATTCACTATTCCGGTGTTCGGTCAGATAGCCACCAACCCTTCCACACAGGCTGCTTATTTCGTAATCGGATTTACGATCCAGCCATAATGTCCACACCTTATTTATATATAAGGTAAAATAATACGGACATAAAAGCAATACAGACACAATTCACTTGTATATTTCGCAATAAATTTCTAACTTTGCACACGCAAACTTAAATTCAGGAAATTAGGTATTAACAAATAAGAGAAAAAGACTATGGCAAATTTAAGATTTCAGGTAGTGGCAGAGGCATTCAAGAAGAAGCCTCTCGACATCCCAGCGCCAACAGAGCGCCCATCAGAATACTTCGGAAAGTACGTCTTCAACAAGCAGAAGATGTTCAAATACCTCCCAAAGAAAGTATATGACAAGATGCTCGACGTCATCGACAACGGTGCCCCACTGGACCGTGCTACAGCCGATCAGGTGGCTGCAGGCATGAAGAAATGGGCTATGGAACTCGGTGTCACCCACTGTACCCACTGGTTCCAACCTCTCACCGACGCCACCGCAGAGAAGCACGACGGCTTCGTGGAGCACGACGGAAAGGGCGGCATGATAGAGGAATTCGAGGGGAAGTCTCTCGTACAGCAGGAGCCTGACGCCTCTTCTTTCCCTTCTGGCGGCATCCGCTCCACATTTGAGGCACGCGGTTACTCTGCCTGGGATCCTACATCGCCAGTATTCGTCATCGGCGACACGCTGATGATTCCTACCGTCTTCATCTCATATACAGGCGAAGCGCTCGACTACAAGACTCCTCTGCTGAGGACTCTCCGCGCCGTTGACAAGGCTGCAACAGCCGTGGTGCAGTATTTCAACCCTGACGTGAAGAAGGTTGTCTCCAACCTCGGATGGGAACAGGAGTATTTCCTCGTGGACGAAGGTCTCTTCTCCGCACGTCCTGACCTCCTTCTTACAGGTCGCACACTGATGGGACACTCCTCTGCTAAGGATCAGCAGATGGATGACCACTACTTCGGCTCTATCCCTGAGCGCGTGGCAGCCTTCATGAAAGACCTGGAGAGACAGGCTCTCGAACTCGGCATCCCTTGCAAGACACGCCATAATGAGGTGGCTCCAAACCAGTTTGAGCTGGCTCCTATCTTCGAGGAGACAAACCTTGCCATCGACCATAACATGCTTATCATGTCACTGATGAAGAAGGTGGCTCGCCATCACGGTTTCCGCTGTCTGCTCCACGAGAAGCCTTTCGACGGAGTAAACGGTTCTGGAAAGCACTGCAACTGGTCACTCTCCACCGACACCGGCATTCTTCTCCACGGTCCTGGCAAGGATGAGATAGGCAATCTCCGCTTCATCACCTTCGTGGTAGAGACCCTCATGGGCGTATATAAGCACAATGGACTGCTCAAGGCTTCCATCATGACAGCCACAAACGCTCACCGTCTCGGCGCTAACGAGGCACCTCCTGCTATCGTTTCTTCTTTCCTCGGTCGCCAGTTGACCACCGTTCTGGAGCATCTTGCCAACACTGCAGAGGACGACTCCATCGACATCGCAGGCAAGGCAGGACTGAAGCTCGACATTCCTTCCATCCCTGAACTGCTCATCGACAACACCGACCGTAACCGCACATCTCCTTTCGCTTTCACTGGAAACAGATTCGAGTTCCGTGCTGTAGGTTCTGAGGCAAACTGTGCTTCTGCCATGATTGCCCTCAATGCCGCAGTAGCAGAGGCTCTCGTTGACTTCAAGAAGCGTGTGGATGCACTCATCGCTAAGGGCAAGGACAAGCATACCGCTATCCTCTCCGTGCTCAAGGACGACATCAAGACCTGCAAGCCAATCCACTTCGAAGGCAACGGCTACTCTAACGAATGGGTGGAAGAGGCAAAGAAGCGTGGTCTCGACACCGAGAAGTCATGCCCTGTCATCTACGACCGTTACCTCGACAAGGAGTCTATCGAAATGTTTGACTCACTCAACATCATGAGTGCCAAGGAACTGGAAGCTCGTAACGAAATCAAATGGGAGACCTACACCAAGAAGATTCAGATTGAGGCACGCGTATTCGGCGATCTTTCCATCAATCATATCATCCCACAGGTGATGTGCTACCAGACAAAGCTGGCTCAGAACGTAGCTGCCCTCAAGGCTATCTTCCCTTCAGAGGAACTCTATGCCGTAGCAGGTTCCAACATTGCCCTCATCTCAGAAATCTCTAAGCGCGTGAAGGCTATCGAGGAAGGCGTTCAGGAACTCATCGACGCTCGTAAGGTGGCTAACAAGATTGAGTCTGAGCGCGAGAAAGCAGTGGCTTACCACGACACCGTAGAGCCTATCATGAACAAGGTTCGCTACGAGATCGACAAGCTCGAAGAGAAGGTGGATGATGAAGTATGGACACTGCCTAAGTATCGCGAGATGCTCTTCATCCGCTAATCCAACGGAAATGACAATATCTTTTTACCATCCGCTGGGGGCATAATGCTGCCCTCACGGATGAAAGAACACACACATACAAGCAGAGGTAATAGTCATCCATAACAGTCTATTACCGTTGACTTAAACAGATAAAACAACAATCTATTTCTTTTATTGGTTGTTTAAGTTTGCATGGACAGGTTGCCGTGAGGCTGCCTGTCTTTTTTTCGCCCATTGTCACGATGCTTTTATAACAGATTGGCTATCAACAGGAAGATTGGCTTTTGTTGTTTCCCGCCATCGGCATTTCGTTGGCTGCTCGTCCCGTCAGATTACTTATTACCGGCATTTTGCCATATCAAAAAGCGAAATTTGCATGAAAAACAGGCATTATCAGCAAAAAAGGCATCACAACTCTTGCAGATTCAGAAATAAATGTGTATTTTCGCAGAAATTTAAAATGGCATTTTAAATATTTGCCATAATTTATAAAATACGATTTTAAATATGTCGATTTCCAAGGATGTGATAAAGTCTGTCATGTTAGACAGCCAGAAGGACGTAGAGCGGTACGAATTGACTCCACGAAATATCGATTTGGCAGAGTTTCCCCTTCAGGTTTTTGTTGGAGTAAGACGCTGCGGTAAGTCATTCATGCTATTCCAGATAATGAAGCGGATGCTTGCTGAAGGTCACAAATGGAGCGAAATGCTGTATATCGACTTTGAGGACAGCCGTCTGAATGGATTCGATGCACAGGATTTGAACAACATCATCCCTTGCCATGCTGAATTGTATGAGAATGCCCGTCCTATACTGTTCCTTGATGAGATACAGAATGTAGATGGATGGGAGAAATACGCGCGCAACCTTGCCGACCGTAAATATCAGGTGTATATCACGGGTAGCAATGCCAAGATGCTCTCGAAGGGAATAATGCAAGAACTGGGTGGGCGTTACCTTCCACATGAGATATATCCATACAGTCTGAGTGAGTATATGAATTTTCTCGGCATACCATTTGACGAAAAGGCTCTCCTGCAGACAGAATCACGAACCAATTTCATGCGTGCCTATAGGGAATATTTCACTTGGGGCGGACTGCCGGAGGCTATAAGCATGAATGTGAAGCGCAGTTATCTCACCAGTCTCTACCAGAAAATATACCTTGGCGACATTGCAGCACGTCACAATATCTCCAACTCCAAGTTACTGCAACTGATGTTGAAGAAAATAGCTGAGAGCACTATGCACCCAATATCTTACAGCCGCATTGCTAAAATTCTCAGTAGCGTAGGGGGCAAGATAACAATACCTACTGTCTCCAACTATATCAGCTACGCCGAAGAAGCGTGGATGCTGCTCCGTCTCCGCAATATCACCACTGCCTTTGCGGACAAAGAGACTAATTGTAAATACTATTTCATAGACAATGGTTTGCTGTCGCTGCAGTTAATCGATGCTGAAACGAAGTTGCTGGAAAATGCGGTGGCAATACAGTTGTTCCGCCATTATGGGCATGATGAAGACAACGAGCGCGTATTCTTCTATAATGACAACATCGAAGTTGACTTTTACGTCCCGGAAGATGAACTTGCCATCCAGGTATCTTATACTCTCAAGAGCGATGACACCTACGAGCGTGAGGTATCAGCACTATCGAAATTGCCAAAAGTCTATCCTTGCAAGCGGAGGATGATCATCACATACGATGAGGAAACCACCTTGACTGACGAGCATGGAGTGATAGAGATAGTGCCTTGCTGGAAGTGGATGATACGACAAGCATAACCACCTACCAGTAAAGAACGATGTAAATACAACGACTTCTTTTCTTGTCTTATCCATCTTCGAGACATAGGAAAAACGGAACAAAAACATGAGAATTATGCTATCAGAAAGTGATAGCTATGATATTACTTTGTAAAAGCATAGATATTACACAGTAAAAGCATAGTTATTACAGGGTAAAAGCTTAGCTTTTGCAATGCAATATCTATGCTTTTGCAACCAATTCTCTATCAATACGTTACGCAAACGTAAAATCACGATTGATTAGATACGGAAAAACAGGACATTTTTGCTCCGCTCAGTGTCACGGAAAGCGCTTTGCGTGCGCAGGCGAACATTATTATTACATTCCACAAAAGGGAAATAGAGAAACACGAGGAAAAGCAACCTCCACTTTACAATAAGACACAAAAGTATAAAGAATGCAAAAAATAATCTCTAAACTTTGCTTATTTCACAGAAATAATGTACTTTTGCAAAGTATAAGCGTGATTGTTACACTCTTACAGCATTCACGGTTTTCACAAAATTGGCATTAACAAGTTAGAAGAAAACAATATCTATTATTTACAAAACATTATAGAATTATGATTAACCAACCTATCGTGAAGCTCGGTATCGTAGGCGTAAGCCGCGACTGCTTCCCTGTAGCCCTCACTAAGGCTCGCTTAGCCGCTCTTATGGATGAAGTTCGTAAGGCTGCTCTCCCTGAAGTTTATGACTGCCCTGTAATCATCGAGAACGAAGTTGACACCATGAATGCCCTCAAGTGGGCTCACGACAATGGCATCAACGCTGTCTGCATGTTCCTCGGAAACTTTGGTCCTGAGGGTCCTACCACCATGTTCGTGCAGAAATTCCGTGGTCCTGCCATGATGATTGCTGCCAAGGAGGAAGGCAAGGCAAACCTCGCTTCTGACCGTGGCGACGCTCTCTGCGGTGTATTGAATTTCTCTTACAACGCTGGTCTCCGCCGCATCAAGGTATATATCCCTGAATATCCTAACGTTACTCCACAGGAAGCTGTGAAGGAGCTCGCTGATTTCCGCAACATCGCACGTGTCGTTATCGGCATGAAGAACCTCAAAGTGTTCGGCTTCGGTCCTCGTCCTTTCGACTTCCTCGCTTGCAACGCTCCTATCCAGCCTCTCTATGACCTCGGCGTTGAAGTGCAGGAAAACTCAGAGCTCGACATGAAGTGCCAGTATGAGAAGGTGGCTTCACGCACTGCTGAGATTGCCGCTATCGCTAAGGATATGGAAGCAGAGCTCGGTGACCGCAACACATACCCTGAGATTATCAATAAGATGGCACAGTTGGAACTCGCTATCCTCGACTGGTACGAGAACAACAAGGGCGCTTGCAACTATGCAGTATTCGCAAACAAGTGCTGGCCTGCTTGGCAGCCTGTATTCGAATTTGAGCCTTGCTACGTAAACTCACGCCTCACAGGTCGTGGCATTCCTGTAGCTTGCGAGGTGGACCTCTATGGCGCTGTGTCTGAATATATGGCAGAATGCGCTACAGAGCAGCCTGCAACATTGCTCGACATCAACAACTCTGTCCCTGCAGACGTAATCCCTGCTGGCGCAAATCTCGCAGGTGCTGACCTCAAAGACCTCTACATGGGCTTCCACTGTGGTAACACTTGCTCAAGCTGCATGAAGTCTTGCTCTATCAAGTATCAGCTCATTCAGGCACGTCTGATGAGCCCAGAAATCACTAAGGGCACACTCGAAGGTCAGATTAAGCCTTCTAAGACCACAATGTTCCGTCTGCAGTCAAACTCCGACTCCAAGCTCGTGTCTTACATCGCACAGGGTGAATTCCTCGACATCGACCCATGCTCATTCGGTGGTATCGGCATCGCTGCTATCCCAGGATTTGCACGTTTCTATCGTCACGTCCTCGTAGGCAAGCGTTTCCCTCACCACGGTGCTTACGCTTTCGACCACTGCGGCAAGGTGCTCTTCGAGGCACTCCGTCTCCTCGGCGTAGAGGACATCAACACTCCTCTCCCTGCAGGTCAGCTCTACCCAGGCGAAAACCCATTCGCTCTCTAATCAGACACCACTCATGCCATTAACAATACAATGGCACTGAATACAATACGCCCCGCATCAGCTCTTTGCCGATGCGGGGCGATTCGGTTGTATTTGCCGGTTGTCGGTTATCGGTTATAGGTTTTTGGTATTATTGTGAGTTAAACCTAAAGAAGTTTAGCCATTTCTACCGATAACCAACAACCTACAACCTACAACCAATAATAACACTACATCTCAGTATCCTTGAGATATTCCTTAGAGTATTCCACGTAATGGGCTGCGAAACTCTCTGCCTGGTTAGGGCGAGTCTTCTTGATGAATTTCGCAGGTACACCGCCCCAGATCTCATGAGGACCGATTTTCGTATTGGAAAGCACCAACGCTCCAGCTGCAACTACAGCGCCTTCACCTACATCCGCACCGTCAAGCACGGTGCTGCCCATACCTATAAGGCAACCCTTACGAAGCGTACAAGCATGCACAGTGGCATTATGACCGATTGTAACGTCATCCTCAAGAATGGTAGGACCAGTGGTATTAGTGACGTGTACCACAGCGCCATCCTGCACATTGCAGCGGTTTCCCATAGTGATAGGAGCCACATCGCCTCTCACCACAGCGTTAAACCACACTGAGCACTCATCGCCCATAGTCACTTCGCCCACTATAGCAGCGTTTTCACTGAAATAACAGCCTTTGCCCCACTTAGGACAAAGACCTTTATATGATTTGATTATTGCCATTGTTGATTTAGTACTTTATATAATAAGGAGAAAGAAACAGAAGGAATGCTAAAACAAATACACATAGAGAAAAGCAGTATGCGAGAAGAGAAAAGCCAGATGCAAGCACAGAAAAACAAGACGCAAGCACCAAACTGCGTCAGCGCGATTTTTCACTTTTCACTCTTCACTTTTCACTTTTCACTAAAGTACCTCGAACTCCTTAGTCTCATGATTTGGATCAAGCGTCAAAAAACTGCATACCATTCACATCCTGAGGCCTTTCCACTCCAGGATATTCACAGCAGAAAGCATTCATAAGTCTGTCGATATAGCGCTTTGACTCATACTTAGCCATAGGAAGGTCGTGCATAAGGCAGTTGCCACAAGTGGCAGGAGTGGTGCCAGGCACTTCATCCTCATAATCCACTACATACTGGAAAGCCTCAAGCATAAGACTGCGAATAGTCTCACAACTGAAAGAACCCTTGACTATAAGGTAATTACCAGTAAGACAACCCATAGGTCCCCAATAGATAATGTTCTCCTTCCATCCCTCACGGTTGCGAAGGAAAGTAGCCACGATGTGCTCAATCGTATGTATCGCCGCAGGATTGAGGCATGTCTCATGATTTGGAGCCGTCATTCGGATGTCGTAAGTCGTCACGGCAACACCTCCGACTTCATCCTGGCGAGAGATATAAATGCCAGGTTGTAGATTGGTATGATCTACAGCAAAACTTGGTATTAAGTCCATATTCTTATTTTTATATTCTGATTAAACTGCGAAATGAATGCAAACGCCCACATACGAGATGCAGAAAACGCCGTAATCCACTCCAATTTGCAAACTTACAACAATTCTTCCATTCCTACAAGAAAAAGTAAGAAAATAGTTGCATCGGCGTGTTGTTTAGTTAAATAATATTAAATTATCACCACTCCGACATCGTTATATTTTAATATATGCGAGAAAATTAGTACTTTTGCAGACCGATTATTACGGGGTACACTTAGAGCCCCACAAACGATGGTGTTAATAGTGAAGCGTTTGGCCGCGCTTACGGTTAGTGAATCCACGTTTGAAAAAAATGTTTTTTAGTAGAATTTTTAAAAAGATTTTAAAGTTAAATGAACACTTTAAGTTACAAGACAGTCTCTCTCAATAAGGAGACTGCTAAGAAAGAGTGGGTTGTAATCGACTGCACAGATCAGGTTGTAGGTCGTCTCTGCTCTAAGGTGGCTAAGATACTTCGCGGTAAGTACAAGCCAACATTCACTCCACACGCAGACTGCGGTGATAACGTTATTCTCATCAACGCATCTAAGGTGGTTTTCACTGGCAAGAAGGAAACCGATAAGGTTTACACACGTTACACTGGTTACCCAGGTGGTCAGCGTTTCAACACCCCTGCTCAGCTCCGCACTAAGGACAACGGTATCGACAAGATGCTCCGTCACGCAGTAAAGGGTATGCTCCCAAAGGGTCCTCTCGGACGTAGCCTTATGAAGAACCTCTATATCTACGAAGGCACAGAGCACAAGCAGGAGGCTCAGCAGCCTAAGGCAATCGATATCAATCTGTACAAATAATTTAAAAGGAAATTAGAAAATGGCAGAAGTAATTAATGCAATCGGTCGCCGTAAGAGCGCTGTAGCTCGTGTATATATGACAGAGGGCACCGGTAAGATCACTATAAACAAGAAAGACATAACTGAGTTCTTCCCATCAGCAATCCTCCAGTACGTTGTAAAGCAGCCTCTCCAGTTGCTCGACGTTGCTGAGAAGTATGACATCAAGGCTAACCTCGACGGTGGCGGTTTCACAGGTCAGAGCCAGGCTCTCCGCCTCGCTATCGCTCGCGCACTCGTGAAGGTAGATGCTGAAGACAAGAAGACTCTCAAGGATCAGGGCTTCCTCACACGTGACTCTCGTGAGGTTGAACGTAAGAAGCCAGGTCAGCCTAAGGCTCGTCGTCGCTTCCAGTTCTCTAAGCGTTAATCGTATAGAGAAGCGGATGCAACCAGTCTTACATTATATATTATATATAGGCAGACTGGATAGTTTAGTATCTAAACCCTTAGGACTTGCGGCTTAAAGTCGCGACTACCTTTGGGCTGATTCTAACAAAACAAATAGAATTAAAAAGAAAGTAAACAACCCGTACCGTCCATCATAACAAGGACGGCACAACAAAAAAAACAGAAAAAAGACAATGTCAAGAACAAACTTTGACCAGTTACTGCAGGCAGGCTGTCATTTCGGCCACCTTCGTCGCAAGTGGAACCCAGCAATGGCTCCTTACATCTTCATGGAGCGTAATGGTATTCATATCATCGACCTTCACAAGACCGTAGCTAAGGTTGACGAGGCTGCAGAAGCTCTCAAGAACATCGCTAAGTCAGGTAAGAAAATCCTGTTCGTCTCTACTAAAAAACAGGCTAAGGACGTTATTGCCGAGAAGGCAACAAGCGTAAACATGCCTTACATCAACGAGCGTTGGGCTGGTGGTATGCTCACCAACTTCCAGACAATCCGTAAGGCTATCAAGAAAATGGCGAACATCGACAAACTGATGAACGATGGCACTTTCAGCAATCTCTCTAAGCGCGAGCTGCTCCAGATTACACGTCAGCGCGCTAAGCTCGAGAAGAACCTCGGTTCTATCGCTGATCTTACACGTCTTCCTTCTGCTTTGTTCGTTGTAGATATCTGCAAGGAGCACATCGCTATCAAGGAGGCTCAGCGTCTCGGTATCCCTGTATTCGGTATCGTGGATACTAACGCTAACCCTAACGAGGTAGATTTCGTAATCCCTGCTAACGACGACGCAAAGGATTCTATCGACGTAATCCTCTCTGCTTGCTGCGCTGCTATCGCAGAAGGCCTGCAGGAGCGTAAGGTAGAGAAGGCTGACGAGAAGGCTGCTGGCGAACAGGCTGAAGAGGCTGCTGAGGGCAAGAAGCGTTCTTCTCGTGCTCGCAAGTCAGAGGCACCTGCTGAGACTGAGGCACCTGCTGCTGAGTAATCATCACTCAGACGTACTGAATTTTAATTTATAAGACTATAGAAGTGAAGAGTTAAGATACCAAAGGATTAGTTTTCTCAATCCCATGATGTTTTAACTCTTTACTCCTTTTAGCAGAATATTAACCCCACAGAGGCTGTATTTCTTATCCATACCTTTATGGCATGACAGGAAAACATCGACTCTGTAAAAAAATAAAATAACACTATGGCTATTTCAATGGACGCTATCAAGAAGCTCCGCGCTATGACTGGTGCTGGACTTGCTGACGTAAAGAAGGCTCTCACAGAGGCTGAGGGCGATATGGACAAGGCTAAGGATATCCTTCGCCAGAAGGGTCAGGCTATCGCTGCTAAGCGCGCTGACCGTGAGACATCTAACGGTTGCGTACTCGCAAAGGTTGCTGAAGGCTTCGCTGCTATCATCGCACTCAAGTGTGAGACTGACTTCGTGGCTAACAACGCTGACTACATCAAGCTCACTCAGGAGATTCTCGACGCTGCAGTTGCTGCTAAGGCTGCTGACCTCGACGCTGTTAAGGCTCTCACACTCGCTAACGGTCTCACTGTAGAGGCTGCTGTAACAGAGCGTTCTGGTGTAACTGGTGAGAAGATGGAGCTCGACGGCTATCTCACAATCGCTGGTGACAACGTAGAAGCTTACAACCACATGAACCGTAATGGTCTCTGCACACTCGTTCAGACCAACAAGCCAGCTGCTGAACAGGCTCACGCTATCTGCATGCAGGTTGCTGCTATGAAGCCAGTAGCTCTCGACGAGAAGTCTGTAGATCCTAAGGTCGTAGAAGAGGAGTATAACGTTGCTGTTGAGAAGTCTAAGCAGGAGCAGATTCAGAAGGCAGTAGAAAACGCTCTCAAGAAGGCTGGTATCAACCCTGCACACGTTGATTCTGAGGAACACATGGAGTCTAACATGACTAAGGGCTGGATCACTGCTGAGGACGTTGCTAAGGCTAAGGAGATTATCGCTACTACTTCTGCAGAGAAGGCAGCTTCTCTCAACATGAACATGATTGAGAACATCGCTAAGGGTCGTGTGAACAAGTTCTACAAGGAGTCTTGTCTCCTCAACCAGGAGTTCATCCAGGATTCTAAGATGACTGTTAAGCAGTACCTTGAGGCTGCTGACAAGGATCTTACAATCGTTGACTTCAAGCGTTTCTCTCTCGTTGCTGACTAATAATCATCGACAAGATAAAGAACATAAGCGTCAGTGCCCACAAGGCGCTGACGCTTATTTCATTTAGACACTCCGACATCTTTATCATCTGATAACATTGTGATGAGAGAAAGAAAAGAATAATGAATGAATACCATCACGCATATTCATTCATAATAAAACTTGGTATATGAAGATATTCGCCGTGGGCATGAACTACCCACAACACAATAAAGAGATAAAAACAGCGTTATTACAACAGAGCGCATCTGACTCTCCTGCAGACAGAGAGCCAGTGATATTCACCAAGGCTGACTCTGCTTTGCTAAAGGATCATAAGCCTTTCTTCATACCAGACTTCATGGGAAGAGTGGATTATGAGATAGAGATTGTGGTGCGTATATGCAAACTTGGCAAGGCTATTCCTGAGCGTTTTGCCCATCGTTACTATGATGCTGTCACCGTAGGCATTGACTTTACAGCGCGTGACCTGCAGAAACGTCTTCGCGAAGAGGCGCTTCCATGGGAGATAAGCAAGGGTTTCGACGGCTCTGCAGTCATTGGCGACTGGGTGGAGAAAGAGAGATTTCTCTCTGTTCAGAATCTCCGCTTCTCGCTTGACATCAATGGCAAGACCGTTCAGGAGGGCAATACATCAGACATGATTTATTCCATCGACCGCCTGATAAGTTACATCAGCCAGTATTTCACACTCAAGACGGGCGACCTTCTCTACACTGGAACACCGGTTGGAGTGGGACCTGTAAGCATAGATGACCACCTCGAAGGCTATCTCGAAGGCGAGAAAGTGCTCGATTTCAACTGCAAATAGCATCTTTTAGATTGAAATGAACAGACTATACACCATTATATTATTACTCATCATCACCTTATCCGCACAGGCACAGAAGCGTTTCTACAATCTGACTGCGGACGAAGTGAAGATTGACTCCGTATTGCCAAAGACGGTGTATAGTCATTATCTGCCTTCAAACTACGCCGATTCCACTTATTCCCTCGTGCTGAAATATCCAGAGTTTATAGATATGTCAGCGCGAGATGTGGCACTTTACAAAGTCTTGACCAAAGGAAAGAGACCGGGAACTATGCCTTCGGTAGATGATTTCATAACTATTGACCGCAGAAAGGCATGCTTTACTGCCACATTCTGTCCCGTTGTCTATCGTGATGGCAAATACAAGTGGCTCGTTTCCTTTATGGCAGAACTCGTTTCGTCTCCTAAAAATGGCATTGCAGCCAAGGCAAAAGGCACGTTATCCCAAAGTTCTACCGCCTCTACCCCATCCTCCAGGTACGCAGCCCACTCTGTTCTCGCTACTGGAAAATGGGCTAAGATACGCGTTGCCCAAAGCGGAATACACCAACTTACGGACGCAACCATACACAAGGCAGGCTTCTCCGACCCTTCTAAAGTGAAGATATATGGCTATGGAGGCAACCTTGTACCTGAGACTTTGACCGACTCTTACCTCAGAGAATACGATGATCTGAAGGAAGTAGCCACATGCACAGTAGGAGGAAAACGCCTCTTCTACGCAAAGGGAAGCGTGTCATGGAGCAGTAATACCGAAGTTACAAGGACTCGAAACCCATATTCTGATTATGGTTACTACTTCATAACAGCTAATGACAGCACCCCTCTCACCTGCTCGGAAGAGGAATTGCTTAGGATCGCCGCAGCATCGGCAGACAATTATCACAGTCTTTATGAGAAGGATGAGTTTGCTTGGTATCAAGGCGGAAGAAACCTTTTCGATGGCACTGCCATTGCAGTCGGCTCGAAACGCACATACAATCTCTCAGTTCCAGAAGGCAATTCATCGGCAAAACTCACAGTCTCCACCACTGCTGGGGCTGCTTCAAGAGTGCAGATAAGCCTCAACGACAGCATCATCGGCACGCATAACATCATTCTGGATGACCATGACAAGGGCAACGAAGTGGTCACTACATACAATGTAAGCAACGTAAAGGAGAACAACAGCATCACTATTGAGGTGCTTTCCGGCAGTTCCGCACGCCTCGATTATATCTCTTTTGCCTTTGGCAATCCCAAGAAAGCGCCAGTACTTGCATCTGATGCCTTCCCGGAAGCGCAGTACGTATATAACATAACCAATCAGGATCTCCACTCGGATGAGGGCTATGACATGGTCATCATCATCCCTACATCCCAGAAACTCCTTGCGCAAGCTCAGCGACTGGCACAGCATCATGAGGAGAAAGACTCGCTGAAGGTGAGGATTGTACCTGCTGACGAACTGTATAATGAATTTTCGAGCGGCACTCCGGACGTGAGTGCATACAAGAGATACATGAAGATGCTCTACGACAAGGCAGAGAATGGCACCAAATCTCCACGCTATCTCCTCCTTTTCGGCGACTGCGTCTTCGATAATAGGATGCTTACTGCCGAGATGCAGAAGTATTCTCCTGATGATTTTCTTCTCTGTTATGAGAGTGAAAACTCATTTAATGAGGTGTATTGCTTCGTCTCTGACGATTTCTGCACACTGCTCGACGATAATGAAAGCATGAAGACTGGTGATTATTACCGAGGTCTTCCTGACATCGCAGTAGGCAGATTCCCTTGCTCTAAAGCAGAGGAAGCAAAGATAATGGTGGACAAAACCATAGCTTATGCCACGCAGTCTCCGTCTGGCGACTGGCAAAACACTATCATGTTTCTCGGTGATGACGGCAACAACAATATCCACATGAAGGATATAGATGAAGCCGCTAACCAGACTATCGCAAACCATCCCGGCTACTATGTACGCAAAGTGTTGTGGGATGCCTACACTCGTGTGTCATCATCCACAGGACATCGTTATCCTGAAGTGACAAAGATTATCAAGCAACAGCAGAATGATGGCGCCCTCATCATCGACTATGGTGGTCATGGATCGGAGATAAGCATCTCGCATGAGGCTGTGCTCACCCTTTCTGATTTCGCCGCTTTCCGTGGCAAGAACTACTCTCTTTGGGTGACTGCATCGTGCGATATCATGCCTTTTGACGGACTGAAAGAGACTATAGGCGAGACTATGGTGCTCAATGACAAAGGTGGCTCGGTGGCTTTCTATGGCACAACCCGTACAGTACTGTCGTCATATAATCGCCTCATCAATAAGGCTTTCATGAAATATGTGCTCTCTTACGACACGAATGGCAAGCCTTTGACGATAGGTGAAGCACAGCGTAAGGCAAAGAATGAACTTGTAAGGAATGGCAATGACCTTTCTGTCAACAAATTGCAGTATGCTTTGCTCGGCGACCCTGCTCTCTCTCTCGCACTCCCTACCCTGTCTGTTGCCGTTGACAGCATCAACGGTAAAGCCATTACTGCCAATGATATGCCGAGGATTAAGGCTGGCGAACTCGTCAGAGTGGCTGGTCATATCGTGCGTAATGGCGAGAAAATGAAGGACTTCAACGGCACTATGAGCGCCATTGTCCGCGATACTGAGGAACAGATAGTCTGCAAACTCAATGACGAATCAAAGGACGGAGCCGATGAACCGCTGAAATACACCGACCGCACAAAGATTCTTTTCCATGGTTCCAACAAGGTGAAGGATGGTGATTTCTCCTTTGTCTTCGCTGTTCCGATGGACATAAACTATGCAGAAGGCAACGGACTGATGAATTTCTACGCCATTGATGACGACAAGACGTTCTCTGCACACGGGGCTTTCGACCAGTTTGAGGTCAATGGCTCTGTGACAATGGAGAATGATTCCATAGGTCCGAGCGTCTTCTGTTACCTCAATAGTCCGGATTTCACTTACGGAGGTGAAGTCAATTCCACTCCTTTCTTTGTGGCAGAGATAAGTGATAAGAATGGAATAAACGCTTCAGGCTCTGGTATTGGGCATGATATGCAACTCATAATCGACGGTGATATCAACAAGACTTATATCCTAAACGATTATTTCACATTCGACTTTGGGTCATATACTTCTGGACAGACTTACTACGCAATTCCGCAACTGGAGCCTGGCGAGCATACTCTGAAGTTCAGGGCATGGGATATTCTAAATAATCCTACTACCTCAACACTGAAATTTGTGGTAAAGAATGGACTGAAGCCTAACATCAGCAATATCTCGGTAACGCCAAATCCTGCAAGCGAAAGCGTCACTTTCATCATCAATCACGATAGGACTGGAACGGAATCCAACTTTGAAATCGACGTGATGGACGCTTCGGGACGCCTGCTTTGGACAAAGCAAGAGAGCGGAACAGCTTCCGATAACTCATACACTGTGACGTGGAACCTCACTCTCGACAATGGTCTCCCACTCCAGACTGGCGTCTATCTCTATCGCATCCGCATGAGCAGCGGTGGAAGTTCGTGGGTTTCAAAGGCTAAAAAGATGATTGTCGTAAGATAATCTGCCAGCTATCAGGACTCAATAAGACGATTATCGTAAGGTAATTCGATAGCTTTCATCATACGTTTCTTTGTTGAATCACAATAAAATACAGGCATTAAGCGTTATAATAAGGTATGAAAAAGATTTTATCCATAATAATAATACTGCTTTCCTGCATTGCTGTCAAGGCGCAGGACAAGACCAATATGTTCAATCCTGTCAACTCTGCAGTAACCTCTCAGACCATTGCACCGGACGCGAGAAGTGCTGGTATGGGTGATGTTGGTGTGGCTACAGACCCTGATGCGGCATCCCAATACTGGAATCCTGCTAAATATCCATTCTGCATATCACGTGCAGGAGTGGCACTCAACTATACTCCTTGGCTGCGCCAGTTGGTAAGCGACATGGATTTGGCTTACCTTTCAGGCTATTATCGCATAGGTGATTACTCGGCAGTGAGTGGCTCTTTACGCTATTTCTCTCTCGGTGAGGTGATGCTTAGTTCAGGACAAGGCGAGCAGTACGACATGACTATCAATCCATACGAGATGTCTCTCGACGTAGCATATTCGCTTATGCTCTCTGAGACCTTCTCTATCTCCGCAGGGGTGCGCTGGATTTACTCCGACCTGACATACGATTACAACGAGGACACAGCGCCTGGAAGTGCTTTTGCCGCTGACCTCTCATGCTATTATCAGAACTATATCAACCTCGGACAGCGTGAATGCCAGTTGGGACTGGGCTTGAACATCTCAAATATCGGCTCAAAGATTACGTTCGGTGGCTCCGACGAGAGCGAGTTTATCCCAACAAATATGCGTCTTGGCGCCGCTCTGATGATTCCAGTGAATGAATATAACCGCTTCACTATTGCCGCAGATGCCAACAAGCTCCTTGTGCCTACCTATCCGAAGCAGAATGAAGACGAGCCAGACAATGAATATCAGGACCGCCTTCGCAAGGATTATTATGACGTATCAAGCATCTCTGGCATATTCAAGAGCTTCTCTGACGCTCCACGAGGCTTCAAGGAAGAACTGGAAGAGATACAATGGAGCATCGGAGCAGAGTACATTTATAATGACCAATTCTCGCTTCGTGCCGGTTATCACCATGAGTCAGAGAATAAAGGCAACCGCAAATACTTCACTGTAGGAGCGGGATTCAAGATGAATGTCTTCTCCCTCGACGCAGGATATGTTATTGCCACTGCAAAGAGTAACCCACTTGACCAGACACTTCGCGTCTCATTGACCTTTGATATGGATGGTATCAAGGACCTTTTCGGCAGAAGATAACGCCTTTCCTGCAGAAGATATAATAGCTTTTCGGCAGAAGATGTAATAGCTTTTCGGCAGGAATTAATGCCTTTCCAGCCCGCAATCATGGAACATAATAACAGAAACGGCTCGCTTGGGATAATTCCAAAGCGAGCCGTTTGCATTTGTTATTCTAATTATTCCGTGCTTCCCTTAATGGGAAAGCGTGGAAATTAGAGGTTTGGATTCATTGTAGCCCAGTCCTTAACAGCAGGGATGATGCCGAGAGAGATAATCTCGTCGCGCATAGCCTGGAGGTGCTCATAAGACTTCTGGAGACCAGCCATCTCTTCTGCAGTGCCTTCAGGAGCTGTGAAGTGAACGCCAGTAGCGTCGATAGTGGTAGGCATAGCCATCATAACATTCTTGTAACCGAGCTTGTCGCAGTTTACATAGCAACCAGCAGGGAGAGTGAACTCAGCACCACCCATAGCGCCTTCGATCATCTTTACAGCCTGATAAGCAGGGCTCTGGAAAGAAGAACGTCCACGGAGCTTGATGATAGCAGCGCCACCCTTAGTAGTTACAGTGCGAATCTCAGCGAGACGCTCTGCAGACATGCCAAGCTCTTCGAGAGACTTGCCGTCAACCTTAACGTGAGAAGCGAAAACAGCCATCTGCTCACCGTGACCACCGTAAGTGTGTGCACCTGTTACCTTATCCTGAGCTACGCCATATTCAGCAGCGAGAGCCTCCTGGAGACGTGTAGAGTCGAGTGCAGCGAGAGAAGTAAGCTGGTTTGGCTTAAGACCAGAGTGGATAAGAGCAGTGAGAGCTGTAACGTCAGCAGGGTTGAAGATAACTACAACGTGCTTAACGTCTGGGCAATACTTCTTGATGTTATCACCGAAGTCAGCAGCGATCTTACAGTTGCCTACGAGAAGGTCCTCACGTGTCATGCCATCCTTACGTGGAGCACCACCTGAAGAAATGATGTACTTAGCACCTGTAAATGCCTCTTCTGGATCTACTGTGTAAGAGAGGTTAGCGCCTGGGAATGCGCAGTGACACATCTCCTCATATACACCATGAACACCTGGCTCATAGATATCGTAGAGACATACATTAGGGGTAAGACCCAACATCAACACTGACTGGACCATGTTAGAACCAATCATACCACCAGCTCCTACAATGACGAGCTTTTCATCAGTTAAAAATGCCATTTCTTTGTGTTTTTATTAAGAATGAATAAATTTTACTACTACCGCTAAATGTGCCGTTTTTGCACTATTAGCATTGCAAAGTTATAAAAAAAAGTGGGAAAACCACACGTTTTTCCACTTTTCTTTTGCTTGTCATAACAAAAAGATGTATCTTTGTAAAGTCTATTTTGCAATCAATATCTATATCTATGAACATCCCTGAAAAACTTTCCTCTCTGCGCCAGTTGATGCGTCAAGAGGGTATCGATGCCTTTATCTTCCCAAGTACTGACCCTCATAATGGCGAGTATGTGCCTGACCACTGGATGGGCAGACAATGGATTTCTGGTTTCAACGGTTCCGCTGGAACGGCAGTAGTAACTCTCAATGAGGCTGCCCTCTGGACGGACTCTCGATATTTCATCGCTGCGACAGAGCAGTTGGCTGGCACGGAATTCGTCCTGATGAAGGATGCCGTGGAAGGCACTCCTACCATTGCGCAATGGCTCGGACAGAAGCTTGCCATGTCTGGAGGCTCATGTGTCGGCGTAGATGGTATGGTAATGTCTGCGAGCGACGTGGAAAGCCTCATCGCTGACCTGCGTGCCGAAGGCGGAATAACGGTGCGTACTAACCTTGACCCTTTGGCTGAGATATGGAAAGACCGCCCTGTAATACCATTAAATAAGGTGGAAATACAGCCTGAGGAGTTTACTGGCGAGAGCGTAGGCTCTAAGCTTACCCGCATCCGCAAGGAAATCAAGGCTAATCATGCCAACGGTATGCTGGTGACAGCTCTCGATGATATCGCCTGGACGCTCAATCTCCGTGGCACGGACGTACACTGCAATCCTGTCTTTGTCAGCTTCCTGCTTATCCGCGAGGATGATGCCACTCTCTTCATCGACGAGAGAAAACTCTCTGCCGAGGTGAGCGTATATCTCCATGACAATGGTATCAACGTGCTTCCTTACGATGCCGTGACCGAGGCACTGAAGAAATATAACGACTACAGCATTCTGATGAGCAGCGCCACCACCTGCTATTCTCTCTATAAGGCAGTGAAGGCAAACATCGTCGATGCGCCAGTTTCTCCTATCGCCGTGATGAAGACGAAGAAGAGCGAGGCAGAAATCAGAAGTTTCCACAACGCCATGAAGCGTGACGGCGTAGCAATGGTGAAGTTCCTCCGCTGGCTTATCCCTGCCGTAAAGGAGGGTAATGTGACAGAAATCGGTGTCGATAAGAAACTTACTTCGCTTCGTGCCGAGCAGGATCTGTATCGTGACATCAGTTTTGACACTATCGTAGGCTATCAGGCCCACGGTGCTATCGTGCATTATGAGGCTACTCCTGAGACAGATATTCCTCTGAAACCGGAAGGATTCGTGCTCATCGACAGCGGCGCACAGTATCAGGATGCTACGACAGACCTCACCCGTACCATCGCTTTGGGTCCTGTCACAGAGGAGCAGCGCAAGGTATATACTCTCGTATTGAAGGGTAATATCCAGCTTGCCATGGTGAAATTCCCTGACGGAATAAGCGGCACACAGCTTGATGCTCTTGCTCGTATGGATATGTGGCGTGAGGGCATGAACTATCTCCACGGCACAGGTCATGGCGTAGGTTCTTACCTTAATGTGCATGAGGGTCCTCATCAGATACGTATGCAGTGGAAGCCTACCCCACTCCGTGCTGGAATGACCGTCACCGACGAGCCTGGCATCTATCTCGAAGGTCGTTTCGGTGTGCGCATCGAGAACACTATGATTTTCACTCCTTACAAGGAGACCGAGTTTGGCAAGTTCCTTCAGATGGAGCCTCTTACCCTCTGCCCTATCGACACCACTCCTATCGTGATGGAGATGATGCGCAAGGAGGAGATAGAATGGCTCAATGCTTATCATCAGAAGGTGCGCGATGAACTGCTTCCTCTGCTCGACGACGAGGCTGACAAGGCTTGGTTGATTGAGAATACTAAGGCTATTTAATGGTTGGGGGGTTGTGGGTTATTGGTTGTTGGTTATTGGTTGGTTTGTACTATACTACCCACAACC
>OQVQ01000342.1_pt1 | contig 22596 bp, 15 predicted proteins | sample 1691491 | NCBI WGS metagenome assembly OQVQ01 (sample SAMN03418252, study PRJEB22391) | human gut metagenome | biome: human-gut; feature: organic feature; material: feces | host: Homo sapiens | place: Tanzania | collected 2013-01
ACTTATCGCAGAGGCTATGAGTCGGCAGTGAGGGCACCTACGAGGTCGCCAGGATTGACCATTCTGCCGAATTTGCTCTGAGTGAGACCGACGGAAGCCAGCAGACGATGGTCGAGCTGTCCGGTGCGAGGGTCAAGGAGCTGTGCTGTAGAGGCGATGGTGTATTCGCATACCATATTGCCAGTGAGCATATAGCTGAGTGCATCAGGGATAAAAAGTATCTTCTGAGCATTCTTTAGAGCAGAATTGCCAGCCCTCTTCATGGCGTAAAGCTGGAAGATGGAGTTGAAATTCATAAACTGGATGCCGGTGACGTCATATACTTTCTCTCTTGACATGACGTTTTCGAGGTAGTCATCCATCGCATCGAATGTGTGAGGGTCGCGATAAGCTATTGGCTGACTGACGCTTCCGTCCTCAGCTACGCAGACAAAGTCCACGCCCCATGTGTCGATACCGATACTCGTGATGCAGAGGTCTCTCTGTTTAGCCGCTTTCAGTCCTTTGATGATCTCAAAGTAAAGCGCATAGATATCCCAGTAGAAATGACCGTTGGCTTCGATAAGATTATTATCAAAGCGGGTTAATTCTTCCAATATGACCTTGCCATCATCGAGAGTACCCACGATGGTGCGTCCACTTGTAGCTCCAAGGTCAACGGCAAAGAAATATTTCTTATCCATTAATGTAAGGTTGCAGTTTTATGTAGTTAGTATTAAAATTTCCGGCAAAGATACAAAATTATCTGCAAAGATAGTATAATATTTCACATTTTTTGTGATAAAAGAAGAATAATGTAATTATATTACTGGTTTCATCAAATTATAGTCAGAAAAACTTTTTTATTTCTTCATTTCTTCTTATCTTTGCACGAAATTAACCGTAAACTTTAAATTAGTACTATTAAAAAATGACATCACTATCTATTGCTATTGTCATTGTTTTCGTGCTGGGCTATTTCTGCATAGCCATCGAGAGCGTGACAAAGGTAAACAAGGCTGCGATTGCCTTGCTTATGTTCGTGTTCTGCTGGACCATCTTTATGATTGATCCGGGTCAGTACATCTCCGCTGCGACCGGAGAGTCTATCTCAAATGCCGTGTCTGGTGTGATAGAGCATCACCTCGGTAGTACCGCCACTACGCTGTTCTTCCTCATGGGTGCCATGACCATCGTGGAATTGGTCGATCAGAACGGTGGTTTCAACTTTGTTCGCGAGATGCTCAAGACGCGTCACAAGCGTCGTCTGCTTTGGCGTATCGCTTTCCTGACATTCCTCCTGAGTGCTATTCTCGACAATCTCACCACAAGTATCGTGATGATTATGCTCATCCGCAAACTCGTTTACGAGCGTCAGGACCGTCTCATCTATGCAGCTCTCGTGGTTATTGCAGCTAATTCCGGAGGTGCTTTCTCTCCAATCGGTGACGTTACCACCATCATGATATGGAACAAGGGACTCATCTCAGCATTCGGCGTAATCAAGGAATTGCTCATCCCATCACTCGTTTCAATGATTATCCCGGCATTCTTGCTTTCTCGTATGCTCCACGGCACAGTGGATGTCACTGAGGCTAAGAAGGATATGAGCTTCAAGATGGATAACGAACTGACAGACTTCCAGCGCAAGGTGGTGTTCTATCTCGGTGTGGGTGGTCTGATTTTCGTGCCTATCTTCAAGTCTATCACTCACCTTCCTCCATTTGTAGGTATCATGCTTGTGCTTGGTATTCTTTGGACTGTTACTGAAATATTCTATAGCAAGCTCTCTGATGGCGTGGATAAGATTGGTATGCAGAAGCGTGTTACAGCAATGCTTGCTCGCATCGACATGAGCACCATCCTCTTCTTCCTCGGCATCTTGATGGCTGTAGCTTGTCTTGAGACAATCGGTGCCCTCACTCTCTTGGGTGAAAACCTCAATACTTGGTTTGATGGCAACCATTACCTTGTTACTGGTATCATCGGTGTACTCTCAAGTATCGTCGATAACGTGCCTCTCGTAGCTGGATGTATGGGTATGTACCCACTTGCTGAGATGGGCGACTTCGGTCAGGATGGCATCTTCTGGCAGTTGCTTGCTTACTGCGCAGGCGTTGGCGGTTCTATGCTTATCATCGGTAGTGCTGCTGGTGTAGTAGTTATGGGACTTGAGAAGGTTAGCTTCGGCTGGTACATGAAGAAGGTCACTTGGATCGCTTTCGTAGGCTATCTCTGTGGTATCTTATGCTACTGGTTGGAGAGAACATTCATCTTCTAAATAGGTTGTAGGTTGTAGGTTGTTGGTTTTTGGTTAGTTACCATACACCAACACCCCCCAACCGAACACCGAACACCAATAACCAATAACCGACAACCGACAACCAACAACCACCATCATCCCCTGTGCCAACGGCTTTTACCGTTGGTTACTCCCTTCCATCCACCATCTCTTAATCATATCCAAAGAATGAATCAATTAGACACCACCGTCCTCCTTTTTATAAATGGTATGCACAACGCTTTCCTCGACCAGTTTATGTGGCTGATAAGCGCAAAGACAGTGTGGATTCCATTCTATCTGATTACCCTGTGGGTGGTCTATCGCAACCGTGGAGTGAGAGGCGTCATATCGCTCGCATTGATGATAGGCATCATGATGCTCTTTACTGATACGCTCAATGCCTCAGTCATTCGTCCGTGGATTCATCGACTTCGTCCTACGAATCCTGATAATCCAATCTCACCATTGGTACATATCGTGAATGGCTATCGCGGTGGTGCCTGTGGATTTCCGTCCGCCCATGCGGCAAACTATTGGGGAATAACCTTGCTCGTGGCATATATGCTGAGGTCGAAGAAGGCGCTTGCGTCTTTGGCTTTGCTCACTCTCGTCATCTGCTATTCCCGTTCTTATCTCGGAGTGCATTATCCTGGCGACCTCCTTGCCGGCATTATTTATGCCACGGTGGTCTCTGGTCTGATAGTTTGTTTGTATTCCAAGTATTTTGAAAAGCATGAACCTTTCGTCAAACAGTATGAATGGCTCCCGGCAATAACGGCAGGATTGACACTTCTTGTCTTCGCTGTCATTGCCTTGTTCTAATTGTTTCTCAAGTCGGATGATATTCTCCCTTAGGCATGATGATTGTTTCCCATCATGTCGATTCCCGTGTGTTTGGACTCGTTTCGCGTGAGAAAATTGTTCGATTTTCCTGTTATTGGATAATTATGAAAAAGTGCTTTTGTAACGCATTGATAATTAAAGCGTTGCAAAAGCATAGTTTTTACGTCCTAAAAGCATAGATATTACCTCCTAATAACTATGCTTTTACCTCCTAATATCTATGCTTTTAGACGGTAAAAGCTTAGCTATTGCAAAATGAAGGCTTTGCTATCGCATTTTTGTTCCATTTTTTTCCCTTTGTCTTGTGTCGTTGTCTTGTTGGTTAGTCGTTTGGTCTGTTGTTTGAACATTTATCAAAACACTCTACAACAAGCTTAGGCTGGAAGCCTATACCGAGCATAGCGAGAGTAACCCGGGACGAAGTCTCGGGACTATAAACAAGAAAAAACACAGCTGTCTGGAAGACAGTACCTTATCAACGGAATATGAGCGATCTGTCGTTCAAGCCTTTACTCCATTCATGTACTGTATTCCAGACAACTGTTTATAGGTCACCGAACAAGTAATTCGGAATGATTTGAGATAGGGAAGCCACCCTATCTGAGTGTGATAAGAGTGATTTCTGGAGTCGCACCGATGCGCATTGGCATGGTGCCGCCAAGTCCTATATTTATATAAAGGTGTTGGTTGCCTTCTGTATAGAGTCCATCGTACTCCTTATATATAAAGCGTGCCACGGAGAAACCGAGCACACGGAATTGTCCAGAGTGAGTATGCCCCGACAAAGTCAGCGTGCCATCATCCTTAGAGCGAGCCTTACCGAGTATCTCTCCACGCCAATGAGTAGGGTCATGGGTGAGGATAATGCGGAAGGACTGGTCGGTTCCTTCAAGGGCTTTCGTGAGATTACCTCTGCGGATAATGCTATGGATGCCCAGACTCTGGTTTTCGCAGCCCACGATAGCGATGCTGTCATTGCCCCGATGGATGAACAAGTTGTTGTTGAGCAGCAGTTTCCATCCCAATTCATCATGCTCCATACGTGCCAGTCTGTTCACTCTGTCAGTCCGTTCTCTCTTGGAAGCCATGCGTTTGTAAGGCATATAGTCGTGGTTTCCGAAGATGCTTACCACGCCGTCCTTCGATTTCAGTTGTTTCAGTTGCGGAATGCAAGGCGGCAGTTCCGATTCATCGATGGAGATAAGGTCGCCGGTGAAGCAGATAAGGTCAGGCTTCAAGGCGTTTATATCATTGACAATGGAGAGCAATACGTCCTCTTTTCCGGCATAACCGTCAAGGTGCAGGTCGGAGATATGCACTATCCTGTAGCCCTTGAAGCTCTCCGGCAGTCCCTTGCAAGGTATCTCCACCTTCTTGGTCTCATGGAAATAGCGTCCGAAGAGGTTGCCGTAGGCGAATAGGCAAAGCCACAATCCTGCCAGTCCTAATGCTGTGAAACCGAACGGGCGGTAAACTACATGGAAATGGAAGAACAGTGCCAGCACCTTCGCTATGATGTAAGCGATATGTGGGAGTAGGGCAACCCCAAGGGTGATTGCTATCAGAAGGGTGATAATCATTTGGTATTTTACGGAGTAAATAATGAAGATTTAAGGGAGAAGAGTGGGAGATAGCTTACTTAAAACTGCATTCCTGCTCCCACACCTACGAAGGCATGTGGGCGGAAAGTCTTCTTTGTTTTACTGCTTTTGCCATTTTTCTGCAGGTAACGATAATATTCGCAGGCGGCAAGGAGGAAGGCACCAGTGCCAAAATTGGTGACAGACTTCTGATTGACTACCTGTCCCGGAATAGCTTTCTCGCCGATAGGCTGGACGTAACCTATGCTATTGTCGGGCTGGAGAGCCACAAGAGCAAGGTAATCCCATGCTTTTTGCGCTGCCGCAGCATATTTCTTACCCTTCAGGATGCCGTTGTTCATGCCCCAAAAGAGGCTGTAGCAGTTGAGCGCAGTGCCGCTTGTCTCATATCCTGGAGCCTGTTCCGGATCAAGGATAGAGCGTGTCCAGTGACCTTCAGTTTGCTGACAATCCACTATTGCGTTTGCAAGGCGCTTGTAATAAGATATATATTCCTTCCTGTGGGCAGCATTCTTTGGCAAGTCTTTGAGAATCTTTGCAAAGGCAGCCATAGCCCATCCGTCGCCACGAGCCCAGAAATCCTTTTTTCCATTCTTGGTAGTATGCTTGGGATAGACATATTTTCCGTCGCGGAAATATAGTCCGGTCTCCTTGTCATACATGATGGAATTGCAGTATTTCCAGTTGTCATACATCTTGTCGAGATATATTTCATCGCCCGTGAGTCTATACATCTTGGTCATTACAGGCATCACCATGTAGAGTGCATCTACCCACCACCAGTAGTCTGACGCTTCGCTCCTTGCCTCATATCCCATCACGTCGAGCGCACGCTGTATCTGATAATCGGTAGGACCCATTTCGAGAGTCATCAGAGGACTTGCCTTTGCCTTCATTGCGGCATAGGTATTTTTCTTGTTTTTCAGCGGAGCAGAGTAATCATAGCCCTCTGCTGCAAAGTAGAGATCGAGGTAAGTCTGGAAGCAAATCTGCCAATCACCGAAGAGCACAAAGTCTTGTCCCTCACCGTATTTCTTGTATTTCCACTTCTTTTTGTCCGCCTCCTTTGCGCCCATCCATTTGTTTTGTTCTGCCCAAGCAAAAGAATAGTCGCGCCAAGCCTTTACCTTAAAGAGGGAATATGCCTCCATATTGCCAGTATGATATACGGCGGGGTCCCAGAACGCGCGCTCCTGCTTAGGGTGAGACTGCTGCCAAGCGTTGTTTACATTAGTGATAATGTCTCTTACATTCTCTGTAGTCCATTCCTGTGCGCTCGCTTTCGTGAGGCTGGCAAAATCCATAATGAGGGTGAGGACGATAAAATAGTACCTTTTCATAAGTGTTAGCAGTGTATGTATCTAATGGTGTGCAAAAGTACAAAGTTTCCTCTGTTTATCCAAAAAATATATCACCTCTTTGCTTTTATTATGCTAAAAATGTAGAAAAGGGGGAGAAAAATGATGATGACTGTAAGATATTTCAAAAAAAAAGTGTAATTTTGCACGATAAAATAGATTATAATAATTCTAAAAATAAAAATGGCACAAGAAGATGTATTTAAGAAAATCGTAAGTCACTGTAAAGAATATGGTTTCGTATTCCCATCAAGTGAAATTTACGACGGTCTGGGCGCAGTGTATGATTATGCTCAGAATGGTGTAGAGATGAAGAATAATATCAAGCAGTATTGGTGGCAGTCTATGGTGCTTCTCCATGACAATATCGTGGGCATCGACTCCGCTATCTTCATGCACCCTACAATATGGAAGGCTTCCGGCCACGTAGATGCTTTCAATGACCCTCTTATCGACAACCGCGACTCAAAGAAGCGCTACCGTGCCGATGTGCTCATCGAAGACCAGATGGGCAAATATGAGGACAAAATAGCTAAGGAAATAGCTAAAGCACAGAAGAAGTTTGGGGACGCTTTCGATGAGGCTCAGTTCCGCCAAACTAACCCTCGCGTCCTCGAAAACCAAAAGAAATACGATGATCTCCATCATCGCTATCACGACGCAATGCAGGGTCCAGACCTCGAAGCATTGAAGCAGATTATCCTCGACGAGGAAATCGTATGCCCAATCTCTGGCACAAAGAACTGGACTGACGTGCGCCAGTTCAACCTTATGTTCTCCACCGAGATGGGAGCAAGCGCAGAAGGCTCTATGAAGGTTTACCTTCGTCCTGAGACAGCACAGGGTATCTTCGTCAATTATCTTAATGTTCAGAAGACTGGACGCATGAAGATTCCTTTCGGTATCGCGCAGATTGGTAAGGCATTCCGTAACGAAATCGTGGCAAGACAGTTCATCTTCCGTATGCGCGAGTTTGAGCAGATGGAGATGCAGTTCTTCATTAAGCCTGGTACTGAGCTCGATTGGTTTGCTAAATGGAAAGAGACCCGCATGAAGTGGCATCAGAATCTCGGCTTCGGAGCAGAAAACTATCGCTTCCATGACCATGATAAGTTGGCTCACTATGCTAATGCTGCCACCGACATCGAGTTCCACATGCCATTCGGTTTCAAGGAGGTTGAAGGCATACACTCACGTACCAACTTCGACCTTAGCCAGCATGCTAAGTTCTCTGGCAAGAAGATTGAGTACTTCGACCCTGAGACCAATGAGTCATACACTCCATTCGTTATCGAGACTTCTATCGGTGTTGACCGTATGTTCCTCTCTATCATGTGTCATTCTTATGATGAAGAGAAACTTCCTAATGGCGAAACACGCACCGTGCTCCATCTTCCTGCAGCCCTCGCTCCAGTGAAGCTCGCTATCTTCCCTCTGACTAAGAAAGACGGTCTGCCAGAGAAGGCACGCGAGATACAGGATGCTCTCAAGTTCCATTTCAACTGTAAGTACGAGGAAAAGGACGCCATCGGAAAGCGTTATCGTCGTCAGGATGCTATCGGAACTCCTTTCTGTGTCACTGTTGACCATCAGACTCTCGAAGATAACACAGTAACACTGCGCTATCGTGACACTATGGAGCAGAAGCGTGTCAACATTGCCGACCTTCAGGGAATCATCGAAGATCAGGTAACCATCACTTCTCTTCTTAAGAAACTTCAGTAAATGAACAAGTATTTCATCTTATTCCTCGCTCTCATCGGATTTACTTGCATGACATCATGCAGTGAGTCCAATGAGGACGATAACGAATTTGACGACTGGCAGAATCGTAATGAGGCGTATTTTGAAGGCATTTACAGCAAGGCTTCTGCCGCTATATCTGCCGGAGACGCAAAATGGAAGATAATCCGCGTGTATTCCAAGATGGGACATGTCACTGCGAAGCATACTGATGACATCGTAGTGGAGGTGCTGAGCGAAGGCGAAGGCAAGCAATGTCCTATCTATAGTGACTCTGTTCGCGTGCATTATCAGGGACGTCTGATGCCTACAGAGACGCATGCTGACGGTTATATCTTCGACCAGTCATGGACAGGAAACTATAATCCAGCTACTATGGTTCCGGCAAAGTATGCCGTTTCCGGACTCGTAGATGGATTTACCACTGCTCTTATGCAGATGCACGAGGGCGACAGATGGCGTGTCTATATCCCTTATCAGTTGGGTTACGGCACACAGACCTCAGGCTCTATCCCTGCATACAGCACTCTCGTCTTTGATCTGACGCTGCATTCATTCGTTCATGTCGGCACTCCTTTCCCTCCATTCCAGTAATATTGCCTTCTGATTAGAAGATTCTCTCATTTTGATTGGATGGGTATCACCCTGTGATTAGATTGGTGTCACTCTGTGATTAGAAGGGTATCTCCCTGTGATCAGAAGACTTTTTCCTTCTGATTATTAGACTTTCTCCCTCTAATTTGATTAGTGCAACTCTCTGTTATCTTTTGATTTAGAGAAGCATAAGCGCAAGGGATGGACGAAAAAATATAAAAAAATATCGCACTGAGACAATATTTCTCAGTGCGATTTCGTTTTTATGTAAGTGTGTGTGGGATATTCTTTGCTTGCTTTGCAATTATTCTTCGCTTGCTTTGCAATGTTTTTTTCGACTACTTTACGATTATTCCTTACTCAGTTTGTTCCACATATATATGCCATAGAATGTGTTTACGAGATATACACCATACTTTGCAATGGTCATAAATGAGAACTCTGTGTCCTGGAAAATCCAGATGCAGATTGATGAAATGTTGATGGAAAGCCAGAGATACCACTGCTCCACGTATGCCTTAATACTGATATAGAGAGCTACGATAGAAGCCACAGTGGTGAAAGAGTCAAACCAAAGCAGGGCAGGGAAGTCGTAATCAGCCTTCAATGTCTTGAATTGCATATCAGGAAGAATATCCCTCAGCACGCCAATCATCCAAGGTCCGAAGTTCTGAAGGAAGAGACCAAGCAGGTATGTCATCACTGCGACCACGAGAATGGTGATGTAACGCTGGTTCCAGGTCATGTATCGCGTTCTGATACTTGTGGTATTATCATGTCTTTCGCGCTTTCTCCAGTTCTTCCATCCAAGGAATTGCATCGGAAGATTCCAGAAGATGCGCTGCAAGAAGTCACCATAGATATGGCTGACAAAGCAGATATAGATATGGAGTATGCACTCCACAGTGCCTATAATCCAGTTGGCAAGCGAGCCTTTTGCGCCCAACACCACGCAAAAGACACCGAGCACAGCGCTCAGTGCCGCAATGAAGATATTGGCATTAAATTCACCTTTCACGTAGAAAGAAACGAGAGAGAGGGCACAGATGGAGCCGATAAGCACATAGTCGAAGCGATTGAGCGACTTCATGCTTTTGCAGAGTACGTCAGTATATTTATTCATTTTTTTGATGTTATCTGGATAAATCTTGAATTTATTGCGGTGCAAAATTAGTGTTTTTTCTATAAAAATGGAAAGATAAGGTCGTAAAATTACCATATCTCGCAAATTTTTAGTATTTTTGCAGGAAGAATATTATAAGAATACACCTTTTACTATGGATGAAGAAATAAAAGACCTGAACACAGACCTCGACAAAGAAGCTATCGGAGAAACTGATTCTCAGACCATCGCAGAAGGCTCTGAGCAGGATGAAGACGCTACTATGGAGGAAGAAATGCAAGCCGAAAATGCCGAAGAGGCACACTCGGAGTATAGACCCTCCAATCGCTTTGACGCATCTGCAGTGCATCATTTGAGTGGGATGTACCAAAACTGGTTCCTGGATTACGCATCGTATGTAATCCTGGAGCGTGCCGTGCCCCATATCGAGGACGGCTTGAAGCCTGTGCAGCGCCGTATTCTTCACTCCATGAAGCGTATGGATGACGGCAGATATAATAAGGTGGCTAATATCGTGGGCCACACTATGCAGTTCCACCCTCACGGAGATGCCTCCATCGGAGATGCTCTTGTGCAGATGGGACAGAAGGATTTGCTCATTGATACGCAGGGTAACTGGGGTAACATACTTACGGGTTCCAGTGCTGCTGCGCCACGTTATATAGAGGCAAGACTGAGCAAGTTTGCCCTTGAGACCGTCTTTAATCCTAAGACAACCGAGTGGCAATTCTCCTATGATGGCAGAAATAAGGAACCAATAACATTGCCTGTGAAGTTTCCTCTCCTCCTTGTTCAGGGAGTGGAGGGCATTGCTGTGGGACTAAACTCTAAGATATTACCTCATAATTTCGTGGAGATATGTGACGCGGCAATAGCTTATCTTCGTGGCAAAGAGTTTCATCTCTATCCTGACTTCCCTACGGGAGGCTCCATAGACGTAAGTAAATACAATGACGGACAGCGTGGAGGAAACGTCAAAGTGCGTGCAAAGATAGAGAAACTCGACAATAAGACGCTCGTGATACGTGATATTCCATTCTCTCGTACCTCAGAGTCTCTGATTGATAGTATCACCCGTGCTGTGGAGAAAGGTAAGATAAAGGTGCGTAAAGTGGAGGATCTCACGGCTGCTAATGTGGAGATTCTCGTACATCTCACGCCGGGAGTATCATCCGACAAGACGCTGGACGCCCTGTATAAGTTTACTGATTGCGAGGTCAGCATTTCGCCAAACTGCTGCGTTATCCGTGACCGCAAGCCGCAATTCCTTACCATCAGCGACATTCTTCGTTCCTCTACAGACCAGACTCTCAATCTTCTCAAGCGCGAACTTGAAATCCGTAGGGATGAATTATTAGAGCAACTGTTCTTCATTTCCCTTGAAAAGATATTCATAGAGGAACGCATCTACAAGGACAAGAAATTTGAAAATGCCACCAGTATAGATTCTATCTGCGAGCATATCGATGCGCGTCTCACGCCGTTCTATCATCTCTTTGTGCGTGAAGTGCGCAAAGAGGATATCCTGCGTCTGCTGGAAATCAAGATGCAACGTATAGCAAAGTTCTCTAAGGACAAGGCTGACGAGCTCATGGCACGTATTCAGGCTGAGATAGATGAAATCGAAAAGGACCTCAACCGCATGGTGGATGTGACCTGCGAATGGTACGAACACCTCAGAAACAAATACGGAGCGGAGCATCCGCGCCTTACAGAGATACGCAATTTCGAGAATATCGAGGCGACGGCAGTGGTGGAAGCAAATCAGAAACTCTACATCAACCGTCAGGAAGGATTTATCGGAACCGGACTGAAGAAGGACGAATTTGTCAGCAATTGCTCAGATATTGACGACGTTATCGTGTTCTATCGTGATGGAAAATTCAAGGTAGTGCGCGTAGCGGAGAAGATATTCGTGGGCAAAAATATCCTGCATCTGCAAGTATGGAAGCGTGGCGACATCCGTACCACATATAATATGGTATATCGTGACGGTAAGGCTGGCTTCTATTATGTAAAGCGTTTCAATATCCCGAGCATCACTCGTGATAAGGAATACGACCTTACCAATGGCACGCCAAGCTCCAGAGTGGTCTATTTCTCAGCCAATCCTAATGGTGAAGCCGAAGTGATAAAGATAACATACGAGCCAAATGTGAAGCTGAAGAAGATATTCTTCGACTATGACTTCACTAATCTTGCAGTCAAAGGACGCGGTTCGAGGGGTAATATCATCTCCAAATATCCTCTCCATCGCATTAGTCTGAAGAGTCATGGACGCTCCACTCTCGGCGGACAGAAAGTGTGGTATGATCCTGATGTCAACCGTCTCAATCATGACGGACAGGGAAATCTGCTGGGAGACTTCAGCGATGGCGACCAGATACTCGTCATATTGCAGGACGGAGATTTCTATGTGACCACTCCAAATGTGGATAATCACTTTGAGACAAACGTCAAGCGCATTGAGAAATTCGACCCTAACAAAGTCTATACCTGCGTGCTCTACGACAAGGATAATAAGAATCTTCCTTACATCAAGCGTTTCCGCCTCGACAAGGCTACGAAGAATCATCATAATTATCTCGTCAATCCGCAGTCGAAGGAGATTATCTTCACTGACGTAGCATTCCCTCGTGTCCTCGTCACCTTTGGCGGAGTGGATGCTTTCCGCCCTCAGATGGAGATAGATGCTGAGCAGTATGTGCCTGTCAAGGGCTATGATGCTCGCGGAAAGCGTGTCTCTACGTATAAGATAGAGCGCATAGAGGAACTCGAACCGCTACGTTTCCCGGAGGGACAGGCTGATGATGAAGGTGAAACCACAGAGGGAGAGCCTGCAGAATTGGAAAATCTTGACCCTGATGCAGGCAAGAGTGAGCAGCAGGTGCGTGATGAACTGACTGGTCAGACTTCGCTCTCATTTGATGAGTAGTAAGTCTCTTTCTGTCATGATAAGGCTCGCTGCTTTGGTTGAAAGATAATATCAATAGAGAAATAATTCTGATCACCTACTTATATTTTAATTTGTTGATATTAAAAGCCTTATTATCAAACTGCAAAACGAACTCCTATGAAGGAAAAAGCAAAAGAAAATATATGCGTGAAGATAAGGAAAATGATGGCAATAGTCATCGTTTTCCTTAGTCCTTTTCTGGCAAATGCACAGGAGAAAGGCGATTCTTTGCTTCCCAAAACCGTGCGGATAGACCGTACTACGGCTCTTGCGATAGGCACGACAAACCGTCTTGACACTTATCTCTCGCCGCAGGATTATAAAGGTTCGACAGTGAGATTTCTGTCAAACGTGCTCCGCAGCCGCAGAAATATGTGGGATTTGCAGTTTAGTCACGAAGGGGCAGTCGATATTACGCATAATAAGGCGGACAATGCAGACGCCCTTTCAGGACATTATGACTTCGCTTTTGCCATGATGAAGCGATGGGAAATGCTGGATGGCGCCATGACTTTAAGGGCTGGAGGAATGACAAATCTCTACCTCGGATTTGCCTATAACACAAAGAATGTGGCGAATAATCCGGCACAGGGCTACGCTTCCTGGAGCATAGGATGCGCTGGAAGTGCCACTTACAGGGTGAAGGTGGGGCGTCACATCGTGCCTCTCACTTACGAAGTGCGTATGCCTCTTGTGGGAATAATGTTCTCTCCGGCTTATGGACAGTCGTATTATGAACTGTTTTACGGTGGAAAGTACGATGACAATATGGTGTTTACTAATGTCTCTACGCCATCGCTCAGGCATCAGTTTTCTGTCGATTTGCCTCTTTGGAGGAAGGCTTCGCTTCGCATAGGCTATCTCGGCGATGTGCGTCAGGCAAAGCCAAATCATCTGAAGCAGCATGAATATTCCCATTCCTTCGTGCTTGGTGTGACACGGGCGTTGTAACTGTGCTTTTGAAAAAAATATCAATAACACAACTTTTGCAAGCAATATACAGTCTCTTAGTTCCCACTGGCTGTGGCGAAGATTAAAAAAACAATATAGAAAAACATTGAATATATGTCAAAATTAAGCAAGTATATTGCTTTGTTTTTCTCTATTATTCTCCATTCAGTTTATGAAAAAACTCATTCTATTTCTCCTTCCGCTTTTTATCCTCACAGCTTGTGTGGAAGAAGAGCAATATGACAATACGACGCAGGGCAACTTTCAGGCTCTGTGGAAGATAATGGACGAGCATTATTGCTTCTTTTCAGAAAAGGAAAAGGAGTTGGGAGTCGATTGGAATGAGGTGAAAGTGCGTTACAGTAAGCAGGCTAACAGTATGCTTTCGCGTGACCAACTCTTCGAATTGCTTGCCTCAATGCTGGGAGAATTGCGCGACGGACACGTCAATCTCTATTCTCCTTTCGACAATGGACGCAACTGGTCGTGGAAAGAAGCTTATCCGGCAAACTATTCCGACACGCTCACACGCAAGTATCTCGGCACGGATTACAGGATAGCCAGCGGACTGAAATACCGCATTCTCGATGATAATACGGGCTATGTGCAGTGCCTTACTTTCGAAAATAGCTTCGGAAATGGCAATCTTGATGAGGTGTTCTATTACCTTGCGCCATGCAGTAAGATAATAATAGACGTGAGAAATAATGGTGGCGGCATGATAACGTCGGCTCAAAAACTTGCTTCTCGCTTTACGGATGAGGAGTTATTGGTGGGATATATCCAGCACAAGACAGGCAGAGGGCATTCAGATTTCTCTGCTATGGAGGCGCAATATCTGCAACCTGGCAAGGGAATCCGCTGGCGTAAGCCCGTCTGCGTCCTTACTAATAGGTCGGTATATAGTGCGGCAAACGAGTTTGTGAAGTGCATGAAGGCGATAGGTCGTGCGCGAAAAGGCGCGTCTTCGTCGGTCACAATCATAGGAGATACCACAGGAGGTGGTGCTGGAATGCCGTTCTCCAGTGAGTTGCCAAACGGCTGGGGTGTCCGTTTCTCTGCCTGTCCTATGTATGATGCGGATGGAAACACTACCGAGTTTGGCATTGCTCCCGATGTAAAAGTGGATATAACCGATGAAGATTTCGCCAAAGGTCTCGACACTATCATCGAGGCTGCGAGGCGTTGAGGCAGTGTTATCCAACGGTAAAAGCCGTTGGCACAGTGGCTGGCTTCTGCATCTTTTGTGAAAAGTGAAGAGTGAAGGGTGAAGAGTGAGAAATCACTCTTCCCCCTTCACTGATTTTATTCCTCCCTTCTCTCCACGCAAGCGATTCATCACGATAGGCAGGAAAGAGAAGATCCAGAGGAAACTGACGGACAGTCCTCCTATCGTGCCGACAGCGAGGGAATACCAGAATGGCTGGGCATCCGGACCGTCTATGAGGAATGGAATCATACCGAGAACGGTGGAAAGGATGGTCAGGAGGATAGGGATAATCTTGTGATTGAAAGCACGGACGAATGCCTTTATCCCTTTGACTCCCTGGATATTGTAATGGCAGATGATGTAAATGCCGGCATTGACGGTCAGTCCGGCGAGCAATACCATAGCCGCAAAGCCACCGGTGCCGAAAGGAATGCCCGTGAGATGATAGGTCAGAAAGAGTCCGATGAATGACACGGGGATAAGCATAGTGATAGCCAAGGCCTGGAGCATGCTCTCAAGCATGATGGAAAGCACAAAGAAGATGATGACAGCCACAAGTCCTATGAGCCAATATTGCGTGCCATTGTCTTCATATGCGCCGTAAGTCATGTTGAGACAGCGGAATCCTATGGGAAACAGATCATTGAATTGCTTCGTGATACGCTTGATATACCTGTCTGTATAGGCATAGGAACCGAGCACATTGAATGCCACCCTAAGGATATATTCCTGGCTTTCACGCGGAATGACGTTCTTCGCCTCACGCTGATTGATTGACATGAAACCGGAAGGACGCACGGTTCTGCCCCCTGCATTGATATAGGAATTGCGAAGTTTCCAGATGTCATAGGTCTCCACAGTCGAAGGCTTGATCTGCACCGGCATCCTGACAGCCTTGCCATTACTGCCCTGTTGCAGTTCTATCTCGCCCGCATCACGCTGTGAGAGCATCCTCTGCATGGCGGAATGGACATCGTAAGGCGACACGCTGTCGATGGCAAGCGTCCTGTTGTCATATTCCATGAAGTATTCATTCTCCTGCTCTTCATGCCCAGGAGTCTGGATAGCGATATCCACCACACGATTGTTCCTGCGCAATTCCCTGCACATATCCTCGGCAAAGCGGTAGAGGCGCTCATAGTCATAACCTGCAATCTCTATGCTGTTGGCACGATATTGCAGATTGAGGGAATTGCTGAATCCGCGGTCGCTGACTCCCGATGTAGCCCAGTCAGCGCCTCCGATGGTGATTACCTTGCCTATCACCTTGTTTTCCAGCATATAGGGGAAGCCTGTCTGCAATGCTTCCTTCTTGAATTCCACCATGATTGAGGCACCACGAGAGCGGACGGAAGTCTCGAATCTCTTTATTTCATCAAACTGCGTGAGGAATGCCTCCACCTCTTTCACCTTCTCATTCAGCTCCTGCACGCTGCCTCCCACCGGCATCTGAGCCCGTATGCTCAGTTGCATCTCATCCCTCTTGGGGCGATATGTGTTGGAGTCGAGCGAACTGATGAACAGCTTCAGCGTACCGCCAAACAGGCAAGCGAACAGCAACAGCATAGCCCACCTTCCGATGCGGTGCTGGCAAAGCGACACATACTTGGCATAACAGCGTGAGAATGATATGACAAAGCGTGTGCGGCGGTTTCTCTTCCCCACGCTTTTACGGCTCGTAAACTGGAGTTTCTCCACCAAAGCCGGCGCAAAGAATGAGGCTACGAGGATAGCCACGGCAAGATTTATCATCACCACGATGGAGAAATCCTTGAGGTCATGCCTGATAAAGTCCGGCAACCAGAACACTATCACGAGCGAACCTATCGTGGTAAGCATCGCTGCCATTATGCCGAGCAGGGCTTTCCGGTTGCGGTAATAAGCATAATGGTCTGCCATCACGATGCTGGAATCAATGATAATGCCCAGCGAAACCGTTATTCCAGCCAGCGACATAGGGTGCAGCCTTATGTCCATAAGCCAATATATCACTATGGCTGACAGGATATTGGCAAGCAATGAGACGGAAATGATGCAGAGATATTTCCATCGTCTGCCACCTGCAAACCATACGAATATCAGCAATATGACGAGCGTGAGGGACGAACGTAGTATCAATGTGCGGAATTCCTTCATCTCCGTCTCGGCACGGTCGTAGCTCTTCTCGCACGACAAGCCCTTGGCATTGCCGAAAGTGGCTGACATCACGTCCTTCACCTTGTCGGCAGTGCGCACGGTATTGGCATCCTTTTCGGCATATATGTTGATGTATAATGTGTTCTGCCCATTGATGCGGAAATAGCTGTCGGGCTGTTTTTCCCTTATGCTGCACTGCGTAAGATTATTCATATACACAGTCTTTCCGCCTATATTCTTGAGAGGCATCGCCTCAAAACTGCCCTGCCTTTCCTTAGAAGTGAGGACAAGAGGGATGGTGATACGCCCGTTTTCCGTGGTCACCTCCCCGATGACATCCTCCCTCCCGGTATAGTTTCTTACCGCATCGATGATATCCGATGCGCTTATGCCGTAAGCCGCTATCTCGTCAGCATCGTAGGCTATCTCCATATAGTGGGACGTGGCTCCCGTAATATCGACGTGATGCACTCCGTCTATCTTCTCCAGCGAGTGTCCCATCATGCGCTCCACCACCTGTTTCATCTGCTCTCCCGACATATCCGCATTGATCTGGTATGTCAGTATCTGCTTCACCTCATTGCCGTCAATGCCTGTGTTCACCTCTCCACCAGTGACTACGGGGAATGAAACGTCCTCGGGGAGTTTGTCCTTTACCTGCCGAAGGATGGATGCGATCTCGAATTTAGCCATCGACACGTCAGCCTTCGGCTTCATCTCCACCGTGATACGTCCGTTTCCGAAACGGCTTACCGATGATATTTTCTCCACTCCCTTCACTGCAGCCACCAATGCTTCGATGCGTGAAGTGACATTCTGCTCTATGACTTTTGCCGAAGCGTTTCGCCATGAGTAGGATATGGTCAGCGTCTTGCCTTGCTCGGGACGCGGTTCGTTGCTGATGTCCAGGCGCGGAAAGACACACACGCCGATGACCATCAGTATGCACATTATCAGGATTATGGAGAAGGGGGAGCGCATTCTTCTGTTGTTTTGTTGTCTTGTTGTTTTGTTGTTTTGGTATCCAGCGGTAAAAGCCGCTGGCACAGTGGCGGCTTGTTGAGTATTCTCAAACAACTATGTGTCACTTCCCACCGAACCATCGCCTACCATAAATGGCATGATAGACGAGGGGAACGAAGAAGAGACTGACCATAGTGCCGACTGTCATGCCGACAATGATGGTGAATGAGAGCGGAAACTGCAACGCTGATCCCATGTCGCCACGCTGCAACAACGGCAGGATAGCGAGGATAGTGGTCAGCGATGTCATGATGATCGGGCGCAGACGCTGATGTCCGGCAGTGACTATGGAGCGCAGTAGGGTCACTCTCGTCACGCCATTGGCGGCAACAGCCTGACGGTAAAGGCGATTGATGGTATCCACCTTCAGGATGGAGTCATTGATGATGATGCCACACATCACCACCATTCCTATCATCGACATCACATTGAGCGTCTCTCCACAGACAAACAATGCAAGTATCACAAGCGCAACATCTATGACTACCTCCGCAAGGATGATGACAGGCTGGAGCAGACTCTCAAACTGCGCAGCGAGAATGAAATAGAGAAGCATCACCGCCACAAGCATCACCATAGCCAGTTCCCACACCATCGTGCGGGAAGAGAAATAGTTTCCCGTGAACGTGGCCTGTAGATTTCTGGCGTCATCGTCCGTAATACGTGACACATAGTCCATCACCTTCCTCACCTCCCCGTCGCCGGCAGTCTCAATGTCGATGGCGGCATACTCGCCTTCATCGCCAGCAGTAAGGTGCTTATAGTCCTCCTTGCGCGATTCCTTCACGAGATATTCCAGCGGAATGTCTATTCCGTCAGCATTGCGTATGGTGTTTCCCAGCAGCACGTCAGCATCCCTGCCGTCAGTTCCGATGATGACAGGCACGCTCTCTCCGCCACTGTTGATGTCATAGATATTGTTGCTACCCAGAAGTTCGCGGAAGCGTAGATAGAGCTGCTGGTAAGTCACCTTATAGTAAGCCATCTGCTGCGCATCCGTCTGATACTGGAGGTAGGTCTCCGTGGCAAGATGCTGGATGTTGAGTTCCGGGAAATGCAGCCTCAGCGAGTCGGTGACGGTGCGTGTCTGCTCCACTGCAGGTCTGCCTCCGCTGCGGTTTTGCAGTCTTATCTGCAGGTCAGGCTCGTCAGTGGAGAATATCATGTCGAAGATATTTGTGGCCAGTTCCGCCTCCGTCTTTGCCTTAGGATAATGCTTAGCCACGTAGTCCATCATCGTTTCTCTCGCCTTCTGGCAGTCGTCGGCATTGGCAGACTTGATGTAACACACTGCCTCACTGCTTGTTATATTCCTGGTATGCGACAGTATGAAGTCCTGACCTCCCACCATCGTGGTGAATGACGTCATGTATTTCCCAGCCGCTTTCAGCACTTCCTTCACCCTTCTGTCATTCTCTTCTGGCGTGATTCCTGCGTTCCAGTCGATGGTGACTATGGCGTCATCATGCGGCAGAACAGGCATTCTCTCTTTCCTTATCATCGGCGAGACGGCCAATATCATCACTATGCAGCCGGCAAAGGCAAGAATCATCTTCCTGCCATTGCGGAACGTGAACCTGATGCCTTTCTCATACCATCGCATTATCATCCTGTTTTCCTTTGCCCTGCTGCCGAATTCCTTCCGCCTGTAAAGCAATCTGAAATATACAGGCACGACAATGGACGCCACGGCGAGCGAACAGAAGAGGGCTATCGTGATGCCCATGGCCTGATCGAAAAACAATGCTCCTGCCGTACCGCTAAGGAATATCAACGGCACAAAGACAGAGCAGGTGGTAAGCACAGATGAGAGCATCGGCATGAACACCTCTTTCACCGACTGCACTATCGTCCTGTCATCGCAGGCCTTCTTCTGCCTGATGTTGTCCATCACGATGATGGCATTATCCACTATCATTCCCACGCCCAGAATGAGTCCTGAGAGGGAGATGATATTGAGCGAGACACCTATGACATAGAAGCACAGAAGCGTCAGTACCAGCGAGAGCGGGATGGAAATGATGACCAGGAGCGGCATTCTCCATCCGCCTATGAAGAAGAAGAGCACCACGCTCGCCATGATGATACCGAGAATGAGGTTCCACTGCAGATTGTCCATGCTGTACGACAGGAGCCTTGTCTGGTCGCGAGTGATGTGCAGCTGCAGTTCGGGATAGTCCTTCTCTATCTGCGTCATCAGCGTGTCGATGCGTCCCTGCAGCGTGCTCATCTGCGCATCGCTCTGCTTTATTACCGCCATGGTGATGGCAGGCTTTCCGTCGGATGTGACTATACCTTTGCGGTCAGCCGGCATTTCCTCCACCTTGCATATATCCTTTATCTGCAGCAGTCGTCCTTCGTGGCGGATGTAGATGTTCTCTATATCGCTGACAGAGAGTATCTGCGAGTCGAAATGTATGGTATAGCGATAGATACCGTCGCGCACGCTGAGTGCTTCCAGCACCACATTATTGTCGCTGACAGCCTTTTCTATCTCCGAATTGCTGATGCCCAGTCCTGCTATCCTCATCGGGTCGGGGATAATGGCAATCTGCGTGCCCACCATACCGCTGTAGTCCACCATCGCCACCTCCGGCACCTGCTCCAGGCGTTTGCTTATCACGTTGCGCACCAGTCTGGAAGTCTGTTCCGCCTTGCCTCCTGTCACGTCGATGTAGAAGGCAGGAATGTCCAGCGCTCCTATCTTCATCACCTTCGGGCGTTCCATATCCTTAGGCATGGAGCTCATCGCCCTGTCTATCTTCTCATTCACTTCGATGAACGACATGCTCATGTCCGTACCCGGACAGAATGACAATGTCACCGTTCCGGCATCCGTCCGTGATGTGGATTCGATGTTCTGCAGTCCTGTGACCTGCGAGAGCTGCTGGCGCATAGGCTTCACCATGCGCTGCTCTATCTCACGTGCCGAACTGCCCTGCGCCGTCATCTGCACCACTATCCGCGGCACATCAATGTCAGGCATCAGCGATACCGGTATGCGGTCGAAGGCAAGCACACCGAGTGTCACGATGGCTATCAGCGTCATTGTTACGGCTATTGGGCGATGTAGGAGGGTACGTAGCATATCTTGGGCTAAATGATTGGATTACGGGCGGTTCTATAAATTACCACCGTTATATAAGCTAATTTATAGAACCGCCATTACATTATTCGTTCAGTTGAGACTTCCTGTTACAACAAGAATATATGAATATATGCGGATTATTCCTTTGTTTCCACAACCTTCACCTCCGTGTCGTCAGCGAGGTTGAGATTACCGGAAGTAATCACTATGTCGCCAGCCTTCACGGTGGTGTTCTTGCGTTCGCAACCGGTAATGGCATAGCTCGTAAGGTTACTATAGACTATATCGACGTAGGTCCATACGGCACGGCGGGTGGAAGGATCATATACGAAGACGACATGATAGCCGTCACGCTCCACCACCGCTTCCTTCGGCACCACGAACATATCCGGCACGGAATTTTCAATTATCACCTTCACGTTCATTCCGTCGAGCAAACGGTCGGACGTGTTTCTTATCCTTGCCTTGACGCTCACGAGGCCCTTGGAGTCTATCGTCGGATTTATCTCCGTCACGCTTCCGGTCAGCAAGAGGTCATCATCTATGAATGGAGACATCTTCACCTGAGTGCCAATACGGACGGAAGACAGTTCCGCCTCCAGAATCTGAAACTCCACATCGAAGAATGAGTCGTCGATAAGCGTGCAGAACTTGTCACAACGCTGATAGGAACGTGCCACGAGTTCGGACACCCTGCCACTGAAAGGGGCAAGCAGACGGCAGTCGGACAATGAGGATTCGGCTGACTGCAGAGCGTATTTCGCTGAGTAATAGCCTGATGTTACCTCAGCCCTGTGGAGCACTTCGGCAGGAACATTGCTCGTGTTCCCGTCATACCCCAGCCCTATCAGCTTGTCCTGAAGCTCCACTTTGGCACGCTCCAGGTCGCGCTTCGCCTTCTCCAGCTGTATCTTCCTGTCGCGCATATCAGCCACGGCGAGCACGCTTCCGGCAGACACGCGCTGACCATTCTTCACGTTTACGGTCTGCACCACTTCCCCACCCTTCGGGCACATCAGTTCTGCCTTGCGGATGGCAGCCAGTTTTCCGTTGCAGAGTATCTGCTTCTGGAAAGTCTGCTTGCGCAGCGTCATGGTGTCCACCTCCACTATTGCCTGCTCCTGCGCCATCATCGCCTTGTCATCTTCCTTGCTTTCATCCTCCTGATGAGCAAGTGAATACGTCATCCACGCCAAGCCACCGATGATGATTACGGCAGCCAATGATGAGAGAATTATCTTTGTCTTCTTGTTTGTCATATTGTTAGAATTGTTCTATTTTTCCTATTTGAGTAACTGCGCCCGAAGCACCCTTGCAACCATCTGATTATAAAGACGTTGCAAAAGCATAGTTTTCAGAGCGTAATAACTAAGCTTTTAGGGTGCAATATCTATGCTTTTACAGTGTAATATCTATGCTTTTGCATCGTGAAAGCTTCGCTATCTGACTTTGAAAGCATTTCCTTTACAGTTTTGTTCCATTTTTCCTTGTTCCGTAGTTCGGTGGTCCTGTGTTGCAGGATGAAATATCAATAAATAAAAATAAACAATTATATTTTTCTCTATTGATATTTTTATATGCGAAATCCGTTTGAAGTATGGATATATAGCAAGGTACTGTCTTCCAGACAGTTCTCCTTTACGAGGTTATAGTCCCGAGACTTCGTCCCGGGTTACTCTCGCTTCGCTCGGTATAGGCTTCCAGCCT
>OQVQ01000343.1_pt1 | contig 22570 bp, 18 predicted proteins | sample 1691491 | NCBI WGS metagenome assembly OQVQ01 (sample SAMN03418252, study PRJEB22391) | human gut metagenome | biome: human-gut; feature: organic feature; material: feces | host: Homo sapiens | place: Tanzania | collected 2013-01
GTGGTGTTGAATATATAGCACAAGCAGGCGGTAGCATCCGTGACGATAATGTTATTGAGACTTGCGACAAGTATGGCATCGCAATGGCATTCACAGGTGTTAGATTGTTCCACCATTAATTCATAACATAAACCCCATTTATAGCATGTCAGACAATTTCACCGACATCTTAGAAGGTGGCATCGTCTTCAAAAAGAGTTCTTCTGGAAATAAGGAATCGGACAAAGTGAAGACTAAGGCCAAGAAAAAGAAATACATCACTGGTGCCCACGGCAGCGGTTCGGCTAAACAAAAGGCTAAATACCGCGAACAAAGAGCCAACAGACATAAGTAATGTATACAAACAATAATAGCGGCAAGAGATAATGCACACAGGCAGATCCTCTTGCCGCTATTTTTATTTCTTCTTTACGTTAGCTTTTACTTTCTTATACCTCCACTCTTTGTCAACGTTATGGTGGCATCATGGAGTTTACGGTTGCCGTGGTCGAACATCAAGGCTGGATTGAATCGAGTGCCACGGAACTTAGTTTCAAAATGTAGGTGCTCTGTTGTTGCACGACCTGTGCGACCGGTAAGTCCTATCACTTGACCTGCTTTCACTTTATCGCCTGCCTTAACAAGGTTCTTCGACTGATGGCTATACAGAGTTTCAAATCCATAGGCATGCTTTATGCGTATGCAATTACCATAACCCGAGAAAGGACCAGAGGCTATTACCACTCCATCAAAGGCAGCCCTAATCTCATCATTAGGCTTTGTCTTTAGGTCAACTCCTGAATGACCACGTCTGCCGCCATAAGGGCTTATAACCTTTGCTCCCGGTAGAGGATAAGACCAATATTTCTTTTCTATCTTTCTAAGGTCGAGCTTGAATGTAGAATTCTTCTTAAATGGGTCGTCATCAAGATTAGCCATTAGCTTCTTCGACTTTTCGTCTGCAACAACATTAATGCTAATTCTGCCACCCACTTTTTTACATTGCACCATCTGCTTTCTCAGCTTATGGCTCGACAAAGAGATAATGGTTTCAGGATTAATCTTCGAACCATTTATCATGATATTGAAATCAAGGAATTCTCGCTTTGAATCTCCACCCACAATAGCGATGGTATGTCCTGCCTTTACTTCCTGCCCTACTTTCACAAGGTTCTGCGCATTATGTGCATAAACCGTCTCAAGACCATTATGATGGCGAACAACGATTACATTGCCATGACCTGAGATATAGGTAGACAAACGAACTGTTCCGTCAAACATAGCTTTCACAGCATCGCCCTTCTTGGTTTCAATCTCAAGGTCGTTGCCTTTCAATATAGCTTTACCTACTGGCAACGGGAACGAATATTCTTTATCTGGAAGTTGAGTAAAATCAATGTTTATGATATTACTCTTGGCAAAGAGACCTGGTGTTGGCACACTTATCTGCTGCTGTTCGGCGGCAGTAAATTTCTCACTTGTGGCAGACATTATCGTCAGCGACATCATCAATGCCACAACATAAATAGTTAGCTTAGATAGATTCTTTTTAATCATTTGGTTTCCTCCATAATTATTGCTGTATATATTCTGCCCGAGTTAATGCCTTGACGACGGGCAGAGAAAAAATCGTTAGAAGTATAGGTATCAATTCCTGATACCATTATGTTTTCTGCAGGTATTCCTGCTGCAACCAACTCTCTGCGGTTGCATTCTGGTAGGTCGATATGCCATTTACCCATTTGCTTCGCTATGCCATTCATATCGAAGCCTACAGAGGCAAACTGGTCGTAGACTTCCTGTCCTACCTCAAAGCTCTCTAATGATATGCCAGGACCTATCACTGCCTTCAACTTCTCGGCGTTAGAATGATAGGTTGTTTGCATCTCTGCTACTGCCTTCGAAGCTATGCGCTTTACAGTTCCACGCCAGCCGGCATGTATAGCGCAGGCAGCATGATGCTCAGGATCGTATATTATAATAGGTATGCAGTCGGCAGTAGAAACGCCTATGCATACTCCAGTCATCGATGTGAATATACCATCCACTCCTTCTATTACCTTAGCTCTCTCTTCCTCAGACAATGCCATAAAGTCGGGAGCTATGATGCAGAAGTCTGCTCCATGCACCTGATGTGGCAACAATATCTTTGTTGGCTCTATGCCTAATGTCTCGGCAAGTGATGCTTTATTGGCTGCGATATTCTCTTGTGAGTCGCCACAATAGCTATTGATATTAAAGCTGCAATATGCGCCCTCGCCTACTCCACCATGACGCATGGTAGAGAAAGCACGCACACCAGAGGCTATATCGTATGATAGAAGCTGTGGACTATTCTTCATCATACTCATATTCAAAGTCGTCGAGGTCATCAACATCCTCAACGTCGTCTTCGTCTATATATTCAATATCTTCGTCTTCGCCTTCTTGAGCAAGCTCCATAGCAAAGCGCGACATGTCTTTATCCCTATGCACAAGGGTATCCTCGGCTGTGATATCTTGCAACTTATTGCTCTCGCTATTGAGTTCTTTCCATAGCACATCCTTCAAATCTGAGAGTCCGTAGCCTGTTACTGAAGAGATGAATACTACTGGCAAATCTTCTGGAAGATGCTCACGGAGCATATCCATCAATTCCTCGTCCAAGAGGTCGCTCTTGGTAACTGCCAACACTCTGTGCTTGCTGAGCATTTCAGGATTAAACTGCTCAAGCTCATTCAATAACACTTCATACTCGCGCTTAATATCGTCGGTATCGCCAGGGACCATAAAGAGCAACAACGAGTTGCGCTCAATATGACGCAAGAAGCGAAGTCCTAAACCTTTACCCTCGCTGGCTCCCTCGATGATACCAGGGATATCAGCCATCACAAACGACTTATGGTCTCTATATTCTACGATTCCAAGACTTGGCTCAAGGGTTGTAAAAGGATAGTTGGCAATCTTCGGACGTGCACTCGACAAGGCGGAAAGCAATGTAGACTTTCCTGCATTAGGGAATCCTACCAAACCAACATCGGCAAGCAACTTCAACTCCATTATCACCGTACGCTCCTGCATAGGCTCGCCTGGCTGTGCAAAACGTGGAGCCTGATTGGTAGCAGTACGGAATTGGAAATTACCCAAACCGCCTCGTCCACCTTTCAATAGCATCACTTCCTGACCATCGTAGGTTACATCGCAGATATATTTTCCGGTCTCAGCATCATATACAACTGTTCCGCATGGCACATCGATATACATATCCTTACCGTCTGTACCATGACACTTGTCGCGTCCTCCGTTGCCTCCATGTTCAGCAAACACGTGGCGCTGATATTTCAGGTGCAACAAGGTCCAATAGTTATGATTGCCACGAAGGATAATGCTTCCGCCGCGACCGCCGTCACCACCATCAGGACCACCATTAGGATTGTATTTCACATGCCTAAGGTGCATAGAGCCCTTACCGCCCTTTCCTGAGCGGCAATATATCTTTACATAGTCTACGAAATTGGAATCTGCCATTTAAGTGAAGAATTAAAAGTGAAGAAGAAAAAAGTGAAGAGTGAAGAGTGAAGAGTGAAGAATCATATAGCCTTAATGGTATTGGATTCTTCGTTCTTCACTCTTCACTCTTCCCTAAATTATTCGGCAATGCCGTCGATAACCTTGCAGATGTCTGCAAAGATTACCTCAAGCTGACCATCACCCTTTACGTGGTGATGCAAGCCTTCGCCATCATACCAGCCGATGAGAGGAGCTGTCTGGTTGTGATAAACGCCAAGACGCTTCTTGATTGTCTCCTCGTTATCATCTGAACGACCGCTCTCGATACCACGCTTGATAAGACGCTCCATCAAAACATTCTCTGGAACATCCAATTCTATCATAGCTGCAATCTTATGACCACGCTCTGCGAGCATTTTCTTCAAAGCCTCAGCTTGTGGGATAGTACGTGGGAAACCATCAAAGATTACGCCCTTGTGCTCCTTGCCAAAGCTGTCGTAAACACTTGCAAGGATATCTATCATGAGCTCATCAGGAATAAGCTGACCGTTGTCAATATATCCCTTGGCTGTCTTGCCGAGTTCTGTACCATTCTTGATTTCTGCGCGAAGCACGTCACCTGTAGAAATATGACCGAAACCATACTTCTTAATCATCAGATCGCTCTGAGTACCCTTTCCTGAACCTGGGGCACCGAAAATAACAATGTTCTTCATTTTTACTTTTTTGACTAAATCTATTGTGTTGTCTATATTATTCTACGATTGTATAAATTTCTTTCAGGTTTCTGCCCTGCTGGTCGTAATCAAGACCATAGCCAACGATGAAGTCGTTAGGAATCTCCATTGCTGCATACTCGATGTTCAATGGCACCTGTAGCTTACCTGGCTTAAGGAGCAGGGTGCAGATATGTATAGACTCAGGGTTGCGTGTTCCCAACTGCTCTACCATACGCTTCATAGTGAAACCTGTATCTACGATATCTTCCAAAATAACAACAGTACGTCCTGCTATGTCTTCGTTCAAGCCAATAACTTCTTTTATCTTACCTGTCGAGGTGGTACCTTGATAAGAAGCAAGCTTCACAAAAGAGATTTCACATGGAATAGTGATATTGCGAATCAAATCGGCAGCAAAAACAAAAGAGCCATTGAGCACGGCTATAAAAAGTGGGTTCTTGTCTGCCAAATCGTTATTGATTTTTTCTGCAACAGCCTTCACACGCTGCTGTATCTCTTCCTCGGGGATAAACGTTCTGAACGTTTTATCCTTAATAGTTACTGTGCTCATTGTATGTCGGATTTTGGATAATTTGGGGCAAAGTTACTTTAAAATGACGGAATAACAAAAGAAAAGAATTGATTTTTGGCATATTCCACAACAATAGGTATGAAATAAACAAAAAAAAGCTAACTATTGGGCTTTTATTAGTATTAATTTTGTATTTTTGCTGTCGATATGAAAATTTTCACTTCTGCTCAGATTCACGAGCTTGACAAATACACCATAGATAATGAGCCCATCGCGTCGACCGACTTGATGGAAAGGGCTGCTAACGCCATTACCAAAGCCATAATCGACGAATGGACCGAGTATACACCAATAGTAGTTTTTGCTGGTCCTGGCAACAATGGCGGTGATGCACTTGCTGTGTCAAGACTATTGGCAGAACGTGGATACGAAGTCCACACATATCTGTTCAATATCCACAACAAGCTTTCTGTTGATTGCCAAACCAACAAAAAGCGTCTTGAGGAATGCAGCAAAATAAAATCTTTCACCGAGATTACTGTCAACTTCGACCCTCCTCAGCTCACAGAGAACACATTGGTCATTGATGGTCTTTTCGGCTCAGGCATCAACAAACCTCTCTCTGGCGGTTTCGCATCGCTGGTTAAATATATCAACCAGTCGCCATGCAAGGTGGTTAGTATCGATGTGCCATCGGGATTGATGTGCGAAGACAATACTTTCAACATACGTGCTAACATCATTCGTGCCAACATGACGCTGACTCTTCAGCAAAAGAAATTGGCTATGATGCTCCCTGACAACCAGCTGTATATTGGCAAGTTGAAGGTATTGGATATAATGCTGAGCCATGAGTATATTGAGAATACCGACTCTAAATATTATATCACTGAAGAAAAGGATATAAGAAACATGTTGCGCCCTCGCTACGACTTTGCTCATAAGGGCAACATGGGCACTGCGCTCATCGTAGCTGGCAGCTATGGCATGGCTGGCGCTGCGATATTGTCTACAAAGGCTTGTCTACGTAGTGGTATCGGAAAGGTGTGCGTACGAACTCCAATGCTCAACTATCAGATAATGCAAATCAGCGTTCCTGAGGCTGTATTGGTTATGGACAACGACGAGAAGGTTTTCTCTGAATCTACTGATGCCAACGACTACGAGGCTGTTGCCATTGGTCCTGGTCTTGGTCAAGCTGAAAACACCGCTGTTGCCTTGATGGCTCAGCTCAAGCGCACACAATGTCCGATCGTTGCCGATGCTGATGCTCTAAATATCTTGTCGTCGCATCAGGCATGGATGCAGCAATTGCCACGACATATCATCATGACTCCACATCTTAAAGAGATGGACCGCCTTATAGGCAATGCTTGCAATGGCGACTATGAGCGTTTGACTAAGGCTTGCGAAATGGCTGCTCGCCATGAGGCTTATATTATTCTGAAAGGTCACCATACTGCGATCTGCACTCCTGAAGGAAGGGTTTTCTTCAATAATACAGGCAACAGTGGCATGGCAACAGCTGGCAGCGGCGATGTGCTAACGGGTATCATCACAGGATTGTTGGGCAGAGGATATTCAGAACAAGAGGCTTGCATCCTCGGTGTTTATCTCCATGGTCTTGCTGGCGACATTGCTGTTCGCGAACTTGGCAAAGAGAGCCTCATCGCATCTGATATCATCGATTATCTGCCAAAGGCTTTCAAGCTTCTGGAAGAATAACAAATCGTAAAAACCTAAACACAAGAATATAAACATGAAAAATATTATTTCCACCCTACTGCTTTCTGCTGCAGCCTCTCTTTCGGGCTACGCTCAGCAGGCTAATGAGGCAATATCTTACTATTTGCCTACTACGGCAGTTCATGTAAATGTGATAATAGAGAAGACCAACTACACTCCTGGTCTGTTGGCTGAATATGCACAGAGATACATGCGCTTAGACAATGTAAGTCTTGATGCTTATACTACGTATAGAATCATCGCTACAAATATGTATACTACTGCTGAGCCTGACACAGCAAAGCTTTTCACATTGGAAATCGACAAAAACCATTTCATCAATAACGTGTCGAAGACTGAAAAGGGGCTCTTGCTTGCTATCAATGGCGAGGGCAAAGACAACACCGTGATTCCTACATTCACTCCGTCTAAGCCTCAACCTATATTAAACTCTAAGGACTACATGTCGCAAGATATCCTCTCGGCAACAAGTTCGGCTAAGATGGCAGAACTTACTGCCAACGAGATATTCGAAATCAGAGATAGTCGCACTCAGCTTGCTCGTGGCGAGGCTGACTTCATGCCTAAGGATGGCACACAGCTAAAACTTATGATGTCGCAACTCGACACTCAGGAGAAGGCTCTCATGCAGGTATTCTCTGGTGTAACAACCAAAGACACTACAATGACCACAATCACCTACCTCCCTACCTCTGAGGTCGAAAAGCAACCTTTGTTCCGCTTCTCTAAGTATTATGGCATTGTAGACAACGACGACCTCTCTGGCTCTCCTTATTATATTAAGGTTGCCAAGAAGAAGACTTTCAACGATGAGCCTGCTGTTGCAGATGATAAAAAGGGTAAAAAGGAAAAGAAGGATAAAAACGACATCGGACTTAGAGTAAACATCCCTGCCAAGATGGATATCACCATATTCAATGGCACAGGCAACACATTGGCTAAAGAGCAATTCCAAGCTCCACAGTTCGGTAAGCTCGAGATTCTTAGCGGTGAACTATTCGGAAAGAAACAGAGCAGCCGTCTAATCCTTAACCCGCAGACTGGTGCCATCTCTAAGATTGAAGCGATAAACATTGCGAAATAAAAGAAAACTGCAAATAGATTTATTCTAAAAAGCATATAACTAAAAAGGGTGATACCGCTTGGTATCACCCTTTAATATTTTATGCTCTAATCAGATTAGCACTGAGCGAGCTTACCGTCTGAACCGAGTACGTTCACAATCTTGTGGATGTACATCTTCTTCATGTTCTCACGAGCTGGCTTCAAATACTGACGTGGGTCGAAGTGATCTGGATGCTCAGCGAAGTGCTGACGGATAGCAGCTGTCATAGCAAGACGTGAGTCTGAGTCGATATTGATCTTGCAAACTGCTGACTTAGCAGCCTTACGGAGCTGATCCTCAGGAATACCGATAGCAGCCTTCAAGTCGCCACCGAACTTGTTGATAGTGTTAACCTCTTCCATTGGAACTGATGAAGAGCCGTGGAGTACGATTGGGAATCCAGGAAGCTTCTTCTCGATCTCAGCAAGGACATCGAAAGCCAATGGAGGTGGAACCAATACACCGTTTACCAATGTGCACTGCTCTGGAGTAAACTTGTGTGCACCGTGTGATGTACCGATAGAGATAGCCAATGAGTCGCAACCTGTGCGTGTAGCGAAGTCGATAACTTCCTCAGGCTTTGTATAGTGAGACTCTGCTGCACAAACCTCGTCCTCAACACCAGCGAGAACGCCAAGCTCAGCCTCTACAGTTACATCAAACTGATGTGCATATTCTACAACCTTTCTTGTCAAGGCGATGTTCTCCTCGTATGGAAGTGAAGAACCGTCGATCATTACTGAAGAGAAACCATTGTCGATGCAATCCTTGCAAAGCTCGAATGAATCTCCGTGGTCGAGGTGGAGAACAATCTCTGGATGCTCGCAGCCGAGTTCCTTAGCATACTGTACAGCACCCTCTGCCATGTAGCGAAGGATAGTACCGTTAGCATAGTTACGTGCACCCTTAGAAACCTGCATGATAACAGGAGACTTTGTCTCTACTGCAGCCTGTACAATTGCCTGCATCTGCTCCATTGTGTTGAAGTTGAAAGCAGGAATAGCATAACCGCCTGATACCGCTCTCTTGAACATCTCACGGGTGTTCACGAGACCCAAATCTTTGTAATTTACCATAATTGTTTGTTTATGTTTAAAAAAACTAATATTCTTGGTTTTTATCCGCTGCAAAATTAGCAATTATATTTTTTCTTGCAAAATGTTGTATGTTTAATTAGTGTTCCAAATTTTATAAAATGCTAAAACACGCTTGTTTTTCGGGGGCGGTTCACAGTTTTGCAAATTCCGCTTTACAATTTTCCTAAGATATACCAGTTTTTTGGTCTTTTTCTCTTATTCTTCACCCTGTTTGTGCTTTCTTGTCAACTCTGAAGCAAACAAAAGCACTACGAAATAGCCTATAAAAGGTATCATAAATGGCAATACCAGGTTGGTTTGGTCTGCCACATAGCCCATCAATAGGAAGAAGCAGCCACCGATAGGTGTCATCATCAAGAGCGATGATGCACTCTTGGTAAGATTGCCCAAGCCTTGCAAAGCTAAAGTGAAGATGGTTGGGAACATAATGGCTTCAAATAGATAGTTGCAAACAAGGGCTATCATAGAACATTTGCCCAAATCGAGCAACACCAAGCCTATACATACCACACTTCCGATACCACAGTATAGTAGCATCAGCTCGGCACGCACCTTGCGCATTATCCATGAACCAAGGAATCGTCCTACCATAAAGAAGCCTAACGCCACGGTCAACACTATCGAGGCTGTATTATCGTCCATCCATCCCTGACCGGTCACAAAGTTGATGAAATAGCTATTGATAGAAATCTCGGCTATCTCGTATGCCAAGAGGGCGAAGAGTCCGAATACAAACATAGGATGACGCTTGAAGAGCTTCATTATTCTTGTGTCCTGAATGTGGTCTTCTTCTGTTTCTTCGTGCTTTATCTCTGGCAGGTCTACTCGCGAGAATACCACGGCAATACACATCACCAATACTCCCAGCACAGCGTATGGCACAACAACATTGCCACCATCTTCACTGCCATTAAACAAGAACTGACCTACGGCATAGGTAGCAAACAAGCAACCCAAGCCATTAAACGACTGCGAGAAGTTTAGTCGGCTCGATGCTGTCTCCTTATCGCCAAGCTCTGCTGCATAGGGGTTGGCTGCTGTCTCCAAAAACACGAGTCCGCAACCTATTATAAATAGCGGACCAAGATAGGCATAGAAGGTTCCTATCTCTGCACCTGGTATAAAGAGCAATGCTCCAAAAGCAAAGAGGGCAAGTCCAAACACCACTCCTCGTCTATAGCCTTGGCGATTAATAAACCATCCGGCAGGTATTGCCATAAGGAAATATCCTAAATATGTTGTCACCTGTATCAACGACGACTGGGTTAGGGAAATGTCGAGCGAGTTTTGGAAATGCTTGTTCAATACATCGAGGATGGCTCGTGCAAATCCCCACAAAAAGAAGAGCGAGGTTATCAAGACAAAGGGCACGAGATACCTTTTATCTGTCAATGTTGGTCGATTTGTTTTCATTATCTATATTTTTTATTGTTCTAATCGAATAATATCTTCCCATAAACGGAAAGTATATATTACTAAACGGAAGAATTCCTTAAAAATTGTTTCTTACACAAAGTTTTCTCATTCTTGACAGGCTTTTCAAAAACTCTTTCCATTATTTGTCAATACAAGCTAAAAACTGTATCTTTGCCACTATATATGTACAAAAACGCACAAAACTATGACTATCAACCATTCAAAAACAATTATTTCTTCAATTGTTCTTTTAGTCTTGTCTGTATCAACCTCGTTTGCACAGCCAAGGGCTAAGCGTTGGGTTATTCCTAACGACACTTTCAAACCTGTAAGTTTCGACGTCAAGACTTCACAACCAGAACAAACTGTACTGCATTTCGGTGCTTCAGATGCTTGGAGTATGCTCTTTATTGGTACATGGCCTGAGCAACAGCAGCAACAGATTGCCGACTGGCTTTTCAGTACCGACAACGATGCCATGGGCAAACCTAAGGGTATCGGCCTATCGCTATGGAGAATGAATCTCGGAGCTGGCAGCTGGGAACAGGGCGACTCATCATATATAAATAGAGGTACTCGCACAGAATGTCTACTACAACCTGACGGAACTTGGAATTGGAATAAGCAACTACCACAGCGCAAATTCCTCAAAATGGCTAAGGAGCGTGGTGTGCCTTATCTGCTATTGTTCTGCAATTCTGCTCCTGTGCAGTTCACAAAGAATGGGCTTGCCACCAACACAGGTCGTGGTGGCGACATCAATCTCAAAGATGATTGCTATGATGATTTTGCTCGTTTCCTTGCTAATGCAACAAAGGGCATTGAGGAACACGACGGAGTAAAGATTGATTATGTCAGTCCGGTCAACGAGCCTGATGGGCACTGGAATTGGCAAGGACCTAAACAAGAGGGCTCACCTGCAACAAATCGTGAGATAAGCCATTTGGCTAATGAAACAAGCAAAGCGTTCAAGAAACTTAAGCTCGACTCTAAGATTGTGTTAAGCGAGAGTTCCGACCTTCGTTGTTTGCTTGGAGAATATAAAGCAGGATGGCAACGTGGCTATACCATTGCCACTCTCTTTGGCAAAGATAGCGTAAAAACATGTGTCAAGGGATTGTATGGCATACCAAACGTGGTGCTTGGTCATACCTACTGGACTAACACTCCTATCGACACCATGCGCTCCATACGTCTTGCTCTACGCGACGAACTAAAGAAACACGGACTCGACTATTGGCAGAGCGAGGTGTGCATAATGAGTAATGATGAAGAGATTGGTGGTGGTGGTGGTTTCGACTTCTCTATGAAGACTGCTCTTTATGTTGCTCGTATGATGCACTACGACCTTGTATATGGCAATGCTTGTAGCTGGTCGTGGTGGCGTGCTGCTGGCGAGAACTATAAGGATGGGCTCTTGCGTATATATACTCACGATGGTATGAAAACAGGGCATGCTGTCGACTCAAAACTTCTTTGGGCTATGGGCAACTATAGTCGCTTTGTTCGTCCTGGCGCTGTTCGACTTGATATTGATGCCTACAACGACGAAGGCGACATAGTGAAAGAGGGCGACACTCGCCCATACGGCACAATGCTTTCTGCATATAGAAACGTCGACGGTAAACTGGTTGTGGTAGCTATCAACTATTCCGACCGTCTATGTCCTATCACTCTCAACGTAGATGGCAAGCCTCATCGTTGGAATATGTATCGCACTTCGGATATCTCTGCAGAGAGCCTTCTGCCAATAGGCTCTGCTATCGACAAAACGACATTAACTCCTCGCAGTATAACAACATTTGTAAGTGAAGGGCAATAGCTCTTCACTTATTTTCTTGTCTCTACATTAAATTCGGTAACCTTCGATATTGTCTCGCCATTCTGCAATACAGAGCAGCATAGCTTTATCGTACCATCTTTCAATCTATTGTCGGCTTTCACCATGGCGGTATATCTTACACCTTTATATGCTTCTATCTTCTCCACGCATACTGGCTGCGATATATATATATGCTTATTGCCGGTCATCTCTGCCACGGTTGGCACCACATTATATATTGGTTGCAAACCATTGTTGTAGACCTCAAACACCACCTTACACATTTCGCCTCGCGATATCGTTTCGTCTCCATCGGCATCTATGAAGCGTGCGTTTCGTATCTCTACAGTTGGTGCAGAATGGGTATACACATTGTCGGCTGGTGATGATGGTTGCTTATATTCGTAGTTGCCTGTGGTAGCATCGCTACCATCAAAGTCTATGCGGTCGTCGCCACTATTTGTTGAATCAAAGCCACTATTAGAAGGATAGTCGTTATCCATCTTGCCTCGTGCTTTCCGGTCGGCAACATTGCCTATGGTGGCACCTGCCATAGCACCACCTGCCATACCCACAATGGTTCCTATATCTGAGCCTCGCGGTCCGCCACTTATACCTCCTATTGCCGAACCGAGTATGCTTCCAAACTGTGCACCGGTATATGCTCCAGCGCCTGTATATGAGCTACAGCTGCTAAGCAATAATGTTGCTCCAACAGCCCAAACCATCATCTTCTTCATATCTTTTACTTGATTTGTTCCTTTATATTTATAGGCATACAAAACTATCTTTGCAGCTTTTGTTTTCTGCAAAGATAATAATTTTTCTATTATCATCTATCGATTTTTTCCTAAATTAGCATAGGGAATTCCCTATACAATACAAAATGCCCTTTTTTATCAGCCAATGACTCAAGCAAATATCCTAATACCAATAGCTTATGCATCCAAAAAGAAAAAGCCTCAACTATTTCTTTTCTTCTCTTTCTGCAACCTTATATTCGTCGGGTTTCACAAATTCGAATTCGAATTCTGGCATATCGTCCTCTTCCATACGATAAGGCACAATTTTCTCCGTTACTGGTTTCACCTCGACCATAGCCACGCCCTGTGCAAGCATTCCTATTGCCTTAGCTGCCGCATACGATAGGTCTATAACGCGACCTCTACCGTATGGTCCACGGTCGGTAACCCTAACATCCACAGATTTATTATTGCTAAGGTTCGTAACTCGCAGTATTGTGCCGAAAGGATATTTCTTATGAGCACACGTCAAACTATCATGATGTATTCGCTCGCCACTTGCCGAGCGTGCTCCCGTGGCTCGTTTTGAATAATAAGAAGCCTTGCCTTTCTGCACATGATGCGTGTGCACAGCTGTTTCCTGTGCATGTCTTTTCTGTGCAGAAAGACAAGGCTTTCCTGTTATCAATAGCGAAGCAAAGAGCATAAAAAACATACACACCGTCATTCTTATGGCGTTGCCTACAATCATTCTTGTGTTTATGTTTAACCTATTGCTTCCTATCCTCATCGTTTTTATATTTCTTCACTCAGGCGCCATCGCCTTCATCCAGCATCTCCGCCTTCATCCAGCGTCTCCGCCTTTATTTATTCACTTCGGTGGCATATTTGCCACCGTCGCTTATACTATTCCCTGAGCCATCATGGCATTAGCCACCTTCATGAAGCCTGCCACATTAGCGCCCTTGACATAGTCGATATATCCATCAGCCTGTGTGCCGTATTTCACGCACTGCTCGTGGATAGAATGCATGATATAGTGCAGCTTGTCGTCGACTTCCTTCTCGCTCCAGCTCAATCGCATAGAGTTCTGGGTCATCTCCAATCCACTTGTTGCCACACCGCCTGCATTGACAGCCTTGCCAGGAGCAAAGAGCTGCTTAGCAGCAACAAACTTATCCACTGCCTCGGCTGTGCATCCCATGTTGGAAACCTCTGCCACACACAATGGCTTGTATGCCAATATGCGATCAGCATCCTCGCCGTTGAGCTCGTTCTGGGTAGCGCAGGTGAGGTAAATCTGTGCCTCCTGCTCCCATGGTTTCTTGCCTGCGAAGAACTGTGAGCCTGGGAACTCGTCAGCATAAGGCTGGCAGATATCGTTGCCTGAAGCACGAAGCTCGAGCATATAGGCAATCTTCTTCTCATCGAGACCTGCTGGATCGTAGATGTATCCGTCTGGTCCGCTGATGGTGATAACCTTAGCACCAAGCTCGGTAGCCTTTTGAGCAGCACCCCAAGCCACATTTCCGAAGCCGCTTATTGCAACTGTCTTGCCCTTGATATCGATATCGCGTGTCTGCAACATCTGATTTACGAAGTAGAGGGCACCATAGCCAGTAGCCTCAGGACGAATGCGAGAGCCACCCCACTCGAGTCCCTTACCTGTCATAACGCCTTCCCACTGGTGGGTGAGCTTCTTGTAAGTACCAAAGAGATAACCTATCTCGCGTGCTCCTACGCCGATGTCGCCTGCTGGCACATCCTCGTTAGGACCTATATTATGATAAAGCTCCTGCATGAATGCCTGGCAGAAGCGCATAACTTCAGCATCGCTACGTCCGCGGATAGAGAAGTCGGAACCTCCCTTGGCACCGCCCATCGGCAATGTGGTGAGAGCATTCTTAAAGGTCTGCTCAAAGCCGAGGAACTTCATGATGCTTAAGTTTACAGATGCATGGAAGCGCAAACCGCCCTTGTAAGGACCTATAGCGCTATTGAACTGTACGCGATAACCGGTATTTACATGTACCTCGCCATTGTCGTCAACCCATGGCACGCGGAACTGTATCACACGCTCTGGCTCTACCAGTCGCTCAATGAGTTTTGCCTTCTCAAATTCTGGGTGTTTGTTGTAAACATCCTGGATAGAGGTTAGCACTTCTTTCACAGCCTGAAGGTACTCAGGCTCGCCTGAATGCTTGCGCATCAGCTCTTGCATTATTTTTTCAACTTCCATAGCTAAAAGGATTTTTAGGTTGTAGTATCATTATGTTATATTGATACGGCAAATATAGAGAATTCCACCCTAACAACCAAATAAAACTCAAAAATTTTATTCTTTTTTACTTTCTTTTTGTTGTTATCGCAAAAAGTAGTAACTTTATAGCCATAAAAACCTAACAACAAACACATAACAACCATGGAATCAAAGATACCACAGGAGTGGAACAAATTCTATCTTAAAGATGTGACGTTCGTCAACTTGATGATGCGTCGTGTGTATAATGTGCTTATCGTTGCCAATCCCTACGATGCCTTCATGCTCGAAGACGATGGTCGTGTGGAGGAGAAGATATACAACGAGTATATGGAGCTTGGCTTGCGATATCCGCCTACGTTTACTCAGGTTTCTACCATCGAGGAGGCTGAGAAGGTGCTACAGACTACCAACGTAGACCTTGTATTATGTATGCCGGGCAATGCCGACAACGATGCCTTCACGGTGGCTCGTGCCATAAAGGGTAAATTCCCCGACATCCATTGCATTGTGCTCACTCCTTTCTCTCACGGCATCACTCGCCGTATGCAAAACGAAGACTTGTCGATGTTCGACTACGTGTTCTGCTGGCTTGGCAACACCAACCTCATCCTTTCTATCATCAAGCTCATCGAGGATAAGATGAACATTGAGCACGACATCGAGGAGGCTGGTGTGCAGATGATATTGCTGGTGGAAGATTCGGTGCGCTTCTATAGTTCTATCCTACCTAATTTATATAGCTACATTCTTGTGCAGAGCAAGCGATTCTCTACCGAGGCGCTAAACCGACATTCTGCCACCATGCGTATGCGTGGTAGGCCTAAGGTGGTGTTGGCGCGCAACTACGAGGAGGCGTTGGCGCTCTACGAGAAGTATAAGGACAATACGCTGGGTGTTATCAGCGATGCGCAATTCCCTGTTAATGGCAAGAAGGATCCTGAGGCTGGCTTAAAGCTCTTGAGGGCTATTCGTGCCGAAGACGAATATGTGCCGCTCATCATGGAGAGTTCTGACTCAGAGAATCGTCAGCGTGCAGAGGCTGAGGGTTTCCGCTTTGTTGATAAGAACAGCAAGAAGATGAGCATCGACCTTCGTCGTATCATGGAGGAACACATGGGCTTTGGCGACTTCATATTCCGCGACCCTAATACTCACGAAGAGCTGGTGCGCATACATTCGCTCAAGGAGTTGCAAGACAACATCTTCAAGATTCCGCGCGACTCTATGCTCTATCACATATCGCGCAACCACATGAGTCGTTGGCTCACGGCGCGTGCCATCTTCCCTGTGTCGGCATTCCTAAAGCAGGTGACATGGCACAAGCTACAGGATGTGGATGCTCACCGCCAAATCATCTTCGATGCCATAGTGCAATATCGCCACATGAAGAACATCGGTGTGGTGGCAGTCTTCGACCGTTGCAAGTTCGACAAGTATGCTCACTTTGCGCGTATCGGTGAGGGTTCTCTTGGAGGCAAGGGCAGAGGTTTGGCTTTCCTCGATAATGTGATAAAGCGACAGCCTGAGTTCTCGCAGCTGCCGGGTGTGACGGTGCAGATACCAAAGACGGTGGTGCTGTGTACCGACATCTTCGACCAGTTTATGGAGCAAAACAACCTGTACCAGATAGCGCTCAGCGACGCTTCTGACGACGAGATATTGCAGGCATTCCTGAAGGCGCAGTTGCCTGATTCGCTCACCGACGACTTCTTCACATTCTTCGAAGCCACGGGCAGTCCTATTGCTGTGCGCTCAAGTTCGCTCCTCGAGGATGCCCACTATCAGCCGTTTGCCGGTATCTATTCTACATATATGATACCTTGGCTATCTGACAAATACCAGATGCTCCACATGTTGGCTGCTGCCATCAAGAGTGTGTATGCGTCGGTCTACTATCGCGACTCTAAGGCGTATATGACTGCCACCAGCAATGTCATCGACCAAGAGAAGATGGCGGTGATACTGCAGTCGGTGGTGGGCAAAACGTATGGCGACCACTATTATCCTAATATGAGTGGCGTGTTGCGCTCCATCAACTACTACCCTATCGGCAACGAGAAGGCGGAAGAGGGCATAGCTTCGCTGGCTCTGGGTTTAGGAAAATATATCGTTGATGGTGGACAGACGCTGCGTGTGTCGCCATATCATCCCGACCAGGTGTTGCAGACTTCGGAAATGGAGACTGCTCTGAGGGAGACGCAGACTAAATTCTATGCCTTGGACATGGAGCGTGTGGGCGACGACTTCAAGGTGGACGATGGTTTCAACATCAAGCAGCTAAAGGTAAAGGAGGCTGATGCCGACCACTCGCTGACGTATATAGCTTCTACTTTCGACCCTTACGACCAGGTGATACGTGACGGTATCTATGAGGGTGGTAGAAAGATTATCTCATTCTGCGGTGTGCTGCAGCAAGACATCATTCCGTTGCCTCGACTCCTGCAGATGTCGATGAAATATGGTGCCGAGGCTATGCGCCGCCCTGTGGAGATAGAGTTTGCATGCAACATCAACGATGACCGCACTGCCGACTTCTACCTCTTGCAGATTCGCCCTATCGTAGACTCTAAGCAGATGCTCGACGAGGATGTGGCTGCCATAGCTGACGACAAATGCTTGCTGCGTTCGCATAAGTCGCTGGGTCATGGTGTGGTAGAGGATGTGGTTGATGTTGTCTACGTGAAATACGACGACAACTTCACGGCTGCCAACAACTATCGTATTGCCGACGACATAGAGCGCATCAACCGTAAGTTCCTTGCCGAAGACCGTGGCTATGTACTTGTAGGTCCTGGTCGTTGGGGTTCAAGCGACTCATGGCTTGGCATACCTGTTAAATGGCCTCACATCTCGGCAGCAAGGGTTATAGCGGAAGTGGCGTTGAAGAACTATCGTGTAGACCCAAGTCAGGGCACTCACTTCTTCCAAAACCTCACCTCGTTTGGTGTCGGCTATTTCACTATCGACAGCAACACCAACGACGGCATCTTCCGCAAGGATATCCTCGATGCTATGCCTGCCATAGAAGAAACCGACTACGTGCGCCACGTCCGCTTCCCTCGCCCATTCCGCATCCTCATGGATGGCATGAAGCAAGAGGGTGCCGTAGTCCTCAACGACTAACAACTAAAGATATTTAAATATTTATCCCCATATTTGGAGATAAATACAGAAATAACTATATTTGCCACATGATTACAGAATATGGTATAGAAGCAAAATCTAACTCTGAGATAATATCAGAATTGGGAGCACGATTCAAAGAATATCGTTTGTTCAGCAATCTCACTCAAAAGGAGGTGGCAGCAAAAGCTGGTGTGAGCATATTCACCATCAGCCAGTTCGAGAAAGGTGAGGCAAGAAACATCGGTTTTGGCACAATCCTTTCATTATTAAGGAGCATCGGTTTCCTGCAAGAAGTAGAAAAGCTGTTGCCCCCACTACCTATGTTGCCCAACCAAATTAAGAAAATGAACGATAAGAAAGAAAGGGTAAGGCATAGATGAAGTCGCAGAAGTGGTAATGAATTTCAAGGCGTATGCCGAAAAGGTAGAAATCGAAGATTATTGGATTAAGAAAATAATGAGAGTCATTGAAGAAAACTACAAATAGCCCGTCTGAGATTTTAAAGACAACAACTCGTTTGAGATTTTAAAGACAACAAGTACAACAGATACAACTTCAGATAGTTTTATGCTAAAAACAATCTTAGCATAATCTTTCACCTACGGTTGTATTTGTTGTACCTGTTGTATTTGTTGTTTTTTCTTTCATACAGCGCCAGCCTTCCGTTTACATTCCGTGCGACAAGCCTCCGTATCTCATTTGTCCGCTACATCCGTTTAAATTCCGTAGGATAATTTTTCCTATTAATTTCCGATGATTAACCACCTAAAAAAATGAATATAGTCTCGATGCCCATCGAGACTAGTCTCATTCGCCAACGAAGCCTGCTTCATTGGCCATCGAGACTAGTCGCATTTTTGAGACATATTTTCCTCGTTTTCTATCACCCATACTTTCTATACCTTTAAGGCATACCACTCCCCTCTCTTTTGGATCATCCGACAAACATAGGGGATTATTGATTACGACCAGCCTGGAAGGCTGTACACATCGGCTTGCCGATGTTGGTAACCGCGTACATACTCGGCACGATAGTGACGAGGATGTGCGCGGTAATGCATGTAAGAAAGCAATAGCCTGGAAGGCTTTACCTTGGTCTTTCCATTATGCCACAAGCCACAAGTAGCAAGAACCTGAGGTCCTAAACTCCGCTGTTATCGGCTATCCGTGTGGGCAACCACAAGTAGGTCGTAGTGAATGTCGAGGTAAAGCCCTCCAGGCTATTATCTGCTTGAACTTTCTTTCCGAGGGCGTTGCCCCCGGTTACCAACATCGGCAAGCCGATGTGTATTGCCTTCCAGGCAAGGCTTAGCTGTCCCATAGATTTATCAGGTGAGCCCTCTCTTTTGGAGAGAGTGCGGGGGTGAGGCTCCTTCTCTATAAAACAAAGAGTGCATACCGCTTTGGCATGCACTCTCTGTATATACTATAATTAATCGCTATTACGATTAGTCTTCCCAAGCATCAAAAGTATGCTCCTTAGAGAACTGGTTGTCGCTCTCCATTGTTGGATCACCCTTAGTAGGTTCACCTAATGGAAGACAATTCATTACTCTACTATTAGACATAAGTACTGTTTCAATAGCCATTACCGAGATGGCAGGTGTCATATATGTTTTCTTCATAATATCTATTCCTTTTAGTTTATTTTCTTACTACTTTCTTACCATTCACGATATACAAGCCTGGCTTAGCCATAGAAGCCACGCGCTGACCATTGAGGTTGTAGATAGCCTTAGCATTCTCTACATTAGCGTTTACGCCCTCGATGCCTGTAGCCTCACCATTAAATGCGAAGCCCTTAGCAGTAGCCTCACCATCAGGTACTGCCAAATAAGCTGTTCCTGCCTTTACGTAGAATGCGCCACCTTCTTCAGCTCCCCAATAGAAGCCTAACTGAGTCTTATTTGTCCAATCACCATAAGCCAACTTATAATACATGTAATCAGCAGTTGCACCAAATACGCCACCAGCTACAGGAGCAGGCATAAGCATGTTTGTTCCCTCAGCAAGAGCGTCTACAGTCTTGTTTTCTACAGTATAGTATGTCACGTCAACAACATCGGACATAAACATTACACCTGTGTTAGCAGGGATATAATATCCGGGAACCTCATCATTGTTGATTGTTTCTGTTTGTGAAGTAAATACATCATTTTGGTTAATCTTACCATTAGCTACAGTAATAGCGCAAGGTATAAGACTGGCTTCAGGGAAGAATGTAACCTTATCGCTGCTGAATGTAGAATAGTAAGTTGATCCATCCTTAGCAATGAAAGTCAATGTCTGTGCTGTGTAGGTAGGCACGGCTGTAGCAACAACAATATCAGATTCTTCCCATACACAAAGTTGATTTGTAGTATTCGATGAAACAGTATAATCCTGTGGATAACAAACGATTGATGCTATCTTAGTATTTACTTTTGAAAGCAAGTCGCCAGAGCAGTTATTTATTTTTTCATAAACTGCAATAGTATTACCATCTTGAGAAATTTTTGCGTTTCTGCTATTCATTTTCATTGCAGAAGATACTGTCACATCAAGTAACTTGACACGACGAGATTCCCATTTATCCATATTCTTATTAAGTTCATCAACTGTAACTTCTTGGCAAGGAATCACACCGTTCTTAGTAACAACTATATTAGAAGAAGCGTCTATTGATGTTACCTCTGTAAGACCTTGGTATACAAATCCCTCTCCAGAAATTGTACCATTTAAAACATCACCTTCTTCATAAGTAATTTTATCACCATAAAAAACTATACCAGCGTTTGCATCTTCTACATATATAGTTTTTACGCCTCCATTATACGTAGGTTTGCCAACATATGTTACAACAGCATCTTTAAGTTTAGCACTAAACGCATCCTTTGTATTTGACCTTATACTTGTAATACTACTACGTATAGCAGCAATACCTACAGGAACGACATTAACAGTATAAGTTTTTGATGCAGCCTTGTATTCTGCGCCTTCAGTTGCAGAAATAGTAATATCTACAATACCAACTGCCTTTGGAGTGACAGTTACGGTCTTACCAACAAGCGCAAGGTCAACAACACCCTCAGCAGAAGCTGTTGCACTCAAAGTACCATCACCATCGTAATCAACGGTAAATGTATTTGGCTCATCGTCTGTAGCCAAAGTTGTAGCATTATCAGTAAGAGTGATTTTAGCTGACAACTTACCCTTGTTTACAGTCAAGCCTGTAACGTTGTATGCAGGGCTTGTAATGCCACCAACAGTTGCTGTTACAGAGCATGCAACATCATTCAAAGAAAGAGTGGCAGGATTCATTGTCCATGTAATACCATCTGTAATCGTAGCATTAGACTTGTCATCATAAGTACCTGTAACTACAAGACCTGTTGGATCAAGTGCTTCGCCAACTTCGTATGTCTTCTTTGATGGCTCGCCAGAGATTGCGAGAGATGTAAGGGTCTTAGCTGGGGTTGCAGGCATAAGCCATACGTCAAGAAATGAACCATTTGTACTATAAGAACCAAAATTTGTTTTAGTGGCATCACTATTTCTTCTAAGACATCTAGTCGTACTACCAGCTTTAGAAGTCATATATATAAGACCTTTTTTGTTAGCAAATGTAAAGGCTGTAGCAGTAGATACAACATCTAGCTTAACATTAACGGAATTAAGAGCCAAATAATTATTGGTTCCATCAAATTTCAAATTCCAACTATTACCATTTTTTTCGATGACAAATATGGCACCCTCAGATATAGATTTAGTAGCAACTCCTTTTATGCCAGAAGCTATTGAGGTACCAGCTATTTTTAAATACCAATCATCGCCGTTTGATGTAGTCGCACCAATATAATACTTTCCACCACTAACAATATTAGCAACATCCGTAATTTTGTCAGCGGCCCATACTTTCGCCCCCCCAAGTACCATCATGAGACACATGAGAGCAATCATTTTTAAGTTAAGTAATTGATTTTTCATAATCATAGGAATTTTAATTATTAATTTTGAATTATCAGTCAAAGGAACGATGCGTAGACTCATGTGCGCATAGTTAGAAAAGAGGACATGGGCTAAGCCGAAACGCAGAATGAGCATTAGCCTGAGGACAAACTTGCTGAGCTGGCAGATCGCTATCCGTATGCTCTACAATAACACCATAGACTACACAATGTGCGCAAGCGAGTTGCACTTGTTGATGATAGTCATACTGCAAAGTTAGCGCTTTTATACGAGAAGAGTGTTACAAAAAGATAAAAATCTTAAAACAAAAGGTAAAAAAAGTATAAATCCCTAATATCCACCACATTTAGTCACCCGATTGCACTATGCAGATTACATTATCTGCTCCATGAGCTACAAAATCGACCCATCAGGGATCATCCGACAAACATAGGGGATTATTTCATAGATAGTGTTTAATGTTTAGTGTTTAGTGTTTAATGTTTAGATGGTCTTTTAAACATAAACCTTAAAAACCCCTGTCATTTTCTTCAGCAGAGCTTGCCATGGCAAACTCTCATTCTTCGAGTTTTTGATGTAAAGCCT
>OQVQ01000345.1_pt1 | contig 22497 bp, 15 predicted proteins | sample 1691491 | NCBI WGS metagenome assembly OQVQ01 (sample SAMN03418252, study PRJEB22391) | human gut metagenome | biome: human-gut; feature: organic feature; material: feces | host: Homo sapiens | place: Tanzania | collected 2013-01
TAGGCGGAAACGGTTGACAATTGGCTGGCACAATGGCTTATTTCTTTAGTGAAAAGTGAAGAGTGAAAAATCGCGCTGACGCGGTTGTGGTTTCTTATCTTATATCTGTCGGTAACGCGGCTGGCACAGTGGCGGAGGGATGGGAAAACCTTTATTCCTCACACATTTTTGATAATAATAATCTCGAGATTGCCTTGCGGCAAGAGAGGCTTGCAGACGTCGTGGCAATGGGCTGTGAGAACGCTTACGAAGGAATCGAGACGCGATGGCGGCACTATAGTCCACAGTTCACGAGCTAAAGTGATGGCTTTGGCGCGCTTGCAGACCTCCTCGTCACAACCGGCTTCCGCCAGAATACGAATGATGAAATCCTTATCCATGACGCATCGCTTGCTGTGAGTGTCGAGATTGCCGGCTGCCAGTTTCACTGCCTTACCCAGCATCATCACGAGATGCACGCAGGAAAAATGCAGTTCGTCAGCGATTTGCAGAGTAGCACCAATGAAATTGCCATACTCCACGAAGCACTGGTCAGGCAAATCAGCGTATCGTTCACGTACCATTCGCTCGCTTTTAGCTCCACTATTGATTACCACTTGATCAGTTCCGGAAGCCTTTGCTACGGTCATACATTTGCGAATGCTATCCACAAACGCCTGTTCGGAGAAAGGCTTGATGATACCAGAGACACCAACGATGCTGATACCGCCCTCAATGCCAAGTCGAGGATTAAAGGTATGGTGTGCCAACTCTTCGCCACCAACTACGGAGAGGGTGACATTGACCTGCGCTTCGTGCAGATTGGTGTGGATCATCTGCCTCGGCACCTTATTGATAGCCGCTTCTCCAGGAGGGAAATCAAAGCCAGGAAGCGTAAATCTGCCGATTCCCTCGCCGCCGATGATGGCGAGAGGCTTGCCAGTAAGCTCCACTTTAGCCCTTATTTCCGCCCCATTCGTGATGTCAGGGTCGTCACCGCTTGGCTTGATGACGAAGGCATAGCCGTCCCCATAACCCACACTGACGGGGATGGTCTCGCCATTAGGCAGGGTGATATCCACGCTATCAGGCTCCTTTCCCTGCAGTTGGCAGTATGCAGCCACGGCAGCGGCAGTGGCACAAGTGCCAGTGGTCAGTCCGCTATGGAGAGGATAAAATTCCGGAAGCAATCGTTCCACCATCAGTCGCAATCCATGCTCACCGTTGACACAAAGGAATGACGACGGAGTGGCAGGGCGACGTATGGCAATCATCTTCATATTGCGTTGCCTTGCGCTTTCAGTTTTTTGCAGAAAACCGCCACTCAGTCCGCTTTCTTTCAGAATCATCACGTCAGCATTGACCTCTTCCGGCTGACCATATTTTACGATTTGGTCCATACTGACGCCACATTTCATGGCTTTGTCAATGCTTGACTGGCGGTCAAGGATATGATAATACATCCTTATACCTTTCTGTTCCAATGGCTTAAGCCTCGCTATGCTTTGCACTCCCGTAGTGGCTTCTACGGTAAGACCAGGCTGTCGCCCCAATATCTCTATCACATCATCATAGGAATCCACCCATGTGATGTCCGCATCGCGTGGCGGGAAAATGCGCTCAAAGCGTATTACAGGCAGATGCAACTGAGTGCCGACCCTCGCCACAGTATCATGTAGCGTGGAGGCAAAAGGGTGGGCGGCATCTATTATCAGGCGTATCGCCTTCTCTTGGCAGAAAGCCTTCATGTCGCTCTCCGTCAAAGCGCCGCTGATAGCAATGCCATGACATAGTTCTACGTCCTGCTCTCCGGTCTTTGTAGAGTAGTAGAACGTGGAACCAGCCTCTTCCAGTTCGCAGACGGCTTTGCGTCCTTCCGTTGTACCTCCTAATACGAGAATCATTATTCTGTAGCTTTTCTGAACAAATGTGTGAAATGACTGCTGTAGAGTTCCGACAATCCATGCCTATTGTCTATGGCTTCGCCGACCACAATCATAGTGGTGAGGGTCAGATTATTGCCCTTTACTATGTCTGCCAGATGGTCGAGAGTGCCACGATAGATATGCTGATCGGGCCAAGTGAGGTGATAGCAAGCAGCGACAGGAGTGTGAGGAGGATATTCTTCGAGCAACTGTCGCTGAACATCATCTACTATTGACGCGCTGAGGAATATGCACATAGTGCTCTGACTGCGTGCCAGGAGGTGCAGCTTTTCCTTATCCGGCATCGGAGTGCGTCCTTCGCCACGAGTAAGGATAATGGTCTGACAGCGCTCAGGGATAGTGAATTGTGAACGCAGTTCGGCAGCGGCAGCCAAGAAGGAAGATATTCCCGGCGTGATATGATAACTAATGTCATGCGAATCAAAGAAAGCCATCTGCTCCTGTATGGCTCCAAAGATGCAAGGGTCGCCAGTATGCAGACGCACTACGAGGAGACCACGGTCAGTAAACGACTTCATCAGTTCGCATTGTTCCTCCAAAGCCATCGAAGCACTGCTTCTTACCACAGCACCATCTTTTGCGCAAAGCGTCAACTCGCGTGGCACGAGGCTGCCAGCATAGAGAATGAGGTCAGCAGTCTCCAGAAATCTTCTGCCACGCACCGATACGAGGTCAGGATCACCAGGACCTGCGCCGACAATCTCTACGTGACCACGACGCTCAAAGGCGGATTCCGTGGCTACTGCCAAAGTCCATTGTGCGCCTTTTTGCTTAGTAAGCAGCAGAGAATCAGAGCCGGCACCAATCATTGCAGCCGCTTCGCATACGCTCTTGGTGCCCACATGGCGTTCGACCACAGCGCTTGGAGTCGGTACATCCTTAGAGTTTAGCTGGTCAGCAGTGAGTAATTCCACTTTATATCCATCATTTTGCAACTTGATGACAGCGGGTTCGTCAGCCTTTACGTCAATGGTGTGCCATGCAGCTATGGCTTTTTCCATCACTCCATTCTCGCGCAGACAATGGCGTATCTCGTCCAATGTCTCGACAGGAGCCTGATGAGCCAGTCCGATACCAGCGTGGAGACAGCGTGGAGAATACCATATCGCAGGCAGATTGGTCTCAGGTTTGACAGGACCTACGACGATAATCAATTTGAATTCATCCACAGGTATGTCGTCAGAATGATAGAACACGCTGACGTGCTGAGGCAGATTAGCTTCCAGCCAGTCGGTGCCTTTATCCCTTACTTCCAGCAAGAGAGCGGTAGGGTATCCTGCTACGAAGAGAGAAATCTGATTGTTGATATGCGTCTCGTCCATCTCCCAACCGAATCGAGCAGCGAGAGTGTCGAGAGCCCACAAGCCAGATAGGTCGCTCTGAGTGGTGATGACAGCCTCCGCACCTATGATATGGGCAATGATTTTTGTCAATTCGTTAGCCCCGCCTACATGGCCTGATACCACAGCGATGGCGTGCTTGCCACAGGTATCTACGCATACCACGGCAGGGTCGGCATGCTTGTCGGCAATCAGAGGGGCGATAGTGCGCACGCATATGCCGAGGGCAGAGATGAATACGAAGGCATTATAATCGTGCCAGCGTGGAGAAACATCATTTATATGCAGGATATCAGCGCCTGTTTCCTTGGCTATTGTTTCCGCCAAAGGGCGTTGTCCTTCTGAAATAATGACTATAGCTTGATACATTTCTTAATGGTAATAGGGTTGAAATCGTTGAGAGAAATGGAAATAGAGGCTTGCTGAGAGAGCGGAAGTGCTGTGCAAGCTTCGTCAAATAGGCGGTTGCTCTCCGCAGTGACGCAATTCATCACGATACATCCGCCAGGCTTCAGTACTTCGCAGATGCGTGCCATCATATCTTTCAGTTTGCCGCCATGCCCACCGATAAACACATTAGTAGGGGCAGGGAAGCAAGATAGGTCCTGTGCCAGGAAGTCACCGATGACAGGAGTTATGCCAGGCGTGCCGAAACGGCGTGAGTTTTCGCGCATAAGAGTTCCGCCTTCATTGCGGATTTCGAAGGCTATGATGTCGATGGAAGAAAATAATCTCTTTGATTCTATAGAGATACTGCCAGTGCAGAAGCCCACGTCCCATAGCACGCTGTCGCTCTGTAGTCCTAATTGCTGAATGCTCAATAGGCGGAAAGGCATCTTTGTAATCATCCTCGGACGGCCCTCCAGTATGGCGAAAGCCTCGTCAGGAATGCCCATAGGAATCTTTTCGTTAGGATATTCCTGCATGAGGATGCAGCAATTGGGCAGTAAGAACGTCCTTTCAGCCGCCTCATTGAGGGACATCGTCTCCACTTTCTCCATGTCGGGATTGCCCAAATGCTCTCCGATAGCAATCTTATAGTTGGAATATCCGTAGTCCAAGAGCCTTTTTGCGATGGCAGAAGGAGTGTGGTTGCGGTCGGTCAGGCATCCAATCTTCTGTTTGCCCTCTATCAAAGCGGCATCAAGAGCATTCCACGGTCTGCCAGTCAGCGAGAGGAGGGTAAGGTCATGGTAAGGCAATACGAGTTTGTGGGCAAGCATCTGAAGCGAATGGAAGGTAGGGAAGACCTGAATGTCAGCCTCTGGAAACTTGCGTTTCAGCGTAGTGGCGAAGCCATAAAAGAGCGGATCGCCCGATGCAAAGACCACGATAGGGCAGTTGGCAGTGGAGTATTTCTGGAATACGTCAGCCAATGGCACTGTGATATCAATCCATTCAGCGCCTTCAGGCAGTCTGTCTGCCATGATTTCATGATGGCGCGAACCGCCTGAGAAGACGTGGGATGAGGCTATTAGCTCTTCTACTTCCTTGTGGAAGGAAGGATTGGGATGGTCGGTGATTCCTATTACTTTGAATTGGAGCATTTGGGTGTGGGGTGATTATCTGGGGAAATCCGCCGGTGACGCGGCGGACACGGTGACTTGTTCCTTTAGTGAAAAGTGAAGAGTGAAAAGTGAAGAGTGAAAAATCGCGCCGACGCGGTTGCGGTTTCTTATCTTATATCAGCCGGTAACGCGGCGGACACGGTGGCTTGTTTCTTGCTTGTTAGAGGTCTCTGCCAGGGAGAAGGCAACCGGCATCGTCGAGGGTCATGATGGCATTGCATAGCGTTGCCGCGATGTTGCTGCCTCCCTTTCTGCCTTCTACGATGACTTTAGGCACGTCATTGAAACTCTTCACCATATATTTAGACTCCTTGACATGGACAAAACCTACTGGGGCAGCGATGATGCCGAGCGGATGAGCCTTGTCGTGACGCATGAGTTCGCATAGCTCTATGAGGGCAGTAGGGGCGTTGCCGAAAGCGAAGAGCGCATCAGGATGCTCCTGAACGGCGAGACGAATGCCAGCCTGAGTGCGAGTGATATGCTGTTCAGCCGCCATAGTTTCCACTCTTGGGTCGTGGAGATAGCATTTTGCTTCGATGCCAAGACGTTGCAGAGCGCCCTTTCGTATGCCGCTCTCCACCATTGTTACATCGGTGACGATGGTGGTAAGGCGATGGTCGCGTATGCTTTCGTATATGCGAGTGGCGGCACTTGGGTCGGTGTAAAGCACATTCTCCATGTCGAAATCAGCAGTGGTATGTATGGCATGGAGCAGCAACCAGCGGTGGTCGATAGGGTAGTCGTGGCGATGAAGCTCAGAGAGAATGGTCTGGAAGCTCTCTGTCATGATGCCAGCACCGATGGAACGCACCTCATTAGGCTGCCCGTATTTCGCAATATATCCACGTGGCGTAATCATCTTGTCGCCGAAAGAGAAGGTCTGCGAATTGCCTATGATGACGATGGTCAGCATATCTATGTCCTTAGGGTCGAGGTTGTTGAGGGTTGTTACCTTTACGGTCTCGCCTTCACGACCAGCCTGGCGGACGTAGCCTACAGGAGTATCTCCGCTTCGTCCCTCGCTGAGGAAAATCTCTTTCAGACGTCCTAACTGCCAGTAACGCTCGTTGGAACGAGGATTATAGATGGCAGTGACAAAGTCAGCCTGCGCCGCGGCAGTGATACGGCGCTCGATGAGGCTCCAAGGAGTCATGAGATCAGAGAGCGAAATGACGCAGAAATCGTGGCTGACAGGTGCTCCGAGCAATGCTCCGGCTTTCTGGAAAGCGGATATTCCTGGCAGAACAGAAATCTGAATGTCAGAATTACTCTTGGCTTTCAGCTCCCAAACGAGGGATGCCATGCCATATATTCCAGCGTCACCGGACGACATCACCACCACATGATGCCCCTCTTCAGCCAGGCGAAATGCTTCTTCCGCTCTCTCGCATTCACGCTTCATGCCTGTGTCGATACACTGTGCAGAGGCTGGCAGCAGTGGGCGGATAAACTGGAAGTAGAACTTGTAGCCCACTACTATGTCGGCATTAGCGATAGTATTCCTTACCGCTAAGGTCATGTCGTCTTGACTTCCTGGACCTATTCCTATTACTGTGATTTGTTTCATTTGTTCTTTTGGGGGGATAAAATATGCTGGTAATCCGCTGGTAATCCGCCGGTAACGCGGCGGACACGGTGGCTTCTCTCTTTAGTGAAAAGTGAAGAGTGAAGAGTGAAGAGTGAAAAATCGCGCTGACGCGGTTGCGGTTTCTTGTCTTATATCCGCCGGTAACGCGGCGAACACGGGGGAGGGGGTTGTTTTTGGTTGTGGGTTGTGGGTTTTTGGTTGTGGGTTGATATGTTTCTATAATACCAACAACCAATAACCAACAACCGACAACCAAAGCAATTACAACTTAATCTTCAAGCCTGCGACAAACATTCTGCCTGGAGAATAGAGGGCATAGCGACGCTTGCTGCTGTCGATACGATTGTCTATCTTATCAAAGATGTTGTCGATACCGAGACTTGGCTCCACTGTGAGGTGGCGAGCCAGAGAGAAAGTGTGGGTGGTGTTGATATTCCATACTCCAAAACCTGGTGCATCCTCGTAGGCAGCATAGTAAGTCTTGGACTGCATACGGCAATTTACATTGGCAGAGAGGCGGTATAAGCCCCATGAATGGCTGTAATTGGCAGCCAATGTCACGGCATTCTTGATGCTACGGTCGAGAGTTTGCCATGCTTCACCAGACTTAGAGCGAGCGTATGTGTAGGCATAGTTGACGCTAAGGTTGAGTCCGTCGATAGGGTTAGCGCATACATTGACCTGCACTCCCTTTACATCACCTTCGTCGCTGTTGGCGTATTGTGCGTAAGAAGTCATCTTGTTGGCTTGCTCCTGTGTCATTTCAGGGAATTCCTTCATCAGCATTTCACGGAGAGGATCAGTCAGAGGGATATTCTCCTTGATAATCATATCGTTGATGCGATTGATGTAACCCATTACGGAGAAAGAGAAACGCTCCATACGGTATTCAGCACCAAGAGAGAAATAATTGCTTGATTCAGACTTCAAGTCTTTGTTTCCGAATGACACCTGCGCTTTACCGCGATTGACAGAGAAATAATGATAATATAATTCATCGAGTCCAGGAGCACGGAATCCGTTGCTGTAAGTAGCGCGAAGGTTGATTCCACCGTTGCTATACATCAGTGCCACTTTCGGAGTGAAGCGGCTGCCAAACTCCTTATGATAGGTATAGCGAACTCCGATGGTAGCTTTCAGATGGAGAGGGAGAACCATCTCGTGCTGTCCGTAGCCAGATAGCGTGTAAGCATTATTGTCGATATTGCCAGAAGAAGCGACAAGAATATCATTGCGCCAGTCAGCTCCGAAGATGGTGGTGGACTTCTCCGTAAGTCCGAGAATAGCTTTCACTTCGCCATCCATGGTGCGTTGCTTCTTTGACTGTACGTAATCGCCCACCTTATAGGTCTTTGTCTCGACATCATACTCCTTGCCGTAGCGGTAACGGTCAACGGTGAAGTCTGCCTGAATGGAGTTGCGACGACTGAGTTTGTAGATGCTTCCTACATTCCATCTGAGGGATTTGTAGCGCATCTCATAGTCGAGACCTCCCGGAATATCAGGATTGGTGTCAGGACGGTCGGTCTTCTTGTGACCATATTCCATGCCGGCATTGAAGGCAAGCTTGTCAGTAGTCTGCCATGTAAAGCGCTGGCTGACCAGGTTGTTCCTGTAACCAGTAAACAGAGGAGAGAGAGAGCGACGAGTTTCCCCATCGTTACCCTTCACGTATTCCAGTTCGTTGACACGATAACTGTCAGCTCTGTCGTGAGAGAAAGAGGTATATGAGCCGAAGCCACCCTTGAAGAAGTCGATGTTTACCTGCTCAGTCAGCTGACCTTCACCGCTGATACGAGATGTGGAAGACGCGCTGAAAAGCTCAGAGGTAGGCTGATCGGTGATGATATTGATAACTCCAGCGATGGCATCACTGCCGTATAGCGAACTGGCAGCACCGTCGAGCACCTCGATACGCTTTACTCTTGCGATGTTGATGCGATTGAGATCAGCATTGTTAGATATGTCGCCACTGAGCTTATGACCATTGATGAGAATGAGGATGTATTTGCCTCCGAGTCCGTTGAGACGGAGTTGAGAGCCCATAGCATTAGGAGCCATGGAGAGTTGAGGCATAGTTTTGGTGAGAGCGTCAGCAAAAGTGCTGATACCCTGCTCCTTAATCTCTTTCGCTGAGAGCACATGAACGGGAGTAGTGGTAACCCCTAAACGCTGATGATGCCCCGACCCTGTTACTACAACAGGGTTGAGGCTCATCTGTAGGTCTGCTTTTGCACTTTCGTTTTTGCTGTGTATCTGTGCCGTAGCTGAAAAAGTACTCGCTGATAAAGCGAGGAGAACAAAATAAGTTTTTGTTTTCAAAACTGTTGTTTTTGTTGTCTTTTTAGTGAAACAGTGGTCTTGTAGTTTGGTCGTTATTTTTTTTGCATATAGCAAAACCTCAAAACGACCAAACCGCAAGACCACTAAAAAACATTCTACTTATTATTCTGGATTCTTAGAGTGATAGTAATCCACAGTCTCAGCATTCTTGGTGTGAGCCTTGTAGAGAGCGCGGATGTTAGGGTACTCAAGGAGACCCTTTACGATACCCTTGTTGTCAGTGTAGCTGTCAGCATCGATGGTGTAACCCATGTGCTTGAAGTACATCTTCCAGCTGGTATCCTCTACCTCACCTTCATCATTCTTCTTGAAGCCATTGTCCCAAGCGTCGTCGTCGCCAGCCATGTCATTGTGAGCGTGGTCACCAGCGATAGACATGAGAGGAGCGCAATATACGTTGCCGCTCTTGACGTTGTTGGCGAGCATACGGTCGTGAACGTGGGTCTTGAAGTTCTCCATCATGTCAACAGTACCTACGTAGTAGTTCTTGCTGTAGTTCTTCTGGAGCGCATCTTCGAGCTGAGTATAGCGGATATTGGCCTTGTAAGTGTCGTATGTATCAGGGTTACCGTGACCCATGAGGAGCATAGTGCCCTTCTTAGCGTAGCTGCCGAAGTTTTCGTCGAGAGCCTTAGCGAGATTGTTAACGTCAGAAGGATATTCAGCCATAAGAGGATAACCGAGCTTGAGAGTCATCGTGCTGAGGTATTTATCGTCGAGGTCTCCGTTAGAGTTGTTAGCGAAGTCCTTCATAGTATTGATTACGCGAGTGTATTCCTCACCAGGGATAACCTGCATAGACTGCACGATAATTTCCTTATACTGTACGCGTCCGAAAGACTCGAGCCAGTACTTAGGTTCGTAGAAGTTACGTGGAGCAACGTGCTCACCAGCCATAGCGCGATTGATGCAGATAGCAGAAGAGAAAGAGAGGAATACGTCATAGCCTGGGAATTCTTTCTTATATTCCTCTACGGTCAGGTCGAAAGCATCATAAGCCTGCTGCCATGTAGAGCCGAATGCAACGACGAGGATAGCCTTGTCATTCTTCTTGTTAGCCTTAACGGTAGCATCTACTTCACGCTGGTAGCGTTCCATGTTGGAGATGTTGTTGTCGTCATCATCATCATCGCCACAAGCGGTGAATGTCATGGCAGAGAAGAGAGCTACTGCTGCCATCATCAAGAATTTAATCTTCTTCATTTTCTTTTTGGTTTTTATAATGTTTATTGTTGAATGGGTTGCGTATTTTCTTTCCTTTGGCAAATTTCACGGTGAGTGAAGCGAAAATCGTCGTGCCTGGAGTGTTGGTGCCGAGGTGCAATCCGTGTGGAGTGCGATCGACATAATTGAAGATATTGTCCACGCCAGCCTCGATGCGATAGGTCAGATGGCGGCTATTGCCGAAGTCGTGCGTAGTGCTGAGTCGCCATATCTGGTAGCCTTTTCCGTCGCCATTGGTCTGGTAATATCGCTTTGAGGACATTTTTCCATAGAGACCTACACCGAAGAGATAGCTGTTGGCAAACTGATGGTTCCATGTAGCGAATACGTTAGCCTTATGATGAGCCATTCCGTCAATGGTGACATTTGTCATTCGGTCGTGCGTAGTGTCATAGATGTTAGCCTCGGTGTCGAGGTAAGAATATCCTGCTCCAGCGCTGAAATGCTCTGCTGTGTAACGTATGTTGAAATCCACTCCGTAAGTCTTGGCATTCTCCATATTGTGATAACGGCGCACTTTATTGAGCATCTCGCCGTATTGCTGACGGTAGGAGTCAGGCGCTTCGCTCTTAGGCACGGTGACCAGGGCAATCATGTCGTCCACCTTATTATAATATCCCGTCAGAGAGACATTCAGTTTGCCGAGAGTATATTCCCCATTGAGTGAGAAATAGTTGGATGTCTGCGCTTTGAGGTCAGGGTTGCCCAGGAAGAGGATGATGCCGCTCATATCGCGAGCGTATTGATAATTGAGCTCCTTGATGGTAGGAGTCTTGAATCCCTGGCTCCATGAAGCCCTCAGACGGAAGTCGCCGAGCTTGAGCATAGCGGAGAGTTTAGGAGTCAGTTTCCATCCGAAACTCTCGTTGCGGTTGAGGCGCAGTCCGGCAGTGACCTGCAATGGTTGCGCTATCAGAATCTCATCCTGAAGGTAAATCGCCTCAGTATTGTCGTCGGCAGTGCGTCCCTTGATGCTGGCAGGTGCTTTCAGATAGTCGTATCGAGCCTCAAGACCAGCGCTCAACTTATTATTAGGCGAAAGAGCAAACACGCCTTTAAGGTTGAGCATGGTGCGCTCCTGATTGCTCATCAGCAGTTTCTGACCGGTGAAATATGGGAAATCGAGAATGAAATTGCCGTTCTCGTCGAAGCCTTCAGCCAGAGTGGTGGATGTGAAAGCATGGTAATAAGCATGCTTATTCCAACTGATGTCAGCCGTTACGAGGTCGCCACGGTTAGTGGTCCACTGCATTCCGGCAGAAGCGGAGGCATTCTTATATTTCAGATCGAAATTATATACATCATATTTAGGGTATTTACCGCTCTTGCGGAATATGCCTTTCTGGTACCATGTGCCTTCAGCATAGACCTCCATCTGCTGTGTAGGTTTCCATGCCAGGCGTTCAGCTATCTGCCAGTTGGTAAATTCATTTGCTGTCTTGCTCTTGGAGTCGGTGACAGGCGTTGCCGAACTGGGTGTGTATTCCGTCGCAGTGTTTTGCCAACCGTCGTTGTGCTGCAACTGGAAATTAGTGTATGAGCTCCAATTACCGAAGCGCAGAGCCACGCCATTATGCTGGCGTATGTCATTATGCGAGCCGTATCGGGTCTTGTTTTCGAGCATCATACCCTCATCATGCTTGCGAGTGATGATATTTATCACGCCTGCAATGGCATCACTGCCGTAGAGAGCGGACGAAGCACCTTTTACTATCTCGATGCGTTCGATGTTGTTAGGGTCGATGAGTCCGAGGTCATTCTGTCCGCCTACGTCGCCATGAAGGCGCTTGCCATCCACAAGGATGAGGATATAGGAGTTGCCCAATCCGTTCATCTGCATCTGCGAGCCCATGTCACCTTGTTCGAAATCGAAAGAAGCAGACAGCTGAGAGAGGATATCCTCAATGCTACGTCCTGCAAAGGTCTTGAGAGCCTTATGGTTGATTACCTCAGTCTGCACCGGAGCATCTTTCAGCAAATGCTGTGTTCCAGTACCGGTCACAACGATTTCTTCCAATGTCTTTTTGCTTTCCAATGTCTTTTGTGCCCAAACGGAAGGACACAATACGACACAAAGCAAAAGACACAGAGTCTTTCTGCAAGTCATAATACAATAAGTAAATAAGAATATATAAGGAATGTTGCCAACCCTTAATCCTGAGGGCGCAATGCCTTGTCTGTGGCGTATGCCTGAGATAGTGGGCATAAAAGAGGCAGGTCTTCTGGCTCTCCCCAGTCTGTCATACCTTCCCGAGTATTCCTCAGTGGCGTTATACTGACAGACCTTGTCTGTGGGGGATTACAGCTGCAGGTACAGCTCCGGTCTTCCACCGGATTCCCTTGCATCGTACGGCTTCTGCCGACGATTGCCTTTTCTTTCTGGGTGCAAAAGTAGTCATTTTATGTTAGATACCAAAAAAATAGTGAGGAAAAAGATTATTTAATGCAATAATTTTGTAATTTCGCAACCATGAAGCAGAATTTTTCTCAATTTCTCATCGCAGCCCCAGCCTCAGGCTCTGGCAAGACGACCATAGCCATAGGTATAATGGCGGCATTGGTGCGTCGCGGAATGGCGGTGCAGCCATTCAAGTGTGGTCCAGACTATATCGATACGAAATATCATAGTATGGCGTGTGGTCGCCCATCCTATAATCTCGACCTCTTCATGTCGTCGGAAGAGCATATCCGTCAGTTATATGCCAAAGCCTCAGAGAGTGCTGATGTCTGCGTGGTGGAGGGAATGATGGGACTTTTTGACGGCTATTTGCGCCAGCAGGGTAGTCCAGCTCACATAGCTACCACGCTCCGTCTGCCGGTAGTCCTTGTGGCAGATGCCAGCCATACCGGCTATTCCGTAGCGCCTTTGCTATATGGAATGGCGCATTATGATGAGGCTGTGCGTGTGGTCGGCGTGATATTCAATAAGGTGGGGAGCGACCGTCATGCTCAGATGCTTCGCGAAGCTTGCAGCGATGTGGGACTTGTCTGTCTCGGATGCGTGCCACGCCAGCGCCAAGTGGAGGCTTCATCGCGCTATCTCGGACTGGATTTCAGTAAGCAGACAGATACTTCCCGTCTCGCTGATATGATGGAGGAGCATGTCGACCTGGACCTTTTGCTCAATATTACAGCAGGAGAAAAGCCACAGATAACGTTGGTTTCATCGCCTGATATTCATCCTCTCAAGGGCAGAATCCTCGTGGCTCGCAATGCGGATTCTTTCTCCTTTATATATCAGAGGCATATTGACTTGCTGGAGAAGATGGGGAAAGTGGAATATTTTGACCCTACAGAGGACTGCGAACTGCCAGCCGACACTGCCCTCGTCTATCTCCCTGGTGGCTATCCGGAGCAGCATCTGGAGGAATTACGCAGGGCAGAACGCATACGAAAGAGCATCTATGACTATGCCATGAAGGGCGGACGAATCATTGCCGAGTGTGGCGGAATGATGTATTTGTGTAAGGAGATAGTGGGCGATGGAGAGGCTTTCCCCATGTGTGGCGTTCTGCCTTACGTTATCTCAAATCGCAAGGCTGACCGTAAACTATCGTTAGGCTACCGCAGGGTGGTGATGAATGGCATGGAATACCGTGGACATGAGTTTCACTATACACATTTCCAGTCTCCTCAACCCCCAACCAGCGCAACGGTATATGATGCTCGCGGGCAGCAAATAGATTCGCCTTTCATCATTCAGGGCAATGTCATCGCCAGCTATACCCACCTCTATTGGGAGGAGTCTCTTCCTGATTCTCTATGATAAATAAATATCTGAACTATTGCAAATAAAAATGCCCTCAGTCTCCACTGCCTTGTGGATGCGTAAAATATCAATAAATAAAAACAAAGAAGAAATAGAAAAAAATATATTTGTTTATTTTTATTTATTGATATTTTATAACCGAGTAGCAGCCTATTGGATACTTGCGAAATACTGGTACTCAAATAAAAACGAGTAGGAAAAATCGAACAAAAAAGTAAAAGCTAAGCTATCATTTTTGATAACTTAGCTTTTATTTTGCGATAACTTAGCTTTCGCATTGCAAAAGCATAGATATTACCTCCTAATATCTATGCTTTTACTTGCTGATGCGTAAGTCTTTGTAAACCAATCTGTTAGATTTCATTGTTGTTTTTGCGGAAATTTCTCGGCAATTCTATCCATATTTGACAGCAATCCTTCTGTCACCCCATATGTGTATTGTTAGTTATTTCTTTGATTTGAAAGTCTCTTTTCAAACAATGCATACTCACGCTTGGCAATTCCAAGTTTTGTGGCAATGGTTTTCCATTCACTTATGCTCCTGACAACCTCCTGAATGATGTGCTCAGCCTCCTTTCTTTGAATCATATAGTATTCTGAAGCATCAAGCAAAATCTCAAGGTCGGCATTATTCGATGATGCAGTGATGAGAATACTCTGGTATTCATTGTTGGTCGGGTTTATGTCGTATGCTGGTGATAAAGTCCAACCACGAGGTGTAAGTAGGAATCCATGATTACGAAAGTGGTCGTCACTATTTCCCACACAAATATAGAAGGCGACACGACGATAGAGTTCTCTCAGGTTGGCAGCAACATCACAGCAATTCTGGATGATGAAGTCAACAATATCAAGATAACCATTGCCAGTATCAGCATTGCACCCATCTGTCAATCCTAACAAAGTCATTGCTGATGCGAAGTGTATTCGCTTTTTGTCATGCGTACGGTCGAAGCGTTTGGATAGTAAGGTGTGGTATCTTTCTCCAGCACGGATTACTGCTGTCTCTGCAGCATTTATACAGGCTTTGCTTGCAAGTAGATGGCAAAGATGTTCCCACAATGCCACATCATAGTCATCCTTTCTTGAAGGAAATTTTGCCACATACAGCACACCGTTTTCATCCACAACTCCTGCTTTTGGACGAGCACCTCCAAGCGAGGTGCCAGGAATAACCAACTGCTGAATCCATTTCTTTTCAGGCAGCAGATTCTTTTCTTCGCTTTTCTCAATCTCATGACTGGCGAACACAAGCTCACGTATGCTTGTCAATGGAGGAATGGATAGAGTGTTTTCCGTACAGATAAATGGTCCGTCCGGTGATTCCTTGAAACGGAAACCTCCCATACGGCTATAATCATCAATGCCTATAAGATAGTCAAATGAACTGAGACGCTTTATGGGACGCTTCTCTTCTGTAGCATTTATCTGTTCACGCCTGTTCAACAGAGTTCGTCCCCATCTGTCAGGCAAAGCATCGGCAAAGCAACCGAAGATGTCTCTATCAGGTTTTGTATATTGCAGACCTGGATAGTTGTTGAGGTCGTCAGAAAGAAAAAGACTACCATACTTGCGAAGCCAGTCTTTATCATACTTGAAGCCATATGAATCATTGCCACGTAGCGATTCGTAGCTTAATTCGCCAACAAGAAGTGGTTCTTGAAGCCAATCAAAATCGGCATATACATATAGTTTCTTCATACCTTATACTTTTTTTGATGCACGCTTACGATTCGTTAGAGCAAGATCCTGCAACTGTCTGCCGAGTGCGTCCTGCTGGGCAATAAGAAGAATGTCGTCTTCAAGCTGAAGAGCATACAGGACACGCAGGTAGATGCCGATGGCCACAGTTGGAGTGCCTTTTTCTATACGAGCAACGGTGAGTGGAGAGCAAGTGGCACGTTCTGCCACTTGAGCTACACTCAGATTACGTCGAAGTCGGGCAAGCTTGATCTGCTCACCGACAATCTTCATTTTCTCTTCAAGTTTTCTTGGCAATCTTGTGCCCATGGTTGACTTTGCCATATAATGTAATGTTTAATTCTGTATGCAAAGTTACAACTTTTTCTTTATTTTATGATAGGTTATGGCGAAATTATTATAAGATTACCGTCATTTTTAACATTCTTTCCTCCGTTCGCAGAGTGAGATGATAAAGGAAATAAGGGCGAATACGATGCCTGTGATGCAGACACCTGCCCATCCGAAGTGCGCCCATCCTATGCCGGCACAGAATGTTCCGACGGAGCCTCCGATGAAATAGGTGGTCATAAAGATGGTGTTCACGCGATTTGCGGCTTGTGGCATGGCTTGAATACAGCCACTCTGATTGCTCAGTTGCTGACACTGTAAGCCTATATCCACCAGTATCACAGCCACGATAAGTCCGATATAACTGCCACTCCATATCCATGCTGTTGCCCAGGAAGCCAGTTGGATGGCGGCTCCTGTCAGGCTAAATCTGCTTATTCCAATTCTTGGTACATACTTGCCAAGACCACTTGCCACCAATGCACCGGCTATACCGCACATACCAAGCATTCCTACCATGTCGCTACCTGCAAGAAATGGCGGTTGGGCAAGATGGAATGCCATGCACGACCAGATGGCAAGCATAGAGCCGAAACCGAACGCTGCACGGATGGAGTAGAGGCGGATCCTGCCTTGCGTCGCCACAATACGCCAGACAGAGTGCATCAGACTGGCGTAAGAACCGCTGAAATTACGCTTCATGTCAGGCAACATACATAGTATTACTGCCAGACAAACCACCATGACAGCAGCGGCAATAATGAACATTGCACGCCAGCCGAGCCAGTTGCCCACCAGTCCGCTGACCACTCGCGAAGCAAGAATGCCGGTGAGAAGTCCGGAAAGGATGATGCCCATGTTGCGACTTTTGTTTTCCGGAGCAGAAAATTGTCCTGCTATAGGGATGAATATCTGAGGTATTACAGAGCTTGCACCTATCACTAACGAGGCGCCCCATACCATCCATACGTTTGTGGCGAATGCCATTACGGTAGTCATGATGGCAGACATCGTCATGCTGACAGCCACTATTCTGCGACGGGAGAAGAGATCGCCCATCGGGATGATGAAGCATAGACCTATAGCATATCCCACTTGCGTCAGCACTGTAATCAGATTTGCAGTACCTTCACTGATGTTCAGGTCGTGACGTATCAGTTCCAGAAGGGGCTGGTTGTAATAACAGTTTGCCACTGTCAGTCCTGCTATCACTGACATCATCAGTAGCATGCTTCTTGGAATGCCTTGGTTTTCTTTTAGTTGGAGCATATTCATGTTTTTTTTAGTAAACAAAAGCCCCCTCTTATCTCTTGTAAAGGGAGACCGGATAGAGTTCGTTTGCCTTTGAGATACATATCGGCAGTCAGTAACCGGCATTCTCCTACATGAGGGATAAGAGGGGACTTATCTGTTGCTGTATATTTAATCAGTCATGAGCTTGCGATAGCGAGGACGCTTGATTTCGTCTGTGCCGAGACGCATAGCCTTATTTATCTCATAGTCAGTGTAAGAACCTTCGAAGAAGAATACGTTTCCGTCGCCTTCGAATGCAAGAATATGAGTACAGATACGGTCGAGGAACCAACGGTCGTGGCTGATTACCACGGCGCAACCTGCAAACTGCTCCAGACCTTCCTCAAGGGCACGGAGTGTGTTTACGTCAATATCATTGGTAGGCTCGTCGAGGAGGAGCACGTTGCCCTCTTCCTTCAGTGCCATGGCAAGGTGCAGACGGTTTCTTTCACCACCAGAGAGCACACCGCATTTCTTCTCCTGGTCGGCACCAGAGAAATTGAATCGGGAGAGATAAGCACGCACATTGACGTCACGGCCACCCATACGGATGAGTTCGTTGCCACCGCTTACCACGTCATATACGCTCTTGTCTGCCTGAATGTCCTTATGCTGCTGATCCACATATGCCATCTTCACGGTCTCACCGCGCTCGAATGTGCCAGAGTCAGCAGTCTCCAGTCCCATGATAATGCGGAAGAGGGTAGTCTTTCCAGCACCGTTAGGACCGATAATACCTACTATGCCGTTAGGAGGAAGCATGAAGTTGAGATTCTTGAAGAGCACCTTGTCGCCGAATGATTTGCAGACGTCATGAGCTTCAAGCACCTTATTGCCCAAGCGTGGACCATTAGGAATGAAGATTTCCAGCTTCTCTTCACGCTCTTTCTGCTCCTGGTTGAGCATTGCGTCGTAGGCGTTAAGACGCGCTTTACCCTTCGCCTGACGCGCTTTCGGAGCCATGCGTACCCACTCCAGCTCACGCTCCAGAGTCTTGCGGCGCTTGCTTGCCACCTTCTCTTCCTGCTCCATGCGCTTGGTTTTCTGCTCAAGCCATGAAGAATAGTTGCCCTTCCAAGGAATGCCCTCGCCACGGTCGAGCTCCAATATCCATTCACTTACGTCGTCGAGGAAGTAACGGTCGTGGGTGACAGCGATGACGGTGCCTTCATATTGCTGCAGATGCTGTTCGAGCCAGTCGATGGATTCAGCGTCGAGATGGTTGGTAGGCTCGTCGAGGAGCAGCACGTCAGGCTTCTGCAGAAGCAGACGGCAGAGCGCCACACGACGGCGTTCACCACCCGAAAGGGTATCTACCTTCCAGTCGCCAGGAGGGCAATGGAGCGCATCCATAGCGCGGTCGAGTTTAGAGTCGATGTTCCAGGCATCAGTAGAGTCGATGATGTCCTGCACTTCGCCTTGACGCTGGAACAGTTTGTCCATCTTGTCAGGGTCCTCATAGTATTCTGGGAGACCGAATTTCTCGTTGATTTCATTGTATTCGTTGATGGCATCATAGATGTGCTGCACACCTTCCATCACGTTTTCTTTCACTGTCTTGTTAGGATCAAGCTTAGGATCCTGCTCCAGATAGCCTACTGTATAGCCAGGACTCCATACCACCTCGCCCTGATATTTTTCATCTATGCCGGCGATAATCTTCATGAGAGTTGACTTACCTGCACCATTGAGACCGATGATGCCGATTTTCGCGCCATAGAAGAAACTGAGGTAGATGTTCTTCAGCACCTGCTTCTGGTTCTGTGGGATGGTCTTTGACACGCCCACCATGGAGAAAATGATTTTCTTGTCGTCTGCTGTTGCCATTTATTGTTGTTTAGTTATTTTGTGGTCAGCGGTTTTATTCTTTGCTTATATTGCCTGCTTTCTATGGCAATAAACTACCAAAACCACCAACCATCAATGAAAATTTTTCTGCAAAGTTAATGAAATTACATGAATTTTTTGTACTTTTGCCGAATATTTTACAAAATAACGACATAAAACAATGAGAATAGGATTTGATAATGATAAATACTGCCGTATTCAGTCAGAGCATATCAAGGAGAGAATAGCACAGTTTGATGGCAAACTTTACCTTGAACTTGGGGGCAAACTCTTCGATGACCATCATGCGAGCCGTGTGCTTCCTGGATTCCAGCCAGACTCAAAACTGCGTATGTTCTCCCAGCTTGCGGACAGCACGGAGATTGTCATAGTAATCAGTGCCGATGATATCGAGCGCAATAAGGTGCGTGCTGACCTCGGCATCACATACGATGAGGATGTGATTCGTCTTCGTAATGAGTTCCAGAATCGTGGCTTCTATGTAGGTTCCGTAGTGATTACACACTATAATGGACAGCCATCTGCAGATGCTTACTGCAAGCGCCTGAGCAATATGGGCATCAAAACCTATAAGCATTATCTCATTGACGGATACCCACATAATGTGAAATTCATCGCTTCTGATGAAGGATTTGGCAAGAATGACTTCGTGGAGACAGAGCGTCCTCTCGTCATTGTGACAGCTCCTGGTCCTGGCTCAGGCAAAATGGCTGTATGCCTGTCGCAATTATACAATGAAAACAAGCGCGGAGTGCGTGCCGGATATGCCAAGTTTGAGACCTTCCCTGTATGGAATCTCCCTCTCAAGCATCCTGTCAACATCGCTTATGAGGCAGCTACTGCCGACCTCAATGATGTCAATATGATTGACCCATTCCATTTTGACGCTTACGGAAAAGTGGCAATCAATTACAATCGCGATATTGAGATATTCCCTGTGCTCAATGCTCTCTTTGAAGGCATATATGGGGAGAACCCTTACAAGTCGCCTACGGATATGGGTGTCAATATGGTTGGCTTTTGTATCTCTGACGATGAGGTATGCTGTCAGGCTTCAAAGGAGGAGATAGTGCGCCGCTATTACGAAGCTACTAACAAGCAGGTAGATGGAGCAAGCAATCAGGCTGAGATACAGAAGATACAGTTCCTCTTCAATCAGGCAAAGATTACGACGGATACACGTTGCTGTACCGTAGCGGCTAAGGAAAGACAGCGTAACAGCGGACATACTTCTGCCGCTATAGAACTCAGTGATGGCACTATCATCTGCTCCAATTCCTCTGAATTGCTCGGTTGCTCGGCTGCCCTTCTGCTCAATGCCACAAAGTATCTTGCTGGTATTGACCATGACATGAAACTCATTCCGCAGAGCATGATTGAGCCTATACAGAAGACTAAAATAGAATATCTTGGCGGTCAAAACCCTCGTCTGCATACTGATGAGGTGCTTGTGGCGCTATCTGTGCTCAGTGATACTGATGAAAACTGCAAGAAGGCTCTCGAACAGTTGCCGCTCCTTCGTGGTTGTCAGGTTCACTCTACCGTAATGCTTAGCGAAGTGGATCGCAAGATTTTCAAGAAACTTGGTATCGGACTCTCTTGTGAACCGGTGAGGAAGAAGTAAGAAATGTTATAAATGAAGAATCTTCTAAATGAAGAATGAAGAATGTAGAATGTAGAATTCGGATTATGTTCTCCTGCTTGCGGTTTCCCAATTGCGTCAGCGCGATTTTTCACTTTTCACTAAAGAAGAAAACGTAACTCCCATTCTTCATTCTACATTCTACATTCTTAATTTTTTTATAGAATCTTTTTAACACACAACATAATGAAAAATGAACTTCCTGTCCTTCTGCTTACAGGTTATTTAGGCAGTGGAAAGACTACGTTGCTCAATAGAATCCTCTCTAATGAGCGTGGTATAAAGTTTGCCGTTATCGTGAATGACATCGGTGAAGTGAACATTGATGCTGACCTTATCCAGAAGGGTGGAGTAGTGGATCAGAAGGATGACTCTCTCGTAGCATTACAGAATGGATGTATATGCTGCACTCTCAAGATGGATCTCGTCGAGCAAATCGCTGAGATTACAGCGATGCAGAAGTTTGACTACCTCGTCATTGAGGCAAGTGGTATCTGCGAACCGCAACCTATCGCCCAGACCATCTGCTCTATTCCACAGATGGAGAAGAAATATTCTGAGAATGGAGTTGCACGCCTTGACTGCATCGTCAGCGTGGTCGATGCCCTGCGTATGCGTGATGAGTTTGGAAGCGGACTTGATCTCCTCAATAAAAACCTCGATGAGGATGATATTGAGAATCTTGTCATTCAGCAAATCGAATTTTGTAACATCGTATTGCTCAATAAGGCTTCGGAAGTTTCAGCAGAAGAACTGGGACGTGTACGCGAGATAATCCGCGCTCTCAACTCGAAAGCTGAGATAATAGAGTGTGACTACGGTAATGTGGAACTCACAAAGCTCCTCAATACCAATCTTTTCGATTTCAATGCCACTGTCACTTCCGCCACATGGGTGAAGGAAGTGGAGAAGCATCTCGATGAGATAGAGGATGATGATGAAGAGCATGAGCATCATCACCACCATCATGATGAAGATGAGCACGAACATCACCACCATCACCATCATGATGAGGATGAAGATCACGACCATGATCATCATCACCACCATGACCATCCAGAAGGCTGCACTTGCGGACATTGTCACCATAATGAGGATACAGGAGAGGCTGAGGAGTATGGCATTGGTACATACGTCTATGTAGCTCGCCGTCCGATGAATATCAATCTATTTGATGATTTCGTAGCTCGTCGCTGGCCTAAGAACATCATTCGTGCGAAAGGACTGTGCTATTTCGCAGACGAGACGCATATATGCTATGTATTCGAGCAAGCTGGCAAACAGGTAAGTCTTCGCAATGCCGGACAGTGGTACGCCACAATGCCGAAGGACGAACTACAGCAGATGCTCGAACGTGAAGAAGGACTGCGCAGAGACTGGGACGAGAAGTATGGCGACCGTATGCAGAAGATCGTGTTCATCGGTCAGAAACTCGACAAAAAGGCAATAAAAGAACAGCTCGACATGTGTCTTACGGATGTAGAACTGTAAAAAGACTTACGGAATTATAACATAAAGCAAGAGGGTATGGCGGAATAGCCATACCCTCTTTATTTTTTAGTCAGCGTGGGTATGACATGGATGCCATACCCTTCTATATTAGAGATGCTTCATGATGTCGAGCAGGTGATCCCAAACCATCTGAACAGTCGGGATGTGCAGACGCTCGTCAGGAGTATGCACGTCGCGCAGTGTAGGACCGAACGAAACCATGTCGAGGTTCGGGTAGCGCTCTGAGAACAAACCGCACTCCAAGCCAGCGTGGATACCCTTAACGATAGGCTCCTTGCCGAAGAGCTTCTTGTACGACTCAACAGCCACCTTGGTGAGCTTGCTGTCCGGGTTCATCTTCCAAGCCGGGTAGCCGTCGCTCATCTTCACCTCAGCGCCAGCCAGTTCGAAGGCTGCCTTCACGGTGTTACA
>OQVQ01000347.1_pt1 | contig 22475 bp, 14 predicted proteins | sample 1691491 | NCBI WGS metagenome assembly OQVQ01 (sample SAMN03418252, study PRJEB22391) | human gut metagenome | biome: human-gut; feature: organic feature; material: feces | host: Homo sapiens | place: Tanzania | collected 2013-01
ATGGTGACCAGATGGCCGTTCACCTTCCACTCGGCAACGCGGCAGTCATGGAGGCACAGCTTCTCATGCTCGGTTCACAGAATATTCTTAACCCTGCAAACGGCTCTCCTATCACAGTCCCTTCACAGGACATGGTACTCGGACTGTACTACATAACAAAGATCAGGAAGGGCGCGAAAGGTGAGAAGATGAACTTCTACGGGCCAGAGGAAGTTCTTGTCGCCTACAACGAAAAGGCGATCGACATGCACGCCGAGATCGGTGTAAGGCTTCCTGTTGACAAACAGGATCTGAGCAAAGGCTACGAGATCAAGAAGACCACAGCGGGAAGGATCATCGTGAACCAGTACGTTCCGGATGAGGTTCCTTACGTCAATGAGATCCTTGGAAAGAAATCTTTGCGGAAGATCATCACAGAGGTCATCAAGAGCACCGGTGTGACAAGGACGGCACAGTTCCTGGACGACATCAAGAATCTGGGCTACGACCAGGCTTTCAGAGCTGGTATCTCATTCAATCTTGGAGATGTCATCATCCCGGCCGAGAAGGCAAGCCTTATCGAAGAAGGTTACAAGCAGGTTGAGGAAGTCAAGAACAACTATGCGATGGGCTTCATCACCAACAACGAGCGCTATAACAAAGTGATCGACCTTTGGGGTGCCATCGACAACAAACTCACAAAGATTGTCGAAAAGCAGATTTCCGCTGACCAGCAGGGATTCAACCCAGTCTATATGATGCTGGACTCCGGAGCCCGTGGTTCAACCCAGCAGATCAAGCAGCTCTGCGGAATGCGTGGACTTATGGCAAAGCCTCAGAAGTCCGGATCGGCCGGAGCAGAAATCATCGAGAACCCTATCATCTCCAACCTTAAGGAGGGAATGACGGTGCTCGAGTACTTCATCTCCACGCACGGCGCCCGTAAGGGTCTGGCCGACACCGCCCTCAAGACCGCTGACGCCGGCTACCTTACCCGCCGTCTTGTCGATGTCTCACACGATGTCATCATCACGGAAGAGGACTGTGGAACGCTCAGGGGCCTTATCGCGACAGCCATCAAGAACAAGGACGAGATTGTAGAGTCTCTCGGAGAGAGAATCCTCGGACGTACCTCTGTCCACGACATATTCAACCCTCTCACCGGTGAGCTGATCATCAAGGCCGGAGAGGAGATCCGTGAGGCCACAGCCAATCTGATCGACCATCTGCCTATCGAGCAGGTCGAGATCCGTTCAGTGCTCACGTGCGAGTCCCGCAAGGGTGTCTGCGCGAAGTGCTACGGACGTAACCTTGCGACCAGCCGGATGGTTGAGAAAGGCGAGGTTGTCGGTGTCATCGCCGCCCAGTCCATCGGTGAGCCTGGTACACAGCTTACCCTGCGTACCTTCCACGTCGGTGGTACGGCATCCAGCACCGCAGCCGACTCCTCAATCGTCGCCAAATACGATGGAAAACTTGTCTTCGAGGAACTTAGGACCATCCAGAAAGTCGGTGAAGACGGTTCTGTACAGGAGATTGTCGTCAGCCGTATGACCGAGGTCAGCATCATCGACGAGAACACAGGCATCACCTACTCACACTATGACGTTCCATACGGTTCAAAACTGTACTTCAAGGACGGAGACACAATCAAGAACGGCGACCTGCTCTGCGAGTGGGATCCTTACAACGCCATCACGATTGTGGAGACCGCCGGTAAGGTTCAGTTCGACAACCTGATCGAAGGTGTCACATTCCGTGAGGAGGCAGCCGATGAATTCGCCGTCAACAAGGACAAGGTCATCATTGAGTCCAGGGACAAGACAAAGAACCCTTCAATCCTCATCCTCGACGACGAAGGCAACCAGATCAGGCAGTACAACCTTCCTGTCGGCGCCCACCTTATCGCCAACAACGGAGACAAGGTCAATGTCGGTGACGTGATCATCAAGATTCCTCGCGCGATCGGTAAGTCAAGCGACATCACAGGTGGTCTTCCAAGAGTCACCGAACTCTTCGAGGCCAGAACGCCTTCAGCGCCTGCGATCCTTGCCGAAATCAACGGTGAGGTGCTCATGGGCAAGGTCAAGAGAGGTAACCGTGAGATCATCGTCAAGAACAAGTCCGGAATCGAGAAGCACTATCTCGTTCCTCTTACAAAGCAGATTCTGGTTCAGGAGAACGACTACGTCAAGGCCGGAACAAGGCTCTCTGACGGAGGCATCTCCCCTACCGACATCCTCAACATCCTCGGACCTGTCAAGGCTCAGGACTACATCGTCAACGAGGTACAGGCGGTTTACCGTCTGCAGGGTGTGAAGATCAACGACAAGCACTTTGAGATCATCGTGCGCCAGATGATGCGCAAGGTTCAGATCACCAACCCTGGTGACACTGAGTTCCTGCAGGAAGAGCTGGTGGACAAGTGGGATTTCATGGATGCCAACGACAGCATATTCGGAAAGTTCTATGTCATCGATGCCGGAGATTCCCAGAAGTACATGCAGGGCGACATCATCGACGCCCGTGACATGAGGAATGAGAACTCCTCGCTCGAAAGGCAGGGCAGGAAGATGATGGCTGTCCGTGAGGCCAATCCGGCGACCGCGAAGCTCGTGCTTCAGGGTATCACCAGGGCCGCCCTCAGGACCAACAGTTTCATCTCCGCCGCATCCTTCCAGGAGACCACCAAGGTGCTCAGCGAGGCTGCCATCAGGGCTCGTGTCGATCATCTCGAAGGTCTGAAGGAGAACGTCATCTGCGGTCACCTTATCCCGGCAGGTACGGGCCAGAAGGAGTTCCAGGACATCATCGTCGGCCGCAAGGACGAGTACGAGCAGGAAATGAACGAACTCTGACAAGTTCTTCAATGAATATGAAAGGCCGGCTGTGGAAGCACTCCACAGCCGGCTTTTTTCAGTTGCTGCCTGCAATCACATAACTTAGGTCACAAACGCCTACGACCGCAAAAAATTTCTCCCAGACGAATTATGCACGTTACCAAAATTACGCCTGGGAGAAATTTATTTGCGGTAGGCCAACCACTCCAGTCGTCAGCAGCTGTCGCGGACGATTAGGGTCGGGGCGATCAGGCGCTGGACAGGAGGGAGATCCTGATGCTTGTTCTCAATGATGTCAATGAGGACCTGCGAGGCAAGACGGCCGATCTCAGAGAGAGGCTGTTCGATGCGGGTTATGGCGGGATCGAGGAAGTCCAGGAAGCCGTTGTTGTCGAAAGAGATGATGCCGACCTGTTCCGGAATCTTGATTCCAAGCTCACGGAAAGCGCGTATGGCGCCAAGCAGGATGGTTGATGAATATGCGAACACAGAATCATATCTGACACCATCACTGAACATTCTCTTGACCTGCTCGTAGCCGTTCTCAATAGAGAATGCGTCACCTACGATGGCATATTCAATGTGCTTGTCGCTGTGGGCGTTGATCGCGTCCTTGAAGCCTCTGACACGCTCAATTGAAGGGGTTGAGTCTTCCACACCCTGAATCGACAGGATGTTGCGGCAGCCCCGGCCTATGAGATATTCAGTGGCCATGTAGCCGCCGGTGTAGTTGTCGGTACAGATGTAGGGTAAAGTGGTTCCTTCAAAGTAACGGTCGATCAGGACAGTCGGTATGTCCTCCGCGATCTCGTCCACGAATGCGCTTGAATTGCCAACAGGAACAGCGATGATGCCGTCTACACTTCTGGAGCGGAACATCGAAAGGGAACTTTCGAAATCCTTCTCGTTCTCAAGCGAGTCAGCCAGAAGAGTATGGTATCCGGCCAGTTTCAGATTCTCGACCACCGTGCTGGCCAAAGTGGCAAAGAACGGATTGTCCACACCCGGCACCGTCAGACCTATGGTGTAGGTGCGGCTTGTGCGGAGACCCTGCGCAAGAAGATTAGGCGTGTAGTTAACCCTTTTGGCCTCAGCCTGAATGATCTCGATCGCCTTCTGACTGATTCTGGAGCGTTGGGCCTTGCCTGAGAGGACCCTTGAGACTGTTGAGACTGAATAGCCGGTCTGTTCGGAGATTGATTGGATAGTGTTCTTGCGCATAATTAATGTCTGTGGTGGCAAAGATAGGCATTTTTTATAACACAAAAATATTCTTTAATAAGTTGGTTTTTATGATTTCTTTTATAACTTTGCACAAACCGTTGGCACAAACGTTTGTGCTTAAGGGCATATAAATAACACAACTACATATCGATACGGATAAAAGTCTGGATTCAGAAAGGAATAATGTTAACCAATAAAAAGAAATGAGTATGGACAACAACAGACATTCCCTAAGCCGTAGAAAAAATGGCATGGGGGGGGGGTACAATTATTGTGCCATTGTTCGCGTTCTTCTTATTTTTGTGCAGTAACGCAAACGTTTTCGCACAGCAGAGAAGAATACATGGACAAGTGACGGACAACACTGGTGAGATCCTCGCCGGGGTGGCCGTGACCACAAACCTGAATGGTAAACTTACAGGAACTTCCACGGACGTGGATGGCAACTACACCATCGAAGCCAATGAAGGCGAGACTTTGGAATTCAGTTTTGTCGGGTTCCAGAACAAAATAGTCAACGTAGGACCATCCGATGTCATCAATGTCAACCTTGTCCCGGACATTCTCCAGGAGTCCGTGGTCATCGGCTACGGCACCGTCAAGAAAAAGGACATCCTCGGTTCAGTCTCGACAATCCGCGAATCCTCATTGGCAGACAGGAAGACAGGTAACGTCATCGAATCCTTGAGAGGTCTCACCTCCGGTGTCAAGATCACCTCCAGCGGAGCCCCTGGATCCAACGCATCCATCCAGATCAGAGGCATCGGCTCATTCACAGGCAACTCGCCATTGTTCATAATCGACGGATCCTACGGTGGCAGCGAAGTCGGCCTGAATGTCGAGGACATCGAATCCGTACAGATTCTGAAAGATGCTTCTTCAGCGGCGATCTACGGTTCAAGGGCCGCCAGCGGAGTCGTCATCATCACGACAAAGAAAGGCAAGAACGGAGACCTGAAAGTGAAGGTTGACGCCAACACCCAGCTTTACTGGCTTCCACGCTACGACCTGATGGACGCCGAGACTTACAAGATCTACGACGACAGGGCATACGAGGAGGCCATGATGTCCGGCGTGAGCGGAGTCACAAAGACGCAGAACCACTACGACGCGAACACAGACTGGCAAGACGAGATGCTCAGCACCGGATTGCTGCAGAACTACAACGTGTCAATGTCAGGAGGTACCGAAAAACTCAGCTACTACACATCCGTCAACTACAAGAAGGATGACGGAGCGCTCTACAAGACAGGCTACGAGCAGACCGGATTCCGCATCAACACGTCCGGGAAGAAAGGTATCTTTGAATATGGAGAGAACTTTTTCTTCACCAAGTCAACGACGGACAACCTTTCCGGCAATCCATGGTCGAACTTCATCTCGATGCCGCCGACTGTCCCGGTCTATGACGAAAGCCATCCGGGAGGCTACGGTTACGGTGACCCGGACAGGGCCAACACCTATGCGCTCAACCCTGTCGCAAGGGAGGAGATACAGCACAGCAGAAACAAACAGCAGTACCTCTACGGAGACATCTACGGTCTTGCCCACATCTGGAAAGACCACCTGAGCGCCAAACTCAGCGTGTCCTACAAGAACTATTTCGGGAGCACCGACAATCTCCGCAAGAAAGGGAACTGGACAATGGGTCAGGGCGATGACGCCGCCTACATCGGCTACTCTACCGCACAGCATGACAAACTCCTGATCGAGAACACCTACAATTTCGACTACACCATAGGGAAGAATGTGTTCAACGCCGTGGCAGGTTTCTCATACGACAAATTCCACGAGGAGTACCGCAGCGAGACCAAACTCGACCCGCTCGTGATCGGGGACAAGTACATCACATCAATCGACGCCGCGACCGGAACGCAGACATGTACAGGAAGTTACATTGAATACGCCCTGATCTCCTACTTCGGACGCATCAACTACAACTATGGTGACAGATACCTCGTCCAGCTTACGGCGCGCCGTGACGGCACATCCCGCCTTCCGGCAGGTCACAGATGGGCCAACTTCGCGTCTGCCTCATTAGGATGGAGAATAAGCAAAGAATCCTTCTTCGACGTGGATTGGATCAACGACCTTAAGATCCGAGCCAACTACGGAACCCTGGGCAACACGAACATCGGCGCATGGGACTACCAATCGACAATCAACACGGCTCCGAGAGCCATCATGGACGGCAACATCAAGGTCATCGGCAAGACACAGTCAAGACTTACCAACAACGACCTGATCTGGGAAAAGAAGACCACAGCCAATGTCGGCTTCGACATGACCGCGTTCAGGAACCGCTTCACGATGTCCGCTGAATATTTCAACGCCAAGAGCTCAGATCTTCTCCTCTCGCTTCCGATACTTTGGACAACCGGAAACGAAGGCGGCTCGCCTACCGTCAACGCCGGATCCCTCAGGAACACCGGTTTCGAGGTCGAGTTCGGATGGAACGACCAGATCGGACAGGACTTCACATATTCGGTCAACGCCAACTTCTCCACCGTCAAGAACAAGGTGCTCAATCTCGGCTACGGCCAGACGGTTTACTACACTTCCACATCCAAATCAGAGATAGGTCATCCTCTGGGACAGTGGTACATGTACAAGAAACTGGGAATCTTCCAGTCACAGGAGGAAATAGAATCCTACTGCAACTCCGAGGGCAAGATCATCCAGCCTAACGCGCAGCCTGGAGACATCAAGTACGATGACTACAACGATGACGGGCAGATCACTTCAGAAGACCGGCAACTGGTGGGGAACCCATGGGCCAAACTCTACATGGGTCTGAACATCAGCCTTGGCTACAAGAACTGGGATCTCAACCTTTCATCCTACGGACGCTTCGGCCAGACGGTCTATAACGGAGCCAAGGCCACCGCCGCCGACTTCTCGACAAACCAGAACAATTTCAAAGGCTACCGTCCTTGGACACAGGAAGATCCTTCGACAAAAAATCCAAGGGCCCTTTACGGCGACACCCGCAACTCACGCGGGGATCAGGACAGGTGGCTGGAGGACGGCTCTTTCTACAGGATCAGCGACATCTCCCTGGGCTACTCCCTGCCGAAGAAACTCATCAGGCACATCGGACTGGAGCAACTGCGCCTTTCCTTGATCGGGAAGAATCTTGTCACCTTCACCAAGTACACCGGATTGGACCCGGAGTTCGCCGACGGAGGAATCTACACCATTGGCTACGACGGATGCTCGTTCCCGAATCCCAAGTCTGTACAGTTCTCCGTTTCACTCACATTTTAATCATCGAAAGACATGAAAAGATTCATTACATATTTAGTCTCCGCCACCGCCGTAATGATGAGCCTGGGCTCCTGCGGCGAAGGTTATCTGGACATCCAGAATGAGAATTCCCTCAGCACCGGTGTGTTCTGGAAGACAGAAGACGACATGAACGCCGGACTGAACGCTGTCTATGCAATGTTCTACAGACAGGGAACATGGACCAGAAACATCTACACCCAACTCAACGGAATGGCGGACGACGGTGTCAGCTATGCCGGATGGACCGAACTCAACGAATGGACAAAGTTCAAATACACTGACTACAACTTCGCTGAAGGCCAGGTGAAAATCTGGAGAGAGCATTGGACGGCCATCAACAGGGCCAATCAGGTGCTGGACCATGTGGATGATGAATCCATCATATTCACTGACGAGAAAGACCGTCTGGACATCAAGGGACAGGCATTGTGGCTGCGTTCGTTCTACTATTACTACATGGTTGCCCTTTGGGACAATATTCCTTTGCTCCTCAAGACATCCTCCGCTTCCGACAAGCCGGCCAATTCAACTCCTGACGAAATATTCACACAACTTGAGAATGATTTAACGCAAGCTGTTGAGTATCTTCCTCTCACCCGTCCTGCCGATAAGGCGCGGCCGACGAAGGGCGCGGCCTACGGGCTTCTGGCCAAGGTCTATGCACAGCATCACAATTGGGAGAAGGCGGCGGAATGCCTCAAATGGATAATAGAAGGCGAAGGCAAGAGCATCTACAGGCTGGAACCGAAATGGGAGGACAACTTCAACTGCAAGACGGAGAACAACGTCGAGTCCCTTTATGAGATCCAGTTCTCTCTCTGCAACCGCGTGGGATTTGACCAGACGGACAACTATCTGGACGCGAACGCCCAGTTGGGGACCCAGATAGAGGTCAACCAATCCCCGAAAGGCGAAGGATGGAACAACATCGAGGCGAACAGATGGATCGTGGACTATTTCAAGAGGGAGAGGACCGTCACCGGGGAAAACGACCCACGCCTGTTCTACACATGCTGGTACAACGAGGCGGAATCCGACTTTCCGGAGCATCCTAACCAGCTGATCTACAACAAGACATGGAAGGAATATAAATATTCGGACGCGGACAACGTGAGGGTCTTCATAAAGAAATATTCCACAGATGTCTATCCTCTCTACTATTGGAACGACAATAACTTCCGTTCCATCAGGCTCGCGGACATGATGCTTCTCTACGCGGAATGCCTGAACGAGATCAACCATGGCCCTAACGCCATGGCAATCAAATGCATGAACGATGTGCGCAACCGTGTCGGGCTTGCCGACATCGGCAAGAGTTCCTACTACGACGGTGCCAAGATCACATCCGATTACACAGCGTTCAGGGAGCACCTGAAAATCGAACGCGCCCTGGAGCTGGCTTTCGAGTGTGTGAGATGGATCGACCTGAAAAGATGGGGATTCGATGAGGCCACATTGAAAGAAATCCAGAAACGTGACGTTGATTTCAACAACTTCGAGATCGGCAAGCACGAAAGGCTGCCGCTTCCTCAGAAGGATGTCGATAACAACCCGAATCTCAACCAGAACCCTAATTATTAGCAGATCATGAAAATAATGAAATATCTTGCGCCGACACTTCTGGCGCTGATGACTCTCGCCTCATGTGAGGATTACGCGAATTACATTGAGGACAAGGATTTTGTCATCGAGAATGACGCGAGACTCTTCGCTGTCTATCCCATAGCAAAGGCCGTCCCGGCAAACGGAGACACCTATAAGGTGGCGGTGACCGGTTCCGAGGACTGGTCTGTAAAGCTCGTGGACTCAAACAGTTCCGCGGATGGTTGGTGCACACTGGACAAGAATTCCGGCTCCGGAGCGGACTCCGTGACCGTCACAATCACCCAATCCACATCCTTCGTGAAGAACAGAAGTGTGATTCTGGAATTCACCAACGGAGTCAAGACGCTTCGTCACAAGGTGGTGCAGGCCACACTGTCCCTCGGCGATGGTGAGGTGATGATCAACGGTCTGATCTGGTCAACAAAGAACGTGGGGGCTCCGGGAACATTCGTCGATGAGATTGACGAGGTCGGCATGCTTTACCAGTTCAACAGGAAGACCGGTTATGAGTTCAAATCCTCCGTACCGGAATTCGCTTCCGCATATTCATCATACACCCCGTCTGAAAGCGATTGGGTGACATCCGCCTGGACCGAGGCCAACGATCCTTGCCCGGAAGGGTGGAGAGTGCCTACCGGACAGGAGGTTGTGGACCTGATAGGAAGCACGCCGGCCGAAGTCAACTGGGTGGAGCCAAGCGCGAAGAACGGATTCAGCAGATCCGGTCTGATCGCGGGCGTGGACAAGGCCGCCTTGGCCTCCGTGACCAAAGACAACATCAAATCACTCGGCGGAGTGTTCCTGCCAAGAAGCGGATGGCTCACCGAGGGTGGAGCGCTTGACAGAGACTGGCTTGTCACACTGAGAACATCCACCTCCCTGAACGACACCATGGGCGGAATGTGGCTCGGCAATACCGGCTACGTTGACGCATGGGGCTGGGGCGACGGTCAGAAGAACAGAGCGACAATGGTCCGTTGCGTCAAGAAAATAACGATTGAAGACTAATCTGACATGGCTGAATATCAGAACTTTTTGTTTATATTCAGCCATTGTTTTTCTTTTCAGGGAATTCATTATGAAAAAAATCACACATTTTATCATCCTTGCCGCATTGACACTGGCAAGTTGCGGAAACCAGCCGAAAGAGATGGCTGGAACCGATGACATCGTGAACTTCATCATGGAGACAGACATCGGGAATGATGTAGATGACGCATTGGCGATGGACCTGCTCTACAAATATCTGGACGCCGGGAAAATCAACCTTATGGCGGTGAGCATCAACAAGGAAGGAACCGCTCCCGCTGAATATGTGGACATACTCAATACATGGTACGGTTATCCCGAAATCCCTATCGGCGTGATCCGTAGCGGTGCCGACTGCGAAGATGATGCGATCAACTATGCCAAAGCGGTGGTGAACATGAAAGACTCCACAGGAGCCCCGGCCTTCGCGCGCTCGCTCAAGGAATATGACACCCTCCCGGACGCGCATATTCTCTACAGAAAACTTCTGGCCGGAGCCGAGGATGAATCAGTAGTCATCGCTTCGGTGGGGTTCTCCACGAATCTAATCAGACTCCTTGACACTCAAGCGGATGAGTATTCCGGACTGAGCGGGAAAGAACTTGTGGCCAAAAAAGTGAAGCTGTTGGTCACCATGGCCGGAGACATCGAGGATCCGAATCTTCATGAATATAATGTCGTGAAGGACATCCCTGCCGCAAAGATAATCTTCGAGGAATGGCCGACACCTGTCGTCACTTCCCCATTCGAGGTGGGCATCAAGATCCAATACCCAGGCTCAAGCATAGAGAACGATTTCAGCTGGGCAGGACTCCACCCGGTAGTCGAGGCCTACAAGGCTTACCAGCCTATGCCATACGACCGTCCGACCTGGGATCCTACGGCGATACTTTACGCTGTCGAGGGTGGTGGTTGGTTCACAGTCTCCCCTGCCGGCAACATCACAGTGACGGAAGAAGGCTCCACTCTTTTCACGCCGGATGAGAACGGAACAAGAAGATACCTGTCCATCAATCAAGATCAGGCGGATTCCGTCAAGGCGCATTTCATCGAGATGATCACTTCAGTACCAGCACACAGGAAATGAGAAAAGCGTACATATTCATGCTGATGTCCGCTTGCGCCGCTTTGTTGTCGCTGTGCGATTGCTCCAAAAGCGACAACGGAGCGGATGATTCCAAGAAGGACAAAGATTCCGTCCTGGTATATTCATTCTCCAAGCCGGAGTATGTCTTTGGATTCGTGAACCAGAACAGGTACTCCTACTGCCCCTCCGTCCTGCGTCAGGAAGATGATTCCAGGCATATTTTCTTCTGCGGCAATCCGAACCAGAACATAATGGTTGACAACGTGTTCCACTTTGTCGAAAACGCCGACGGCTCAAAGACACAGGCCGTGAGCGTCCTTCAGCCAAGCCTCAGTTGGGACAGCCGGCACACATGCGATCCAAGTGTGATTCAGGGAGAGTTCGGCTACAACGGCGAAAACTACCGGTACGCCATGTTTTTTCTGAGCAATCCTCTTGAATATTACTACAACGAGATCGGAGTCGCTTTCAGCAATGACCTCAACGCAACGTCATGGGTGAAGTTCCCGACTCAGATTGTCACCAAGACATGGAGTCAGGAAGGGGATCAGTCACTTGGCGGGAGTGCCAGATCCTGGGGAGTAGGCCAGCCTTCAGCCGTGTCGCTTGACAAGAAAGGCAAGGTGCTGCTTACCTACACGGTAGGTGACGCGGCCGGAACAAGGGTGGCGTTCTCAGTGCTGGACATGTCCGACATGTCAAAGTTCACTCCCGTGACCGGAACGGACATGAACAAGACCGGATTGTACATGCTCGACGGCAAGACAGAGGACACAATGGCCAACTGCGACTTCGCCATCAACCAGGAAGAGAACAAGGTGGTGATCAGCAGGCCGGTTCATCCTTTCTCCAGCAATTATCCAAGCTATATTGCCTCTGTGCTGGAGATCGACTCCATCGATCTGGATGACTTGCTGGACGGAATCGGGAAATGGACCATGATCGGCAGGATTGACGAGACGATCAGCGGATTTCCCCGCAATCACAACGCCTGCCTGATGCGGGACAATTTCGGCCACATCAAGGACTGGGACACACCGACGGTTTATTTCACGGTCAGCAAAGAAGCCCCACAGGTGGCGGCGGAAAACGGGAAGCACGCCGAATGGACGTATCACATCTACAAGACTTCCATCAGCAAAAAATACCGTTACTTCGACAAGAGGAAATAGATTTTCCGAAGCGAACTTGTGACCAGGATTCTCACACAGATGTTCAACATATTCAAAGATTTCATTTGACTTCCATCAGCTGGAACATTACAGACTTGCCGCTGAAGAGCGATTCGCTGTACTCCCAGATCAGGCCAGTGTTAAGATTCATCAGGTAAATGTGAAATGGTGATTCGGCCACGATCTGGTAGTTGTTTTGACCTTCCTTTCGGATGTCGAACTCGGACGGCTCGTGCGCGATTGCCTTAACAGAATTCTTTGATCCAAGATTCACTTTCAGCTGCCAGACCTCACCGGTCTCCTTGTCCAGCCTCAAATATGGTATGCTGTTGTCTCTCGGGATGACAACCTCGAACCGTGGCCCGTCAACGCTGGAGATTCCGGTCGGCATATATATTCTCCGTTCTGTTTTCGCCTCGTCCTTGGATGTGTTTTCCTGAGCACTTGCATTGGTTCCAACGAGGGCAAAAGCCATCGTGACCAAGATCGCTAATACGTATTTTCTCATATCTCCTAACTTCCATGAAGCCATTAATGGCCATCAATCAGCATTCCATCATACACAAAGCGAGCCAAGTCTGTTATGTCAGTCTTGGCTCTCAATGAATATAGAGGATTGAACACCTGTTAACAGCCTTGATTCAATCAACCATCTTTTGGCGTAAATTCCTCATTCAGAAATATTAACAGTCAGCAACCTTGTTGAGGAAACACTGGATGGTGTTCTCCATCAGGCAGCAGATGGTCATCGGGCCGACTCCGCCAGGGACAGGGGTGATGACCGAGGCTTTCGGCTCGACGGAGGCGAAGTCCACATCACCGCAAAGTTTCCCGTTCTCGTCAAGATCCATTCCGACGTCGATCACAGCGGCTCCGTCCTTGACCATATCACCGGTCACGAACTTGGCACGGCCAATGGCAACGACAAGGATGTCTGCCTGCCTGGTGATTTCCGGAAGGTTCTTTGTCTTTGAATGACAGACTGTTACCGTAGCGTTTCTGTCAAGGAGAAGTTTGGTGATCGGGAGACCGACAATCTGGCTGCGGCCAATCACGACGGCATTCTTGCCGGCAATCTCGTAATTGGCGTCCTCAAGAAGCCTTATGATTCCCATCGGGGTGCAAGGGACAACGCAGGAGGAGTTCGGTCTCTTCTGCCAAAGGGCAGCGGTGTTGAGCGGGTGAAAGCCGTCAACGTCTTTGGACTGGGCTATGGCCTCGATCACTTTCGGTTCGCTGATCTGCTTCGGGAGAGGAAGCTGGACAAGGATGCCGTCAACGGTGTCGTCAGCGTTGAGTTCGGCGATCTTGTCAAGGAGTTCCTGCTCCGGGGTGTCAGCGGGCATTCTGACGGTGGTGTTCTTGATTCCGACGACGTCGCATGCCTTGGCCTTGTTCCTGACATAGGTCTGGCTACCGGGGTCGTCTCCGACCAGAATCACAACCAAGTGTGGAACTCGGCCATATTTTGCAGGGAATGTGGCCACCTGCTCGGCCATTCGGGCCTTTAATCGGGCCGCTAAATCTTTTCCGCTTATTGTCATAACATTTGTACCTCGCTAAAAGGTTATTACTAATTGAAAAAACTTATCAAACGTTCAAAGTGCCTACCACGACAATCAATTCACGTTACCCTCTCCATGAATCCCTTCCCTCGGGGGGAGGGACTTGCTTTCACTTTATACCGTTTATTGATGAGTGGAATTCTCGTCTTCCTAAATCCCTTCCCTCGGGGGAGACTGTCTTGAAAGTCTAATTACCACCTCAGAGGATTGAGAATTCGTTGTCGCCCTTGTATAGGGGTACAGACTTTTCTGCTCTCGTCGAGACTTTTCAGGCAGTTTGGGGAAATTGCTTTCTCTTTATACCGTTTATTGATGAGTGGCATTCTCGTCTTCCTAAATCCCTCCCCTCGGGGGAGACTGTCTTAAAAGTCTAATTACCACCTCCGAGGATTGAAAATTCGTTGTCGCCCCTGTATAAGGGTACAGACTTTTCAACTCTAGCCGAGACTTTTCAGGCAGTCTGGGGGAATTTGCTTTCACCGCAAGCGGTGAAGAAGAAAGAGTTTTAATTAAAGGACAAGATGCCCGATGTCGGCACGGTAGAAGAGGTTGTCGCAGTGAAGCTTACGGACGGCGGCGAGGGCTTTGTCGCGGGCCTGGCGGAGGGTTTCACCAGAGGCAACCACCATCAGGACACGGCCACCGGAAGTCACCAGAGACTTGGCACCGGATTCCGGATCTGTGACCTCCCTGGTTCCCATCTGATAGATCCTGACCGACGGATCAGCCAAAGCCTCATCCAAACCGGAGATCGCAAAGCCTTTCTCGTAAGAGCCCGGATAGCCTTTCGAAGCCATCACAAAGCCGAGAGTCTGCTCGGAAGACCACTTGATCTCCGGCATAAGCTCGGCGGATGAAAGCCTTGCGCCCTCCACGGAATCTGTCCCTTCCGGAGCGTTCACAGACATCCCGCCATCTGCGATGGCCGAGAATATGTCGTAGATGTCAGACTCCAGACGAGGCAGAACCACCTCTGTCTCAGGATCTCCGAAACGGCAGTTAAACTCGATCACCTTGATCCCGGACGGAGTCTTCATCAGGCCACCGTAAAGCAGCCCCTTGAACGGACAACCCTCGGCGACCATCGCGGCGGCAGTCTTCTTCATTATGTGTTCAAGAGCATATTCCTCATCCTCTGTGGTGATGACAGGGACCGGTGAATATGCTCCCATACCTCCGGTGTTAGGGCCTTTGTCTCCCTCGAACGCCCTCTTGTGATCCTGGGCGATGGCCAGAGGGAAAACCTCTTTCCCGTTCACGAAGCACATGAACGAGAACTCCGGACCGGTGAGATATTCCTCGACCACGACCTTGCCCTTGCCGAATTTGTCGTCCAGAAGCATGTCCTTCAGCGCTTTCTGGGCATCGGAGAAGGTCTCCGGGATGACAACGCCCTTACCGGCGGCCAGCCCGTCATATTTAAGGACAACCGGGAAGGAGTGCCTGCTGACATATTCAATGGCATCATCGTAGTTGTCGAAGGTCTTGAAGGAGGCGGTCGGGATGTCGTACTTCTCCATCAGCCGTTTCGCGAAATCCTTGCTGGACTCGATGCGGGCGGCTGCGGCGGAAGGTCCGAATATCCTCAATCCAGCCTTTTCGAAGGCATCGGCGATTCCGGCGGAGAGAGGGACTTCCGGCCCCACAACCGTCAGGTCAACACCGTGTTCCTTCGCAAACTCCACGAGTTCGGGAATCTGTGTCTCCTTGAGAGGAAGACACTCGGCCTGAGCGGCGATCCCGGCGTTCCCAGGAGCGCAGAATATCTTGCCGACACGTCTGGAGCGGCTCAAAGCGTCCACAATGGCGTGCTCACGGCCACCGCTACCGACAACCAGCACGTTCTTGGACAGCAGAGTGTCCAGCATTATGGTCTTGCCGTCACTCTTGTTCGTTGATTCGAAATGAAATACTCGCATAGAGATCAATTATTCAACTTTCGCAAGTAGGCAATTACCTGCTGTAAAGTACATTATCTCACGTTCGAAGGTGATTGCCCACCCTCATCAAATCTATCCTCAATTTTTCACGCTTACTAATCATTTAATACTCAATTATTTCAAGCATTCTCTTTAGTCGGAATCCACCAAAGGGAAACAGCTAACTCACTGATAATAAAGGCTTGGCAGACAACATGCTGACTTTCAACGAAATCGTCGTCTTCCTGGTTCTGTTTTCGGAACCACGAGTATGGCATTTTGCTTGATTGTCAAACAGTTATCTGCCACGAAGATGATATTAATGTTTGAAATGACGTTCTCCGGTGAAGACCATGGCGATGCCAAGCTCGTCGCATTTCTTGATGGAATCCTCGTCGCGGACGGATCCGCCAGGCTGCACGATGGCTTTCACGCCGTACTCGGCGGCCAGGGTCACGCAGTCATCGAACGGGAAGAACGCATCGGAAGCCAGCACGAGACCTGCCTTGCGGGCAGCCTCCTTAGGGTCAACAGGCACGCCTGTCTTGGCGGTTTCCTCCTCGGCCAAAGTGGCGGCGGCCTGTTTGAGAGCCAATTCGGCGGAACCTACACGGTTCATCTGGCCGGCTCCCACTCCGTAGATCATTCCGGCCTTGCCGACGGTGATGGCGTTGGACTTGACGTGCTTGACAATCCTCCAGGTGAAATTCAGATCGACAATCTGCCCTTCGGTCGGCACAGCCTTGGTCACAGTCTGCGAAGCGGTCACCGGTACGATGGCAAGGTCTTGATTCTGAACCAGAAGTCCCCCGTTGACGCTTACACACTGCATCTGCTCCTTGACCGAACCTTCCATATTCACTTTCAGTACTCGCAGGTTCTTTTTGGCGCGGAGAAGCTCAAGGGCATCAGGTGCGAATGACGGAGCCATCACGATTTCAAGGAAGATCGGCTTGAGCAGCTGCGCAACCTCAAGGTTGACCTCACGGTTGAAGGCCACGATACCCCCGAAAATGGAGGTCTTGTCTCCCTCGTAAACCTTCTTCCACGCATCCACGACATCGGTTCCGAGGCCGGCTCCGCACGGGTTCATGTGCTTGAGCCCCACGGCGAAAGGCTCGTCGAACTCGCGGACGATGTTGAGGGCGGCGTTGGCATCCTGAATATTATTGTAAGACAGTTCCTTGCCGTTCAACTGCTCGGCGGTGGCCAATGAATATGGAACCGGCTTCAGGGTCTTGTAGAACTTGGCCTGCTGGTGAGGGTTCTCACCGTAGCGGAGATTCTGGCAGATGTCATATTCAAGGAACAGCTTCTCCGGAAGACCGGCCTGGGCGCGCATATATGTGGCGATGGCGCTGTCGTACTCGGCTGTGTGGGTGTAAGCCTTGGCGGACAGCTGGAGACGGGTCTGCGGAGTCGTGTCACCGGTTGCCTTGATCTCGGAGATGACAGTGGCGTAGTCCTCCGGGTTGACTACCACTGTGACCGAGGCCCAGTTCTTGGCGGCGCTGCGAAGCATTGACGGGCCTCCGATGTCGATGTGCTCCACGGCATCCTCCATCGTGACATCCGGTTTGGCGATCGTCTCACGGAACGGATAAAGGTTGACGCAGACGAGGTCGATCTTCTCGATTCCGTTGTCCTCTAATTGTTTCAGATGATCGGGAATATCCCTGCGGGCGAGAAGGGCCCCGTGGATCTTAGGATGAAGGGTCTTCACACGGCCGTCGCAGATCTCGGGGAATCCCGTGACATCACTTACGCTGGTCACAGGAAGACCTGCCTCTTTCAACATCTTCATTGTGCCGCTGGTGGAAAGGATTTCCCATCCGAGCGACACGAGTTCCCGGGCGAAATCAACGACACCCGTCTTGTCACTTACACTGATTAAAGCTCGCATAATATACGTTTCTCGCAGGCAGGCAATTACCTCGCAAAAAATTATCTCACGTTCACGCGGCGATTGCCCACCGCACTTATTCACGTTACCCCTTCCCCGAATCCCTCCCCTCGTGAGAGGAACTTACCTCGCCTGTGGCGAGAATGGTACGGGGTTATCTTTCCATAATGCGCTTCAGATGGCAGAGCATCAGCTTGCCGTGCGAGTCGCGAAGGTGCATCCCGTTGCCCTCGCACCATTTCCAGTACTTGCAGTCGGCGCAGTCGTCTTTCCGCATCCAGCTCCGGTCACGGTAGGGCTGGAAGCGATGCTCCCAGACATCCATAAAGTCATCCTTGTAGATGTTGCCTTGGTGGTAGTCCGAACGGATGCTCGTGCAGGCGGAGATCGAACCGTCAACCAGCACGGAACCGACAGTCACACCGGCTTGGCAGGAATAGAAATGATCCCTCACATCACCCTCATAAGGCCCGAGGAAGCCTTCGCAGCCATAACCGGCCTTGATCCTCCCCTCCTTTCTGGTCTCCTTGATGAAATCCAGCATCCCACGGAACATCTCCCGCGGAAGCTGAAGATCCGGATTCAGGGCGGCGCGTCCTTGCGGGAATATGGAGAAAAGCCTCCATTCCTTCAACCCAAGTCCGATCAAAAATTCCTTTAGCTGAGGAAGTTGCGGATAGTTCCTACGGTTCACACACGTCACGACATCAAAGGCTATTCCTGACTGAACAGCCATCCTGATCGTCTCAGCGGCACGCGTGAAACTGCCCTCACGCCCACGAAGCCAATCGTGGTTCTCCTCCAAGCCGTCCAGGCTGACAGTCATAGAATGAAGACCGGCTCCGAGGAGACGAGAGAATCTTTCCGCCGTCATCCCGAAGCCGTTCGTAACCATTCCCCACGGAAATCCACGGGAATATATTCCTTTGCCGCATTCCTCCAAGTCCGCGCGCATCATCGGCTCTCCGCCGGAGATGATGACGAAAACCTTGTGGGGATCCGTCTTGGCGGCGATGGAGTCCAGCACCTTGAAGAAGTCCTCCTTCGGCATATCCGGAGTGGCGGCGACCTGCTTGCAGTCGCTTCCGCAATGCTGGCAACGGAGATTGCATCGGAGCGTACATTCCCAGAAGAGCTGCCTCAGAGGATGTTCCTCCTCCTGAGACTTGCGCATCGACCTTGCGATGTCAAGCGCGATTCTTCTTCTGATCGAAAGTCCGTCCATCCGTTACTCTTCCTTCTTCAAAGTCTTTGTGCCTTTAAGAGCGAACTCGCCTTGATACCAATTCCCGCTACCGCCTTTCAGAGTCTCAGCCTTGACTGTCAGACTGTCCCGCTTGAAAGAGCCGTTGGCATCTCCGTCAACGTCATCGAAATAGAATTTGACCTCACTCATCGGCCATACCCCATCATAAGCACCGACAGCCTTTCCGTTCTCATCGGTGAAGAGAGTGTCTTTTTCGTAAGTCAACCGTTCCGAAGGGACGACACGGATGCCTTTGATTCCCTTTCCGCTTTCGTCAACAACTGTCAGGTCAACCTTGAAATCACAGGATGGCGTACCGTACTCGCAACGATTATTCCAGATGCCATCATCGCAACCGGAAAATCCGAGCATCGAGAGCAGCGCCGGGCCAATGGCCGCGGTCAGTTTAGCAAATGATTTTTTCATAACCCTGAAGTTTTTCAACCAAAACCAGCGATTTCAATTTCCTTGCATCAAAAAACTCAAAAGATTCGTCGCAGACCGGCTAAAGCAGGCGGATGTCCACGCCCGGCTTGTCGGTCACGCGGCCGATGACGGTGGCCTTGTCGCCGTGGGCGGCGAGGATGTCGATGGCCTTCTGAGCCTCGGACTCGTCTAGCGCCAGAACCATTCCGACACCCATGTTGAATATGTTGAACATCTCCCTGTGGGGGATGTTGCCGTACTTCTCCAGGAAACGGAAGATCGGAAGGATTGTCCATGAGCCTTCCTGAACCTCGATGCCCTGGCCCTCACGGAGGATTCTCGGAATGTTCTCGTCAAAGCCGCCGCCGGTGATGTGGGCCACTCCGTGCACGTCGCAGCTGCGGATCACCTCCAGCACCTGCCTGACGTAGATTCTGGTCGGTGTCAGGGCGACAATGCCGAGCGGCTGGTCGGACTCCAGTTCAGGATAAACCTTGAAGAGATCCAGATTGTTGTCGGAAAAGATCTTGCGCACAAGGCTGAATCCGTTGCTGTGGACTCCCGTGGAGGCGATTCCAACGAGGACATCCCCGGCCTTTACCTTCGTGCCGTCGATGAGTCTGGATTTCTCCACGACACCTGTGGTGAAGCCCGCGATGTCATATTCACCGTCCTCGTACATTCCAGGCATCTCGGCGGTCTCGCCGCCCACGAGGGCGCATCCGGCCTGACGACATCCGTCAGCAACTCCGGCCACGATGGCCTCCACGACCTCCGGACGGGTCTTTCCCTGGGCCACATAGTCAAGGAACACAAGAGGTTCCGCACCCTGGGCCAGAACGTCGTTGACGCACATCGCCACGGCGTCGACGCCGATGGTGTCGTGCTTGTCCATCGCAAACGCCAGCTTGAGTTTCGTGCCGACTCCGTCAGTCCCGCTGACCAGAACCGGCTCCTTGATGTTCAGTTTTGAAAGATCGAACATTCCTCCGAACGCCCCGATGTTTCCCATCACGCCGAGCCTGTCGGTCGACGCCACGTGCTTCTTGATCCTGCGGACAACGTCGTAGCCCGCCTCAAGGCTCACGCCCGCCTTCTCGTAATCAACTGCCATAGTGTATTTTGTATTATATAAATTCCTGAAATCCAGCGACCGCATCACCTGAAAAACATTAAGGCCATGGTATGGAATCTCTCACCAAGGCCAGATGTTGTCAGAGCGATCACCGACTCTGCGAAGTTACAACTAAAATCCGATAACGACAACCCCTTCTGGATGTTGTAATGATTCTTGTAATGATTCTTCCACGGATTTGCACCCACATCCATCCCTAACAGCAATCCGCTGCAATTCTGTTCCCACGAGTCCAGGCGGATTCAGCCCTGAAGGCCTTGCAAGGCATCCTCTATCCTTCAGCCCGGAACAGATTTGCACGGGAGACCCTTCTCCGGCTACATCGGAAGCCTTTTACCTTGCAATTCTGCACGAGATGTCCATAACCTCCGGGAACGTGTTGCCCCGCTCCGCCTTTGAGGGTATTATGTAGGTGTGAACCCGCTGATCATTTCGTGATCATTTCGACATAGTAGGAATCAAATGAATCAGAAAAATGACTAAATTTGTGAGATTGTAGTTTTTGCGAAGAGATGGGATCGAGAAGAACTGAGTTGGAATCTCCTCTGAACGAATTTGTCAGCGGGATCAAGGCTATCATAGATGGAGCGCGCGGCAACGCCGTCCGCAGCGTGGACTTTTGCCGCGTGCGGATGTACTGGGCCATCGGTCAGCGCATCGCCGAGAAAGAGCAGCAAGGGAAAGAGCGAGCCGGCTACGGCACTTATCTTATCAAGAACCTTGCGAAGCAGCTACAGCCGGAGTACGGCAGCGGATTCTCCGTCCGTCAATTGGAGATGTGCAGGCAGTTCTACCGCATATACCCAATTGCGAATACACTGTGTTCGCAATTGAACTGGTCTCAGTATAAACTGCTTATCTCAATCCCAGACCCCGACAAACGAGAGTACTATCAGCTGGAAGCCGTCAATGAATGCTGGTCTAAACGTCAACTTGAGCGCCAAATCAACTCAATGCTTTACGAGCGTCTTCTGATGAGCAACGACAAGGGAAAGGTCCTTGCTGTAGCCCGCAACGAGCGCCAACCGGAATCACCGACAGAAATCATCAAAGACCCTATGGTTTTGGAATTCCTTGGTCTTGAGAAACGCCCGGAGTATTATGAAAGAGACTTTGAAAGCGCAATCATCTCACATATTGCGGACTTCCTCCTCGAAATGGGAAAGGGATTCTCTTTCGTAGCCAGACAGAAACGGCTGCTCATTGAGGACGATGAGTATTTCGCGGATCTTGTATTCTACAATCGACTGCTTCGCTCATTTGTCATCATAGAAATCAAGAACCACAAGCTGACCCACCAGGATTTGGGGCAGTTACAGCTCTATGTCAACTACTACGATCGCTACGAAAAGTCCGAGGACGAGAACCCGACCATCGGAATACTCCTGTGTTCCGACAAGAACGACACCGCCGTCAAGCTCACCCTGCCGGAAGACAACAGGACAATCCTTGCCAGCAAGTACCAGCTGTACCTTCCGACCACCGAACAGTTCATAGCTGAAATAAACGAAGTCAAGCGGATTGCCGGGCTGAAGAATACGGGGAAGCGGTAGGTTTGAGGGAATTATAAGGGCGGTCATTTATTAAGCATCGGCAAGACCGACTTTTATGGAATAGTAATAACGAAACAGGAACACATAATGCCAAAAAGAATAGCATCTTTATTTTCTGGTTGCGGAGGCCTTGATCTTGGATTTACAGGAGGCTTTAACTTTGGTAGCCACAGCTCCAAGATTAGACACGCAGATAGTCTTTGCGAATGATTTCGATAGAGATGCGTTTACTTGCTACAATGCCAACCCAACGCTGACCACGGATGGGACGCAATGCCTATTGGCAGACATCAGGGATGTCAAGGATCAAATCCAAATGTATGTGTGGTGCATACATGATCGAAAGTCTGTAAAGGAAATGCTTAGGAACATGAAAATAATACGTTGCTTCAGATTAAGAGAAAATTGTCGAGGATAAATCTTTTTTCGAAGAAGGAGTGTGCCGGTGGCACATGACTGATGAGATATAGACCGAAAAGATTCCTTAAGATGATGCAGCTTATT
>OQVQ01000348.1_pt1 | contig 22457 bp, 16 predicted proteins | sample 1691491 | NCBI WGS metagenome assembly OQVQ01 (sample SAMN03418252, study PRJEB22391) | human gut metagenome | biome: human-gut; feature: organic feature; material: feces | host: Homo sapiens | place: Tanzania | collected 2013-01
TCCGCACAAGGAAACCATACGCTTTCTACACGCTTATTCCAGCCTTTGGTTTTCGAGGCATGGCAAGACCTGGACCACCAACCATACCCTTATCTCCTAAATTTCACTCATGCATCAGAGCCTACACAAGCTATTTCCGATTGTCCTGCACCGCTTGACCCTCAGATTCGGAACAACATCCTTGGAGCGATGTCTCGTTCCATCACCTAGTGACGGAATAAAGCCAGTAATCTACTGTACTTCGATTAGGCAGCGAGAGCGTAATTGTTTTCGCCAATTAAATTTTATGTCCACTATGATTATGGAGATAGCCGACGAGTCTCCGCGTGCTTACGTACCATTTCATCTCGCCGTCAAATCCATGTCAACCCCAAGACTACGTAGATACTTGGATGCAAAGATATCCATTTCGCCACAAATCACCAAATAATTTAGCGTTTATTTGAAGTATCTGTGTTTTTTTCTTACTTTTGCAACCACTAACACACCTAATAACCACTTAGTTAACTATAAAAGAGATTAAACCATAAACAATATGAAACAATTTCAACTTATTATCACTACCATGCTCTTCATGGCAGGACTCACTAACTATAGTCATGCTAAGAGCGAGTGGATTGACATTACTGAAGAGCGATTGGTAAACCCAGGGTTCGATGGCAACAGCAACAAAGGATGGACGTTTGTTTCGAATGCAGGCTCGCAAGCTGTAAGATGCGAGTCGATGGAATTTTGGAACGGAACTTTCGATATATATCAAACTATATCATCGCTGCCCGCAGGACATTATAGGATGTCGGTACAATCGTATTATCGTTGTCAAGACAATAACAACGGTTATCCAAAATATACCGCTGGAACGGAAGATATTACCGCCTATATGTATGCAGGCAATACAAAGCAAAAACTGAAAAGCATCTATTCTTTCTATTTTACAGAAGTTCTTATGGATGGCACATGGAGTACATGGATTAACGGACAAATGGTATTTTTCCCTAACACCATGGAAACTGCCACAAAGGCTTTTAGCGATGGAGCTTATCAAAACGCTATGGAATTCGACCATAATGGCGGTGACTTAAGATTAGGCTTGATAAACGAAGTGTTCACACAAAACAACTGGTGCATATTCGACAATTTCAAACTTGAGATATATGATGAAGTTGTCGACATAGAAAAGATTGAGCTGAATGTTTTAAACAAAGAAATGATAGTGGGCGAAACCACAAAGCTCAATGCTACAGTTTTGCCTACTAACGCCACTTACAATAAACTGATATGGGAGAGTAGTAACAATGATGTGGCTACTGTTGATGCCAACGGAAATGTATCTGCTTGTGGCGAAGGTACTGCTATTATCTATGCCAAGAGTAAAAAGAATACTAATATAAAAGCATCATGTACTATAAGCGTTAAAGACAACCAAGCTAAGGCTGGCGAGCTCGTGATAAACGAGATTATGGCATCAAATGTTGACGAATTTGTGAGTCCAGCTTTCCAGTTTGATGGTTGGATAGAACTCTACAACCCTACCGACAATGCGGTGGGACTAAACAATTTATGGTTTAGCGATGATGCTACTAACAAAAAGAAATGGAGAGCACCTATAGATATGGGCACCATTGCTGCCAAAGGCTATAAGGTGGTATGGATGGATAGCAACAAACTATGTCACACCAACGTAAACTTGAAACTAAAAGTTAATGGCGGACAATTATTCATCAGCGACAATAATGGCAATATAGTATGCGAAGCTTCATATCCCGAAAGTATGGAGCGTATATCATATGCCCGCACTACAGATGGTGGAGAAGATTGGGCAAATACAGACACTCCGACACCTGGCAAGGCTAATACCACGGCAACTTTTGGCACAGCACAGTTGGAAGCACCAATAGTGAAAGAGGGATCTACGATATTCAAATCAAGCATGACGGTAAATGTAGAGATTCCTTTAGGATGCACTCTGAGATATACTACTGATGGGACATTGCCAACAATGGAAAACGGACGTACCAACAACTTAGGACGATTCACAGTTAAAGAAACAACAAACTACAGATTCCGTCTATATAAAAAAGGTATGATGGCAAGCCGTGTAACTTCACGCTCGTATATCAAGTGGGACAAAGACTATAAATTGCCAGTATTGGCTGTTGTCACCGACCCTAAATTCCTTTATGACGACTCATTGGGAGTATATGTGCAGGGTGTAAATGGAATACCTGGCAATGGAAAAAAGGAGCCTTGCAACTGGAATATGGACTGGGAACGCCCTGTAAACATGTCGTATATCAACGAGCAAGGCGATATGGTTTTCAATCAGGATGTAAATCTTGAGATGTGTGGAGGATGGAGCCGTGCATGGTCTCCCCACTCTTTCAAACTCAAGGGCGAAAAGGAATTTGGCGGGAATAAGAACCTCAACTATCCATTCTTCTCTGCAAAACCTTATATCAGAAATCGCACTTTGCAGGTTCGTAATGGTGGTAACGACTACAATTGTCGTATCAAAGATGCTGCATTGGCTACAATAATGCAGACAGCAGGTTTCGATATCGACTTGCAGAGCTATCAGCCTGTTCATGAGTTTATCAACGGACAGTATATTGGTGTGCTCAACGTACGCGAACCAAACAATAAGCATTACGCCTATGCCAACTATGGCTATGACAATGAGATGATTGAGATGTTTGAGATGGGACCTGATAGTGGATATGTGCAGAAGGAAGGAACTGGCGAATGCTATCAGAGATTGTATAATCTGTCGGCAGATGCTGCTAAAACTAATACCTACGAGGAGATAAAACAGATGTTGGATATCGACGAATATACCAATTATATGGCGGCATTGATGTATACAGGCGGTACAGACTGGCCTCAGAATAATATAAAAGGATTCACACTAAAGGAGGGAGGAAAGTTCCGCTTCGTTTCGTTCGACCTCGACTTTGCCTTCAATACCAACGATCCATTCAACACCTTCGAATGGAAGCAAAATTATACTTTCGACGAACTATACAATGGTTTGCCTCGTGTACAGCAAGAGATTAAGTTTGTTACCATATTCCTCAATATGCTCAACAATCAGGATTTCCGCAAGAAATTCATTGACACATACTGTTTGATGGGTGGTAGCGTGTTTGAACCACAACGTTGCAACGAAATCATAGACAGTTTGGTAACAAAGGTGCAACCAGAAATGGCTTTCAAGGGCGAAAGTCCTAACAATTCTGCTAATAGCTTGAAAGGAAGCCTCTATGACAGACTTGCTACAATGATAAATGCTCTAAAGAACTACTGGCGAATGAAACTTACCGAAGCAACACCTGTGGATGGCATATTAGCAAGCGACACCAAGGGTGCAAGAATAGAAATCAACGGAATTGATGTACCTACGGGCAAATTTAACGGCAAGCTATTTGCTCCTGTCACTATCAAGGCTGTGGCTCCGGCAGGATATAAGTTCGCAGGATGGAGAAGCGCTACAGAAACTGGTTCTACTATATTAGCACAATATAGCAACTGGAAATATTACGACAAGGGAAGTCTCGACAACACCAATTGGACAACATCACAATACAATGACAACAATTGGCAACAAGGCAAGGCTCCTTTGGGATATGGCAAAGACGGACTAAACACCACCATATCATATGGAAACAACAGCCGGAACAAATATCCTACTTACTATTTCCGACAGACCATAAACCTAGCCAAAGCACCTAAAGCAGATAGCAAGGTTTATATGAATATCGTAGTCGACGATGGCTGCATCATATATGTAAATGGAAAGGAAGCTTACAGATATAACATGCCACAGGGCAATGTCAATTTCAACACAGTAAGTTCTACATATGCACCAGGCAACCCAGACCATGCCACCATCAGCTTTGATGCGTCGCTACTTAAAAAAGGTAGCAACTTAATAGCTGTAGAAGTACACAACAACAGCATTACAAGTTCTGACATATATTGGGATGCCCAGATGGTTGCAACAATAGGCGAAGGCAATGACATTAGCAACTATAAATATGTTGAACCATCGATAGAAATGCCATCAAGTAGCTTTAATCTCGTGGCATGCTACGAGAAGATGGATAAGCAGATTGAAGAAGGATATACTCCTGTAAGAGTAAACGAGATAAGTGCAGCTAATGATATCTATGTAAATGAATATGGCAAAAAAGCCGACTGGGTGGAACTATACAACACTACCGACGAGGATATCAACGTAGAGGGAATGTATCTGAGCAACGATGCTAACAACCTAAAGCTCTGCACGCTTGACAAGGGAGAAAGCAATGCCAACACCATTATTCCTGCAAAAGGATATATGGTGGTATGGTGCGACAAGCAACCTTCAAGCATCGACCTTCACACTTCGTTCAAGCTCAGCGCTGGCGGAGGTATAGTAGCTCTAACTTCAGCCGACGAATCATGGACAGACTCGATATGCTACCCAGCCCACGATGGCTACCAATCTATAGGTCGCTATGCTGATGGTGCACAATCGGTATACTTGTTCCATACTCCAACTATCGGCAAAGCTAACCGCATGAGCGAATATACACAAAAGATTGCAGAACAAACATCAGGTGTAACAAACCTCGTTGCCCTTAATACCAACAACATAACTATACGCATGGCAGCAGGAGCACTTGTTGTAAGAACTAAAGCCCGCAAGGCAAGAATTGAGATATTCACCCTAAGCGGTCAAAAGGTTACCGAGGCAAATATGAACATAAACAATGGCTACGGTATGCTTTCAGCTTCGCAACTATATCATGGATGCTTCATTGCAAAAGCTACAGATAGTAATGGCAAGGTGGCAACCTGCAAGTTTACGAAATAACGACATAAACATTTAACAATTGCATTATAATTAAGCAACCTCTTCATTGTTTTACGAAGAGGTTGCTTTTTATTTATACGCTGGCGAACACTTTTTTCAATAAAAAATGCGTAACTTTGCAACATTTTAAGGAAAAACGAGTTTATACTAATATAATATTAAGGTATATATCTAAATACAAAGATGAAAAAGTCTATAATAATATCAGCATTGTTTGCACTATTCTCGCTATCTACATTCGCCCAGTCAATGATGACCGACGACCAAGTGATGCAGTTTATCGTTAAAGAGCATGAAGATGGTTCGTCACAATCTCAGATTGTGACCAAGCTCATACAACGTGGTGTAGACATACAGCAGATACGCCGAGTAAAAAGCAAATATGAGCGCGAGATGAAACAAGATGGTCTTGGCGTTTCGAAGCAGAATGCAGAACAGAGCAACAACCGTTTGAGAAAAAACAACGGTAAGACTAAAGACGACGTCACTGACAACAAGACAAAAACTCCTATCACTGATAAGGAGACAGCCACCACTAAGCGTGTGCAGAACCTTCCAAAATGGCAAAAAGAATACGACGAAACAAGCGATGAGTTTACAGCTATGCAGGGTGAACTCAACGGAATATTGCCTGTAGATACAGCAGAATGGATAAACCAGCTGCTGCAGGAGAAAGAAAAGGAAAGAAAGAAAGTGTTTGGTCGCGACATCTTCAACAACAAAGAGTTGTCGTTTGAGCCAAATATGAATATCGCCACACCTCAGAACTATCGTCTTGGTCCTGGCGATGCAGTATTTGTAGACATATATGGTGCTTCACAAAAATCTGTTGAAGCAACAGTTACTCCTGACGGTGATATCAACATCGAAGGCTTCGGACCTGTACAGGTGAGCGGACTCACCGTGGCTCAAGCTAACGCAAAGCTTCGCTCTACTTTGGGTGCACGCTATAGCAGCAGCAAGATAAAGCTCAGCGTGGGTCAGACAAAGACTATCATGGTAAACGTGATGGGCGAGGTAACTGTACCTGGCACATACACCCTCTCAGCCTTTGCAACAGTATTCCATGCCCTATACATGGCAGGCGGAACCAACGACCTTGGTACTCTGCGTAATATTAAGGTATATAGAAACAATAAGCTCGTTTCTGTAGTCGACATCTACGACTATATCCTCAATGGTAAGTTGACAGGCAACGTGCGTTTGGCAGACAACGATGTCATTGTAGTTGGACCTTACGACTGCTTGGTTAACATCACCGGTAAGGTTAAGAGACCTATGTTCTACGAAATGAAGCGCAACGAGAGCATGAGCTCGCTGCTGAAATATTCAGGTGGTTTTACAGGCGATGCCTATACAAAATCGGTTAGAGTGGTAAGAAAGACCGGCAAAGAATACTCTGTATTCAATGTCAACGAGTTTGACATGTCGTCATTCCATATTGCTGATGGCGACTCTGTAAGCGTAGACTCTATATTGCCACGATATGAGAATACTGTAGAAATAAAAGGTGCAGTATTCCGCCCTGGCATGTATCAGCTTGGCGAACATGTCAATAGCGTACGCACACTCATTGAGCAGGCTGATGGTATGACAGAGCAGGCTTTCACCAACCGTGGTGTCATGCATAGAATGAAGGCAGACCGCACACTTGAAGTATTGAGCGTAGACCTTGGTGGCATTATGAGTGGCAAGGTTGCCGACATTCCTTTGAGAGAAAACGACGTATTGTTTGTTCCTACACGTCAGGATGCTATGGTAGAACGTACCATCACCATCCATGGCGAGGTGCAATATCCTGGTATATATAAGTATGCAGACAATGAGACCATCGAAGACTTCATTCTTCAGGCTGGTGGACTCACCGAATCTGCTTCTACCACAAAGGTAGACGTGTCACGCCGAGTTAACAATCCAAAGGCAATAGCTTGCGACTCTGTGATTGCTAAAACTTACAGTTTTGCATTGAAAGATGGCTTCGTTGTTGATGGCGAGCCAGGCTTTGTGCTCATGCCTTATGATGAGGTGTATGTAAGAAAGAGCCCAGGATATAGCACACAGCAGAATGTAAGCGCAGAGGGCGAAGTGATGTTTGCCGGCACTTACACTCTTAGCCGCCGCAATGCTCGACTCAGCGACCTCTTTAAGAAAGCAGGTGGAAGCACCGACCTTGCTTATATCAAGGGAGCCCGACTAATGCGTAAAGCCAATGAGGCAGAAAAGGCTCGTATGGAGGCTGTATTAATGATGCAACAGGAGCAGCAACAGAAGAACCTCTTGCAACTTGCAGCCAGCAGCAATAATGCATCTGCTATTACTCAGACAGCTAAAGATGCAACTAAGGAAGAACTTAAAAAATTCTCTGTACCTGAGGAATATCCTGTAGGTATCGACCTCGCTGAAGCATTAAAGAATCCTGGTTCTGATGCCGACATGATACTTCGTGACGGCGACCGTCTCATCGTGCCTCAATATAATGGTACTGTTAAGATTAATGGTGCTGTGATGTATGCCAACACCGTGGCTTACGAAAAGGGCAAGCGCATATCAAGCTATATAGACGAAGCTGGTGGCTTTGCATCCGACGCCAACAAGAGCCGTGCATATATCATATATATGAATGGTAAGGTAGCAAAGGTTGGTCATGGTGCGAAGGTTCAGCCTGGTTGCGAGATTGTAGTACCAACCAAGATGAAGCGTAAGATGACAGTTGCCGAAACCATGAGCATGGGTAGCAGCATCTCAAGCATCGCAGCCATGATTGCTACTATTGCAAACTTGAGCAAGTAAGCTTTACGAATTGTACACCTCAACAATAAAAAGCAAAGACGTATGAAGTATCCTATAGGCATACAAAACTTTGAAGACTTAAGGCTCAACAACTATAAATATATTGATAAAACAAAATATATTTACAAGCTAACGGATGAAGGTAAATACTACTTTCTAAGTCGTCCAAGACGATTTGGCAAGAGCTTACTTATATCCACAATAGAGGCTTATTTCCAAGGCAAAAGAGAACTCTTCGACGGACTGGCTATACAGCAAGAGGAAAAAGAATGGAATAGTTATCCCATTCTACACATAGACCTCAATACAGCCAATTTCCGCGAAGAAGACAGCCTTTATACCCTACTCAATGACTATCTATGCCAATGGGAAAGCGTATATGGCACAAGAGAATCGGAAAAAACGCTTGCACTTCGCTTTAAGGGAATAATAGAAAGGGCTGCCGAGAAAGAGGGACGCAATGTGGTGATTCTTATTGATGAATACGACAAGCCTATACTGCAGACTCTACGCAACCCTGAGTTGCAAGAGAAACACCGCAACCAGCTGAAAGCCTTCTACTCTGTACTAAAGACACAAGACAAATATATCAAATTTGCCTTTATCACCGGTGTCACCAAGTTTGGAAAGGTTAGCGTGTTTAGCGACTTGAACAACTTGACAGATATATCAATGGACAACCGCTATGTAGCAATCTGCGGTTTGACAGAAGAAGAGCTTGCAACAAACTTCAAGCAAGGTATCGAAGAGTTAGCCAAGACTTACGGAGATACAATAGAAGAAACTATCGCAAAGCTAAGAGAACGATACGACGGATATCATTTCGAGGAACACACCATAGGTATATACAATCCATTCAGCGTGCTCAATGCCATGTCAAGAAAACAATACAAAGACTATTGGTTTGAGACTGGGACTCCTACATTCCTTGTAGACTTGCTAAAGATGCACAACTATCGATTACAAAATCTAACCACAGAACGTGTATCGAGCGATGTCATAAATAGCATAGACTCTATGTCGACAAATCCAATACCTGCGATTTATCAAAGTGGCTATCTCACGATAACTGGCTACGATGAGAGATTCAAGAAATATTTGCTTGGCTTCCCAAACAAAGAAGTAGAAGAAGGATTCATCAATTTCTTGCTACCTCTATATTCTTCAGCAGGAGCCGACTCGCCATTCATAGTAGATGAGTTTGTTCATGATGTGGAGGCAGGAAAACCAGAGCAATTCATGCAACGTATGAAAGCCTTTTTTGCCGATACCAGCTATCAAGTGATAGGCAATGCTGAGCTATATTTTCAGAATGCGATGTACTTGGTTTTCAAAATGATGGGATTCTACACGCAGGTTGAACGACCAACAAGCGATGGACGTATAGATGCGATTATCCAAACAGCAGACTATATCTACATCATAGAATGCAAACTCGACGGTTCTGCCGACGAAGCATTGAAACAAATTGCCACCAACCACTATGACGCCCCATTCGCTATGGACAAACGTAAGTTGATTAAAATAGGTATCAACTTCAGTAGCGAGACACGTGGAGTGGAAAGTTGGGAAATAGAAGAATAAAAGTATCAACAAAAGATTCATAATAAAGCGTATGAAAGAAATAGATATCATAAAATATATAAAAATAGTATTTTCAGACAAGAAGGCTTTGTTTACATCAATATTGTCAGCAGGTCTTATTGGCATAGTTGTAGCTTTAAATACCCCAAAATCTTATACTTCAAGTGTAGTTCTTGCACCAGAATTATCTTCAAGTATGTCTATGTCTGGTGGTATAAGTGATATCGCTTCTATGGTAGGTATAGACCTAGGCGGTGCATCTGGGGGAATGGATGCAATATACCCTCAAATTTATCCAGAAATTTTTGCTTCTAACGACTTTGTACTTTCTCTTTTTAATATAAAAGTTAGGACATTAGAAGATAATACAGAAAAAACATATTTTAATCATCTCACAGAAGACCAAAAAATTCCATTTTGGTCATACCCTGGGATATGGATCAGTTCTTTATTATCCAACGAAGAAAATAGTAAAAAGGAGCCTTTAAATCCATTTAAACTTACAAAAAAAGAAACAGGGGTTTGCAATGAAATAAAGAAGAATATATCATGTTTTCTTGAAAAAGAAACTAGTGTAATAACAATATCGGTAACAGATATTGATCCGCAAGTTGCAGCTATTATGGCTGATACTGTTCAAAACAGACTCCAAGCCTATATTTTAGCTTATCGAACAAAAAAAGCAAGAAACGACTTAGAATTTGCAGAGAATTTCCTTCACGAGTCTAAAGCAAAATACGAGAAAGCTAGACAAAAATACGCATCTTTCTCCGATAGTAATAGCGACTTGCTTTTACAATCATACAAGTTGGCTCAAGAGGATTTGGAAAATGACATGCAACTAAAATATAATGTTTATAGCCAAGCAGAACAACAAGTAAATACTGCGAGACTTAAATTACAAGAACGTACTCCCGCATTTACCATTATACAAAATTCTACTGTACCAATACTTGCATCAAGTACACCACGTATATTAATTGTAGTATTTTTTATTTTTATAGGTATATTATTTGATAGTATTTGGGTATTATACCTAAAGAAATTATTGGCAAATAAACTATAAGTTAATAACTATGATATATTCATTACCATATTTGCTATTCTTAGCAATTTTAATGGTATGTGCATTTTTGGCGTGGAATTATAAAGATAATATAAAAGTACAACATTCCACGATTATAGTATCAATAGTATTGGTACTATTGTTTTTCGGTCTTAGAGGTTTTTGCTTCTACGACTGGAATTCCTATTATCCATTATTTATCAACAAGACATGGAGCAATTTTTTTCATCCACAACTAGGTTCACAATCTACCGAACCTGGATTTACAATATTATTGCTAACATGTAAAAGTATATGGAACAATTACCATTTCTTTGTATTTGTTTGCACTATTATTAATACTGCACTTCTATATAGATTTTTAAGTAAAAGAACTAATAATATTCCTATGGGACTAGTAGTGTGTATAAGTATGGGTGGACTATATTTATATACAGACTTAATGAGAAATGCCATTTCTATATTAATATTTATAAACTCTATAGAGTACATAGAGAAGAAAAAGCCAATACCATATTTTGTACTTTGTCTGCTAGCCTGTACTTTTCATTCCACTGCAATACTTTACATTCCATTATATTTTATATTAAACAGGAAAATAAACAAATGGCTATTTATTAGTATTTTTGCAGTAGGAAATATAATTCTACTATTGAAAATTTCTGTTTTAATGAGTATAATATCACTCGTTGCAAGTTTTATCAATCCAGAACTAGAAGCACACATAAACGCATATACAAAACTCATGCATGAAGAGGGCTTCCAAATTAGTATTGGATACTTGGAGCGTTTGTTCACAGGAATAATGGTCATTATATATATCAACAAGTTAAGGAAAGTAAGAGCAAATAATGATATTTTCATCAATAGCTTATTGCTATATTTCATCATGTTCTTTTTCTTTAGTGAATTTAAGACACTTAGTCTGCGTCTATCACTGTTGTTCAGTTTTGCATATTGGACACTTTGGACAGACTTACTAAAATGTATAACCATTAGAAGCAACAAGTACTTGTTCGCAGCATTCATATCAATTTATTGTCTATTCAAAATGTATGGTTCAACAAATAATCCAATTGCAAAATATGATGCTATTTATTGGAATGACGAACCTTATCATTTAAGAAAAATATACCACTATCAACATTTCAACGACAAATAGTCTATGAGTTTGAAAGAGAATTTCATATATAGCGTTATTCTAACATCGGCAAATTATGTTTTTCCGATGTTAGTATTTCCATACATCTCGCGTGTTTTGGGAGTAGAAAACGTAGGTATATGCAACTTTATTGATAGCATAGTAAACTATTTTGTGTTATTTTCTATGATGGGTATTGCTTCTCTTGGTATAAGAGAAATTGCATCGTGCAACAACAAGCAAGAAAGAAATATTGTTTTTTCAAGTCTTATATTACTAAATGCTATTTTTACTTTTATTGCAATTGTAGGCTTAATTGTAGTAACATACACGGTAAAAGAAGTGGCACAATATAAGTCATTAATGTATGTTGGCGTATTAAAACTCATTAGCAACTTTTTATTGCTCGAATGGTTATATAAAGGACTGGAAGATTTCAAATATATAACAAAAAGAACCCTTGTAGTAAAATGCATTTACGTGTTATCTATATTTATTTTTGTAAGGAATTGCGAAGATTATGTTGTTTATTATTTACTTACAACATTGATGATAACTATAAATTCATTAATTAATATTGTACATAGTAAGCAATTAGTTATCTTTAGTTTTTATGGAGTAAATATAAAGAAATATTTCAAACCATTCATATCACTAGGATATTATATGCTATTAACAACAATGTATAATTCGTTTAATATCACATTCTTAGGCTTTATAGCAACAAAGAAAGACGTTGGAGATTTTTCAACTGCAGCCAAACTATTTGCAATAATTGTTGCTTTATTCACAGCTGTCAGCAATGTTGTTATGCCTAGAGCAAGCTCCTTGATTAACGAAGGAAACAAACATGCATTTCAGAATCTAATTTATAAGTCTATCAGTGGCTTACTATTATTTGCCTTACCTACACTAATATTTATGTTTTGTTATACAGAACAAATTGTAAGTATTCTCTTTGGTAAAGAATTTAGTGGAATGGTTGTTATTTTAAGAATCATTGTCCCTTTATTACTTATTGTTGGCTACGAGCAAATCCTGATTATGCAAGTGATTATGCCAAATAAAATTGACAAAGGTCTTACTATTTGCTCTACAGCAGGAGCCATTATTGGAATTTCCTTAAATGTTCTACTTGTACCATCATTGACCTCTATAGGCTCTTCTATTGCATGGGTTGCATCTGAACTAACAGTATTACTTTTAGGACAATATATAGTAACAAAAAAAAGATTGTTTAAATTTCCACTACGGAATAGTATAAAACATATATTAGCATACGTTCCATTATTGGTCATATGTTGGTATTGTCGAAGGCTGGTAGAGCATCATTTTTATTACTTAATAATATTTAGTTTAATCATCATAACCTTTTCAGTGCTTATAGAAATATTTTTCTTAAAGAATGAAATTGTAGTGGAACAATATAAAAAGATTCTCAAACATGAATAAAATATACCAATATGATGTTAGTGTGATAATAGTAAACTACAATTCTACAAAGTATGTAATGGATTGTTTAAATTCTATTTTCGCCCAATGCAAAGGTTGTACTTATGAAATTATTGTTATAGATAATGCTTCGCCTGATAGAGGTATAGAAATCATAAAACAAAATTTCGACAATCATAAAATTATCTATATAGAAAGCCTCACTAACAAAGGGTTTGGTGGAGCATGCAACTTAGGTTTGGAAAAAGCTAATGGAAAATACATTTTTTTTCTTAATCCTGATACAATTCTGCTCAACGACGCCCTTTCTATATTTGTAACATTTGCAGAGCAAAAAGAATGTAAAGAAATTGCATTAGGTTGTTGTCTCCTTGATGGTAATAAAAATCCAACTAACTCATATTCATCATTTCTCACCCCATGGAACATCATAAGAAGGAGTTTAGGCCTAGGGAAAAGATTAAATCAAGAAATACAACTACAACCTTTTGAAGTCGATTTCATTACTGGTGCAGATTTATTTGTGCCTACAGCTGTCATTGATAAAGTTGGAGGATTTGACGAAACATTCTTTATGTATTGTGAAGATGTGGATATTCAAAAACGAATGAAAGAATTTGGGGTTAAAAGACTAATTATACCAGGTCCTCAAATTATTCATTTTGACGGAGGGTCATATACTAAAAAGAACTTAAGATCCGCAAGACGAAGAAGGGAATACGATAAAGGAAAAATAATATACATAAAAAAGCACTACAACATCATTACATATTTGCTATTTAGGATATTATTCTTCTTCATAAGAATTCCTGCTTACATAAATCCTCATTATCGATTTATCGACAATATTAAATATGCAACTATGTTGTTAAGTAAAATCTAATAATTATCAAATTTATGAAAATATTATTTGCAGACTATATTGAACAAACTGGCCACGTCAACTTCAATCGCATTCATATTGACGAATTAAAGAATGAAGGACACGACGTAAAGATTGCAGTACACTCAACAATAGCAAATCGCCTTCCTTATAATAAAGAAGATTATGCTATAATATTTCCAAAATTTCTAAAACAAAGAAAAGGACATAGTCTCCTTAATCGTCTTTGCTTTGCAATAGCATTACTTATGATAAAGTGCCATATATTCTTCAATCACTATGACAGAATAATAATTTCTTCAGTAGATGAGTTAACATTGGCAATTATACCTCCATCTAACAAATTTATTGCAATATGCCATACAAATGCGAATTCTCTAACAAAAGAGGGATTAAAAAAGAAATGTATGCTTTCTTTAGGCAAAAAAGCAAAATTTTTAGTTTTCAATGACTACATGAAAATGCCTTTCGAAAAATTAGGGTTAGATATCTGTACCGTAGCGCATGGGTGTATACCACCATTCAAACACGGTACAGAATGTAACATTCCTGAAATAAAAGGAGTAGATCATATTCTTTTTCATCCTTCAAGTAAGCATGATGAGGTATTTGAAAATACATTAATAAACGATATACAATTCAATACATTGCTTAACAAGACTAATAGCATTGTATTAATGAATGGATTCGGTAAAGACAAAGACAGAATTAAATATATAAACAGAAGACTATCGGACAAAGAGTACCAAAGCCTATTTCTTAAAGCTGATATTATTTTAATTTTTTATCCTGCCACGTTCGAATATAGAGTTAGTGGTGTCAGCTTTGAATGCGTATCCAATAAAAAGCCTTTTTTGGTTAATAGATGCAAGTCTATGGATTACTGCCAACAACTGTGCAATTATAATCCTTATGTCTCTTCCGCAGCTGAATTAACTAAAAAAACGGAGAATATCATAATGAATGCAGAATACGCAAGATTTGTAGACAACATTAAGATAACACCAAACTATAAAAACATATTATAATCCTATCATGAAGATTAAACGACTTTTGCAGAAAATAATGGAAAATAAATGGATGTTACGTTCACTACCTTCATCCATTTATTTTAATTTCCACTACCTACCAATAAACCAAGCTATAAAATTGCCTATTATACTATATAAACCGCATTTTATCAAGTGTTCTGGCAGAATTTATATTAAGGGCAGTGTTAAATTTGGTATGATTCAATTGGGAAAACCTATGGTTTCAATATTTCCCAATAATGGTATCATTTGGGACAACAAAGGTTGTATTAGCTTTCTTGGTAATGCTCATATCGGAAATAATTCTAGTATTTCTACAGGTAATACAGGCATGATAGAATTTGGCAATAATTTTAGAGCGACCACAACAGTACGTATAATTTCATACGATAAAATAACATTTGGTGAAAATTGTCTTATAGGATGGGATTGCCTTTTTACCGACACTGACTTTCATTTTATTACAAAACGGGATGGCTCTAAAACAAAAGGGTACGGAAATATCACAATTGGTAATAACAATTGGATTGCTAACTCTTGTAAAATCTTCAAAAACACTATGACTCCAAATAATATAGTTATTGCATCTAGTACTATTATCAACAAATCATGCATAGACATACCTGAATTTTCAGTAATAGGTACAAAAACATCAATCAGTGTCATTTCAGAAGGTTGGTTAGACCCAAATAACAACATGATATATTAAAACTCATCACCCATTCAAAACACTCATAACAACCGAACAGAATATCCAGAGAAATTATATCTTAGATTCCGAGGTCTCTCAGCTACTTGCTTTGCAGGAATACCTGCAACAACTGTGTATGGTTCAACATCCTTACACACCACACAACCTGCACAACAAACCGCGCCTTCACCTATTTTAACACCAGGCAGAACTATTACATTTGCACCTAGCCATACACGATCTTCTATTTCAACAGATAGTTTTCTATTGACAACATCCCCAAAGTATGGATCTCTATAATCATGTTGCAATGTATAAATTGAGACATTCGAAGAAATATTCACATTACGTCCAATATTCAACTCACGTCTTGCGTCAAGAATACAATTGTCACCTATTATAGAACCTTCTCCTATTGAGAGTAGTTCAGGTTTACGAATCTCTGTCTTAAAATGCACTATAGCACGTGGTCCAATCTTTGCTCCCAAGCATTTATAAATGAATTTTCGTATATGAATAGAAGGAAGAGTACCTACTTGAAATAAGACCCATCGTTCACCACCTTTATGCAATAAACGTTCTATACTATTAATAGGGAAATAAAAAAGAGTTTGTATAAAGCCATTGCATTTTTTGCCTATATTCCTCAATATAAAACAGAAAAAAAACAAGCATAAAAACACCCATTTTAAGCAACAAACGACCAAAAGAAATATCAAAATAATATTTAATGTATTCATATAGCTTTTTCTACCAATATTTACAATTTACTATTCAATTCACATCATTATTTCTCACACAAACTATCATATAGCTTTTGATTGAGTTTACTTATAGTAGTCCAACTATAATAGTCTTCTATTTTTTTCCAAGATTCAACATCACACTTAATTTTTAAGAATTCTTCTTTATGAGAAACTATGTATAAAAGTCCTTCCGTAAGATGATTTATATTGGGTATTGATATTCCTACATTAGCAATCTTTAGAGGTTCAGCTAATCCTCCAACATCTGATACCATTATTGGTACATGTTCTGTTAGAGCTGTTAACAATGCACCACTTGCTGAGATTTTCCTATATGGAAACAGGCATATATCTGAACTCTTAAGTATATAATAAAACTCTTCATTTGGAATTTTTCTATCTTCAATAATCACATTTTTTATACTCTTTATTTCAGAAAAGTCCAAATCTACACTCTTTCCTGCAATTAACAAACAACAAGAGTCATCATTAGCAAGCTCAGGAGTATTTGCCCATACTCTTACCAATTCATCAATTCCTTTATAGCGACTTTGCTCACCTAATGTCGTTATTACAAATTTTCCTTTTAAATTGTATTTTCTGTCAAACTCATCTTTTTCTGACTTATATTTTTCTTTGTCATATGTTTGGTGCAATAATCCATGTCGAACAATTGATATTTTATTCTCATCTATAGAAAACTGATCTATTAATTCATGTTTAGTACGTTCAACATGAACAGAAACCTTATCCATCAATCCATACAATTTACGATATACTCCAAGATACTTTGTCCCACTATTGTGAGGTAACACATTATGAGCAGTAAAAAGGAGTTTAGCATGACTAATCCTCTTTACTAAAAAATAGAAATAATAATCCAAAGTTGGTAGTTTGAACCATTGAATATGAATTACATCAGGCTTCTGTATGACTATGTCTAAAAGAATTCTGATCAAAGACAATGCATAACTTAAAGCTTTTATAGGATTTACATTTATATGATTATAAGAAAAGACTGTTTTATATAAAATATTAGGATTTCTCTTATAGTCAAGATACACGCTACAATAATAATACACATTATCTGTTACTTCAGACAACATATTATAGTCATATACTGACAAATTACGCATAGATTGAGGATCTATATAAAATATTTTATTCGCCTTCATTTCAATCTTTCTCTTATTATTTTTTATGTAAGAATCTCCGAAAATGGTTATTTCTGCAAATATAACTATTTTATATGGTAAATCCAAATGTAATCAAACTAAAAAACACAAACATATTTGCCATTCCACATTATTATTCGTACCTTTGCACATCGTAAGAAAATCCACAATGACAGAAGGTCTCGTATCGGTGATAATGCCAACCTACAACACTGCTAATTTTTTGGCAGATAGTATAGAAAGCATTTTGAACCAAACATATACAAATCTTGAATTGTTAATCACAGACGATTGCTCTTCAGACAAGGACACTATCGACCTATTGAACAGATATGCTCAAAAGGACGATCGTGTAAAATTGGCATTTCTGAAAGATAACCACGGACCCGGTATAGCACGCAATAATGCTATCGAACGAGCTCAAGGACAATATATAGCTTTCTGTGATAGCGATGACCGCTGGATGCCCAACAAGCTTGAAATGCAGATAGCTGCTATGAAGAATGAAGGCTATGCTCTCTGCTGCTCTTCATACATAATCTGCGATGAGAATAACAATAATATTGGTATCAACATCTCACCACGACATATCACTTTCTCTATGATGAAACGCGACAATAAGGTGGGATGTCTTACTGCAATTTATGACATACGTGCATTAGGCAAAAAATATTATATGCCAAAGATTCGCAAACGTCAGGATTGGGCTTTATTTCTTGAGATAACAAGTAATTGCCACAATGCTTATGGTATAAAAGAGCCTTTGGCATATTATAGGAAGCGTGTAAATTCAGTATCAAGCAATAAGATAGCTCTCGTAAAATACAATATTGCAGTATATCGCCAATGCTTGCACTTTGGCAAATTCAAGTCTTTGACTTACTTTGCATTCTGTTTTCTTCCATCATACACCGCAAAAGTTATAAAGCAAAAGATTGATTCGTTCAAATATCGCATTAATATTCGTAACTTTGCATCTAAAAAATAAAGATACACGTAATTTTTTATAGTAATTATACAATATGTTCCTTTATGATACGTTAATATAATAAAGCACATCATAAGGAATGGAACAAACTATTGCAATGTCCATAGTAAGACTAAACGACGAGAAAGGAGACCGACGCTTCATCGAAGACGGTATGAACGAAGTGGAACGCAACACCAAGCGTATCTTCGATTTCGTAGTGGCAGCAATCTGCTTAATAATATTCTCCCCACTCTTTCTCATCTGCTATATAGCAGTAAGGAAAGAAGATGGCGGTCCGGCTATATTCAAGCAGGAGCGCATAGGAAGGTTTGGCAGACCATTTTACATCTACAAATTCCGCAGCATGAGAGTGGATGCCGAGAAAGATGGTCCTGCTTTATATCAGCACGAAAGAGATGACAGAATGACAAAGGTTGGAAAGTTCCTTCGCGAACATCATCTTGACGAGTTGCCTCAGCTTTGGAATGTATTTATTGGCGATATGGCTTTCATTGGTCCACGACCTGAGCGTAAGTATTATATCGACCAGATTATGGAGCACGACCCACGCTATCGCTATCTATATCAGATACGTCCAGGCGTCACATCTTACGCCACTCTATATAATGGCTATACCGACACCATGGAGAAGATGCTTCGCCGTCTTGAGTTAGACCTCTACTATCTTGAGCATCGCTCATGGTGGTTCGACTTCAAGATTCTTGCAAAGACATTTATAAATATTGTGTTTGGAAAGAAATTCTAACACATAAAAACAACCTTCATACCTTATAAAACAATAATGGTGTACCACTGGCGCTAAAAGCCTAATGGTACACCATTTTTAGTTTCTTTCCTTCTAAGAAATATTTTATTAGAACTTTCTAAACACAAGGAGCAAGGTCTCTGACTTAAGTTGCATCTTACTACCAGTAAGCTGCGTCACCTCAAAAGTTTCATTGAGTTTGCTAACTCCATAAGGCTGCAAGATAGCAGGGTCTTCCACTTCTGGGTCACCTTTTCTACGGTCAGACAATCGTGCATCAAAGAGCGAAAGCTTGCCATTACTATGAGAGAACGAGAAGATGTATTTGTTGTTGCCAACCTTAGATCGTTCGCTTACCTCTACAAACATAGACTGTACAGACCAAAAGACCAAGTCTTTGCTCTTATCGCAAACTCCACCTGTGGCTATGGTATCAACCCTTTCAAGATGCCAAAAGCCATCGAGCTTATCGTTGTCGTGGGTTTCTATCTCGCATGCAGAAAGCGAGAATAGTGCCACCATCGACAAGAGGATATATCGTATTTTATTCCTTTTCATATTCTTTCTTCAATATACTTTTTTACCTTTTTACTTTTTTACCTTTTTACTTTTTTACCTTTTTACTTCTTTACCTTTTTACTTTTTTACCTTTCCCAATATTCCATTCTTTCTAATAGTGAGTTGGAATCCGCTATTATCTCCAAGCAATTTACCGAAGTCCATACCGTAGGCTGCAGTTACGTGCCAATTATGTGGCAAATGATATGCAGCCTCAACCATAAAGCTGGTGTTGTATTGCTTTTTAGCAAACGGAATCTCATATGTTCCAAAGCCCTCTTGATAGGTGGCAAGCACACGATAATCAAGATTTTCTATTGGCGAGCCATTGAAGCCAAGGTGGAAAGCTTTAATACGGTTATCATAGAAATATATTTTGCCGTCCTCATTATATATAGGTGAACGGAAAAGAGGATTACCCATAGCTTGTCCCCAATGTTGCCAACCTGGGTAAATATAATGGTTGTAATAGTTATCATTGCCACCAACATGGTTTTTATTACCCTGCGTATGGTCATGATATATTGGTCCGCTTTGATATTTACTGCTTATATACTCAACAACCACTCCTTTGAGCCATTGACGATATTTAAACTGAAGTTCTATACCAAGCAACCAATCGCTAAAGTCGTAGAGAATAAATTTGCGTTTCTTCTTGGTGTTCCATTCTGCACCAGTACCATAACCATCATAGTCAACTTGGAACATCGACGAATGGTCTTCGAAATATTTATCGGCATACACGCCCAACTTCCACGTTTCATGTTCGTAATTCAGTCGTGCAAGCCAACTACCAAGATGGTTGCCTTCAGCATTCTGATATACTGTTCCTGTTTCTGGAGCATCAGCTCCACCAGGGATAAAGGCTTTCAGCATACCCTTTAAGCCAGAATTGCCCTTTACAATGCTTTCACGTCCATTAACATCAAAGATATGACTTGTACCTCCAAACTGCGCAGCCATCTCCAAGCCAAGTTCCAAGGTTAGAGGTGTGAAGCCTTCAGGATTACCAATCATAATATATCCTGCCTTAGAATGATACATCACATCGTCGGAATATTTGTTACGCTTGCCTGTGAATTCATGTTGCCAATTGTCGTCGGTCATCTTACCAAAGGCCACATGTCCTTTAAAGCGAACCATATTATTTAAAATAGGTAGCACCCAATATTCTGGCAACGACAATCTTACTTGTGGCACAGGTCGAGCATTGATACCAAAGGTCTGCGAACCGCTACTTAGAAGGTTATTCTTAAACTGCATCGGATATTGCTTGCTACCAATACTCAGCGCACCATGAAGCCAACGAGCCTCAACAAAAGCTTGTTGTACAACCACATTGCTGGTGTAGTTTACTGGTACGGCAACATCCAAGCCATAGCCAACAGCCCAACGATGAGCAGAATCTGTTTGCAAAGGTCGCACCACAGTCACTCTTGCATAACCATTCTTTTCATCGAGCGAACTAAGACCATATTTATTGGCATTGAGCCACAAAGGAGTCTTGCCATCCGAAACAGAGCCTTGCGACTCTATCATATATGTGATGTTGTGTGTCAGATCGAGCTTTTCTGTATTCTCATCCTCCTGCCACGCATATTGTGCCTTGGCAGAAAGAGATGTTGCCAAAGCTGCTGATACCATATATATATATATTCCTCTCATAATATAGTATTAACGTATTTTTTACCTTTTTATTATATAAGCCATAGATTATAACATTCTAATAGCCAACACAGAAAACATGATGTAGGGAAATTCCCCCTATGGTTTAGGGAAAAACCTTTTGGATGGTTTGAAATAATGCCTATCTTTGCAACATAAAGATAAAGAACATGTGAAACAAATAAAAACTCTACGCATATGAAAAAGATATTATTAGCCCTTGTGGCATTGCTAACGCTGACAACTTCAGCACAGGCTATGAGTTATGAGCAAGCTCGCGAGCGTGCTTTGTTCTTGACAGACAAGATGGCTTACGAGCTCAACCTCACCGACGACCAGTATGAGGCTGCCTATGAGATTAACCTCGACTATCTGATGACAGTAAACACATACGACGACCTATATGGTGAATATTGGCGTCAGCGTAATCTCGACCTTAGCTACATACTCCTCGATTGGCAGTATCGCTCGTTCTGCGCAGCTACCTACTTCTATCGTCCAATATACTGGAATGCAGGATGCTGGCACTTCGGAATCTATGCTCGATATCCACAACGCACATATTTCTACTTCGGACTTCCCAGTTAGATGCCGCCATCGCCCACCATCCTTTCCAGCCATTTGTATTCGCTCAGCTCTTTCAGCAGCCATTCGAGGCTTATGTATCGATCAGCCATCCCTTTTCTCCTTAAATTTCTGCCCACACATCGGGCAATATTTCACATGTACAATATCCTGCGTTTTCAAGCTCTCATCATCGTATACTCTGACGCGCAGCATCCCCTGCGGGTTGATTGCAATTTCTATGCCACTATACTTGCCGGGGCCTCGAAACGCTGAAAACCGGTTATCGCACTGGGCACAGAATGGGCAGGGCTTCATGCCAGTATTAGCCATTGTTCCCCTCCTTCAACATTGCCGCTGCCTCCTTGCTCAATGGCTTAATATATGCCGCGTCGAAATTTGCTCGGAAGATATCGTACGGCTTGTAGAATACGACCCCTCTGCTGCTATCGTAAGCAACCGCGAAATGGAGCCGTTTCATGATCTCCGGATGCTCAATATCGCTCATGTCCAGCATCGA
>OQVQ01000351.1_pt1 | contig 22367 bp, 30 predicted proteins | sample 1691491 | NCBI WGS metagenome assembly OQVQ01 (sample SAMN03418252, study PRJEB22391) | human gut metagenome | biome: human-gut; feature: organic feature; material: feces | host: Homo sapiens | place: Tanzania | collected 2013-01
ATTGCCGAATGGACAGCCCAAGGCAAATTGGAATAAAGTATTTACAGTTCCGTCTTCGGGAGAGCAAAAGCAGAAATTTTCGAACAGCAGGTATTGTAATGATACAAAAATATATCATCAAGATTTTGCAATCGCTACTGATACTGGTCTTAAAACCAAAACGATGAAGAAAAGAAAACTCGGCTATTGGGATAAGATTAATGGAGATATGGAGGCAGGCATTATGAGTCTGTCATTAATGGAAGAGTCTGATTTTAGTAAAGTAGGAGCATTTTTCATTAATAATGTTAATTTCGCTGGAAAAAACTATATAGTGGTTACGGAACAAAGTCGAGGCCATAGCCCAAAGGATATTATGCAACAATCAAAGAAATTGATCACATCCAAAATAAATGCCGCTGAGCAAGTCGCTAAGGAAAATGGAGTAACAATTGAGGTTGAAGCAGTCCGATTTGTATTGGATGACAAACATGCCATTATTTTGTTTCCAGATAAAGTGATAAAAAAGAATACTAAAAAAATTGAGATGGATTTTCGAGTTCCTTTTGGTGGTAGCACCACCAATGGTTTAGGAATTATGCCAGTGAATTCTGGTCCGGCAGTAGGGAACGGTGAGTATTATGTCTATGGTGTGTCAATGTATGGGTTGACATTAAGAGATAATGAGATTCGTGGCGTGAGATTTGATTATGTGGACTAAACTATAATTTCACGTTATGAAACACTTATTTGTTGCTGTGATGGCGATGATTGTCTCTGTCACGGCGTTCGGGCAGGAGGTTCGGAATCCGGATTTCAGGAAAGGGTTTTCGGCTGAGGTTGAGGCCGGGTATATTCAGAAAGGGATATATGCTGATGTTTCGACTGGGTACAATGTGCTTCCGGGACTTTATGTCGGAGCTGGTGTGGGGCTGAAGTACTATGACTTCAACCCTGACAAGAATCACTTTTTCGTTCCCACTTTCGCTCACATCAGGTATAGCATTTTGAACCGGAGCGTCAGTCCGTTGATTGAGTTGAAGGCTGGAATTCTGGGAGATTTCACTGATAGGGGGACCGGACACTTCTTTCGCCCCGCTGTAGGTGTCAAGTACAAGAACGCAGGAATCAAGGTCGGCTATGATTGGGTGAATGTCAACTATGACGTGGCCGGGCTTGGAAAGAACTCGGTGACAGTGGGTGCTTTTTATAAGTTCTAAATCTTGGAAAAAAGCTTAGAGAAGGAACTCTTCCAGTAAGCCTCCCGTCATCTATGATGCCTGTTACCTCCCGTGCGTCATAGCGCTTGTTTCGCTCACGAGAGTGGCCTCCTGTCACCTCCCGTGCGCCGAAACGCCCGAATTGCTCGCAGGGGTTGCCGGATCTCTCCGGACAGATGATTCTACAGACTTGGTACGGGAGAGGTTCGTGGCACTGTATTTGAGTTCATTTACAAAAATAAAAACTTTACATAATGAAACATTTATTTGTTGCTGTGATGGCGATGATGGTCTCTGTCGCGGCTTTCGGGCAGGAGGTCCGGAATCCTAGTTTCACCCGCGGCTTCGCCGGAAACGTTGAGGCCGGAGTCCTTTTCAAAGACGGTTTTGCCGGAGAATATGTGAACGTGTCATCAGGGTACAATATTCTTCCCGGGTTGTTCGCCGGGGTGGGAATCGGGATAAAGAACCAGAAATTCCACTCTCTTTCGGATGTTAATTCCTTTTTGGTACCGACCTTTATCCAGTTGAGGTACAGCTTTCTGAACAAGTCCATAAGTCCTTATATAGATTTGAAAGGAGGTTTGATTTCGGACTATTCTCCTTCCTTGAAGGATATGCCGGAGGGGTTCCGCGATTCGGGTTGCGGCCATTTTTTCAGGGTAGGAATCGGTGTTGACTACAAAAGATATTCGTTCTACGTTGGCGATGACTGGTCGCAGATATCGTACTCGACCGCTTCCAGGAACAACTATGCCTGGACTTTCGGCGTTGGATTCAAATTCTAGTAGTGTAATTCTTGGCGGATAACTTATTATCTGTCAATATAATAAGCGACCTCGTGGTGCGGTAATCGACACCACGAGGTTGCTTTTTCGTTTCATTATCAGTGCATTAAGTGCCACGGCAAGCAAGAGAGACGGTCGGAGAGCCAGTTGAACCACGGCCTGCGGCTTTGCCGGACCGTTGCCTGCGGGCTTGCCGGACCACGGTCACTTCGACGGACTCAGCGACCGGTCGAGGTTCTGGTGACCATGGTGATGCTTTGGTCAACAAAGGCTCCTCTTCGTGCGTCGTGGGATCCTTGACAAGTGCGTGGTTATCGCCGAAATGCCTGGGTGGTCATCACTGAAATCCGCTCTCAGCGATTGCCCGAAGCGACAGGCCTTACTGCCCGTACGGGGTGTAGACTCCGAACTCGGCGAGGGAGAGGAGACCGGTCCATTTGGTGAAACGGACGCGGACGGCGTCGGCGTAGACCTTGTCGAAGCGGTGGATTTTCACGCGGCTCTGAGTCGGTGTGGTCCCGTTGAAGACCGGATGCCAGGAACCTTTGTGGAGATATTCAATGACATATTCCTGCATCACGCCGGGCTTTGGTTCGGTCATCACTACCATGTCTATCAGGCTGCCGGGGTCGAGCTCGACTTTCCAGAACGGCTCCTTGACTTCGGGGCTGGAGACCCAGCAGGTGCGGAAGTCGTCGTCGTTGGCGAAATCCATGATGTCCATGTCGTCGGACCAGGAGGAGTCGCACGGTTTGCCGATGGCGATGTTGATGTCGGTGATCGGCTCCATTGTCTCGGCGACATCCACGATGTGGCCGGTGTTCTTCCAGATCTTGCCTATGTGCTTCAACGCATCGATGCAGTTCTGATCCATCAGGCCGTCGCGGTTCGGGGCGGAGTTCAGGATGTAGGTGCAGTAGGCGTTGTTGTACGGGATGATGTTGCCCTTCACGATCTCGTCCACGTCTTTCAGAGGCGAAGAAGGGAACTCGGTCTTCCAGAACCAGGTTTTCTGCAAAGGATAGCAGGCCATCGCTGGGAGCTGGTTGGTTTCCGGGGATATTTTCTGACCGGCGCCCTGCTCGTAGCAGCGGATGTCTGAGTAGAACAGAGCCTCGGAAGGGTATTTCGCCCCGTTCAGATCCATCACCAGGCAGTTCGGCTGGATGCTCTTGATGAGGTGATAAAACTCTGGAAATGAGACATCTGAATATGAAATCCTGCCCCACGGGGCATCCCACCCGTCGAACATTATGGTGTTGACGGGACCATATTCAGTCAGAAGCTCGCGGACCTGGCTTTTGAGAAGGTTGATCTTCTCCGGAGTGTACGGCAGGGTCGGGCGGATGCGGTGATGGGTGTCCAGGATCGAGAAATGGAACATTATCTGCATTCCGGCCTTCCGGACGGAATTGACCAGTTCACGCAGGACATCCCGGTGAAGAGGCGAACTCATCACGCTGTAGTCCGTGGTCTTGGTGTCCCAGAGGCAGAATCCGCTGTGGTGCTTGACCGAGACGCAGATGAATTTCATCCCTGCGCTCTGGGCGGCCTTGACCCATTGGTCGGTGTCCAGTTTGACCGGATTGAACACTTCGGGGCTGAGGTCGGGATCGGTCCAGTCGGCTGTCTGGTAGGTCGGGAGGCCGAAGTGAACGAACATTCCGAGCCTCAGGTCCACGAACTCCTGCTGGAGTTGGTGGAGACTTTTTTCCTGCGCCGCTATCATCATCGGAACGGCCAGCAGGGCCAATAGGGTTGAGATGTACTTTTTCATAGTCGCTAAGTTACGAAAGATTTTTTGTAACTTTATGCCGACAAAAAAACTTTGCCGATCCGCGGACATCCAGCCACTATGTATTTGGCAAAGGTGCTGCGTGTTATTTAGAATTACTTAAAACATTGATAATGAATTCAAAAGAAAGAATTGCCAAGGCCTTGACTGTCGCCACCGACACCAAGGTGTTCGAGATGGGCTGCGGAGTCAGCTCACTGGCTCCCGAGGAATTCAAGAAATGGTTCCCTGAAAGCAAGGCTGCCGTTGTGGTGGCAGACCTTAACACTTGGAAGGTTCTTGGCCAGAAGGTGTACGATGAGTTTGTGGCCGCGGGTGTCCACACGGATAAATATGTCATCGAGACGAAGGAGTTCCACGCCGACTGGAGGTACGTCGATATGGTTGACCACATCATCGCCGGAGACTTCTCCGCCGCCAAGACCATCGAGAATGACCCTGAATATGTGGAACCGGATGCCGAGAATGCTTTCAGACCGACTTCGGAGGCTGAATATGTCGCCGTCTCTGTTGGTTCCGGTGTCATCAACGACCTCTGCAAGCTGGCTTCGCATCACTACGGCCAGTCCTACCTGACATTGCCGACGGCGGCTTCCGTGGACGGTTTCTCGTCGTTCGGTGCCTCGATTTCCTACCATAACTCCAAGCAGACATTCTCCTGCCCGGCTCCAAAGGTGATCATCGCGGACATTGACGTGATCGCCTCCGCCCCGAAGGCCATGACTGCCGCGGGGTACGCTGATCTGGCCGCCAAGGTTCCTGCCGGAGCCGAGTGGATGATCGCCGACCTGATGGGCACGGAACCGATCAAGCCGGATGCCTGGCACGTGCTTCAGGACTATCTTGATGACCTTCTGGCTGACCCGGAGGGTGTGGCCAAGGGTGACAAACAGGCCGTTGCCGATTTGTTCGAGGGGTTGACTCTCAGTGGAATAGCGATGCAAGCCGCACAGTCCAGCCGTCCTGCTTCTTGCTGCGATCACTTGTTCAGCCATATTCTTGACATGACACATCATCGTTTCAACGGCAAGCTTCAGTCTCACGGATTTCAGGTGGCCATCGGCACGCTGACGATGTGCGCCGTGTTCGATGAGCTGTTCAAGATGGACCTCTCCAAGATTGATGTTGACGCTTGCGTCAAGGCTTGGCCTACGCTTGAGCAGGAGCAGAAGAGGGCGCTTGAGATATTCAAGAATTTCCCTGCGCCGGAGCTTGGCTACACCGAGATCACCAAGAAATATGACGATGCCGAGACTGTCCGCGTCCAGCTGACAAAGGTGAAGGAAGGCTGGCCGGAGCTTAAGAAGAAGCTTCAGGGACAGGTATATTCATTCGCCAAGATGCAGGATCTGATGAAGAAGGCCGGCGCGCCGTACGATCCTTCGATGATCGGCGTGACCCGCGAGATGCTCAAGAATATGTTCCCGAAGGTCCAGTTGATGCGTTTCCGCTTCAATGTGCTTGACCTTGCGAAGAGGGGAATGTTCTACGATCAGCTTGTGGAGTCTGTCTTCGCTCCCGGCGCCGCTTGGGACCTGACAAAGGAGAGGAATTAGATTTTTTCGTCGGCGGACAATTACTTTTGAATATGATCGGTGCCACTGGTGATTGTCTGCCGGCAAGATATGTATTAGGAATATGACAGTGCGTGGAACGGGTGTCCGTGGCTTTGCGAAAGGCCGTGCGTTCGTGGTCAGAGACTGCGGGCAAAGGAATCCGTTCGAGGACATCCCGCCCGGCAGCGTCCTTGTTGCCGAGCGGTTGTCACTGTCAGACTCCACGCTGATTGATTTCCGCAACGTGGTAGGAATTGTCACTCAAGAGGAAGACATTGACGGTCAGGTCTGTGTCCTTGCTAAAGGCATCGGCATTCCGGCCATTGTCGGCATAACTGACTGTTTCAAGGAAGTCGTGACCGGTGACCGCCTCATGATCTGGAACCTCGACGTGATTGTCAATCCTGATCTCGACACCGCCATCGCCTACGAGAAATCCCGTTCAGAATCCGACTCACAGCTCAGCCTCAATCTTCCGCATTCGACGTATTATTAGTCTATCAACATATTGATGTGATTTATAATGTTGTTAAGTATTATAAAAACCGAGGGGTGAAGCAGATGGCCTGACGGCCCAGAGTGGAATTGCGCTATGGAGTTACCCTAATAACTTCGATAGTGGCTTCTCACCCTTTCAACCTTGCCGAAACGTACTCGCTTGTAGGCTCGTACCTTGACAAGTCTGATAACCTCCACTTCAATGGCGACTATCAAAAAGCGCTGATTTGTTTTCATGTTGTAAAACTTGTTGGGATAGTTGAGAAAACAATCGGGCCTTCTTGAATGTACCCCCTCGGTAAAATTCAAAAAAGCAAGCATTCCCTTTAGGGAAAGAATGCTTGCTTTTTTACTATCCTCATTTACAACATCGCAAAGTTAATATTCATTTTGATAATAATCAAGAGCTTTGTTCGTTTTTTAATTTGATGATTGGAGTTGGTACATGAAAAGGCATTTTGGTGTACCAATTGCCTTGAATCGTGGCTTTTGTACAGCTGGGACCTTTCTGGAGTACAGAACTCTCTGATTGGAAAATCTGGTTGACGACGGAGCTTGCGGTCACTGAGCTTGCCGAAGTGACGAATTGGCCGTTCTTATGGTTCGACAGGCTCACCAACCGGACGGCTTCGGCCATTATCCGGTCATATTGGTCTCTGAACTTGTCGAAGTTTTGAAGTGGTCATCCTTAAGGTGTTTGGTTGCTGAGCCTGTCGAAGCAACCATTATCATGGAAGGTTACAAAGGTCACTTCGATAGGCTCAGTGACCGGTGAAAGTGTAAAGTTTCTTTACAGTGGGTGTTAAATTTCTTTACACTTTTAGAAAAATGGTTAATCGCTAAAATATTAACAAATAATTAGTTGTATGGTTTGGCATGAACTCTGTTCGGCGAAAGTGTCGTTTCTGGGAAGAGACGGCGATAAGTTGCCGAGGGTTTGCCGGAAAATGAGAGGCTGTTTTTGAGATTAATTATTGGAGATAATATGTCAAGCACGTATCTGAAGTTCCTGTCGAGGAACAAGCTTTACACTTTCATCGAGGTTTTCGGGCTGTCGGTGGCGTTGGGATTTGTCATCCTGCTGGCTTCGTATGCCAGGACGGAGTTCAGTGTCGGGGCGAAGCAACCGCTTTCAAGGCAGCTGTATGTCATCGGGGCTGGGAATTCTTTCGGAATGACGCTTGGAACATCCGAGGAGTTTTTCCCGTCCGTTCCGGAGATCAAGGCGTGGACTAGAATCAGCTATGGGGGAACTGCTGATGTTATGGTCGGCGATGACTATTATCAGGCGGCGGAGATTTCGGTTGACACGAATTTTTTCAAGTTCTTTGACTATCGCCTTACAGGTTGTCCTAAGGACAATGTTCTGGAGAATGAGGACGAGGTGATTCTGTCCGAGTCGTTCGCCAAGAAAGTGTTTGGAAATGAGGATCCTATTGGCAGGACATTAAGCGTCGATAAGAGTAAGTGGACAGTTGTCGGGGTCGTTGAGGATTTTGGGCCTGTCGATGTGTTCGAACATTGCGATATGTTCACAAGCATCAAACGTGCTCAGAAGCGGTTTGCGTGGATGGACAATTTCGGCAACACTATTCCGATTGTCCGGCTTGACGAAGGAACTGATGTGGAAAAGGTGCGTGATGATCTTCTTAAAAAGTATCTCGGGTACTGGAATTTCTATAAGGCTGACAATTCCGATAACGCCTTTTTGTGGGGAGCAAGCGTGACGAGACTTGACAAGGTCTATTTTTCGGATTTGGAGGAATATAGTTGCATAAGAACGGGTGACAAAAAACAGGTTGGGTTACTATTCATTGTGGCTCTGGTGCTGCTGATTTCCGCCATATTCAATTACATCAATCTGACTGTCGCGCAGACGGGAAAGCGCGCCAAGGAAATGGCCACCAGACGGTTGCTTGGCGAAAGCTCAAGGAATATATTGGCGAGGTACATCGCCGAGTCATTCGCCTTCACGGTCGGGTGTTTCGCCGTGGGCTGTCTGCTGGCATATTCATTCAAACCGCTCTTTGACAGGATTTTGAACGCCGACATTGTGCTGACTCCTGACTTGACCACAGTACTTTGGGCCGTTTTGGCGTTGGTTGTCATCTCTGTGATCTCGGCGCTGCTTCCAGCGCTGCTTGTCTCGCAGTTCAAGCCTATAGATGTTGTGAAAGGGGAGTTCCGTTTCAAGAACAAGATGATTTTCGGCAAGGTGTTTATCGTTCTTCAGACCGTGTTCAGCACCATCCTTATCGCTATGGCGATCACGATGTCGGCACAAGTCAGCTATCTGGTAAACCTGCCTGTAGGTTACGAGACAAAGGATGTCATTCAGGTCTCTTCCCAGGATGTGGGTTATAGGAGAGGACCTCAGGATGCGCTTCGCAACAGATTGAAGGCTCTGCCTCAGGTGGTTGACGCGGGACTTGGAATTACTTCTCCAATATCCTGCGGAGCGAACGGTCTTCACGACGAGAACAATCAGATAATCGGTTGGATGCGTATGGCCCAGTTGGATACGACTTCGCTCAGGATCTTGGGAATCAAGGTCTTGGAGAAGTACAGCGAAATTTCCTCGCCAAAAGTGCTTCTGACGGAGACCTCCAAGAGGAGTCTTGGCGTGACGGCGGAACATCCTTACGCTGGTGGAAGCTACACGAAAGGTGAATATGAAATCTGTGGCATCATCCCGGATTTCCGCGCCAACAATGCACTGTTCGAACCGATGGAGAATGAGCGAAACTCTATAAGGATCATTGACGAGAATTATGACTATGCTTTCATTCAGCTTCTTAAGATAACAGGTGACCGTGCCGAGGCTATGGCTGCGGTCAAGAATGTATGCAGAGAGTTCGCGAAGGAGACCACGGGCGTTCCTTTGGAGATGTATGCTTACTATCTGGACGAGAAATTGGTCGATGACTTGAATGGAACCAAGAACACTATGCTGCTTGTGATTTTTTTCATGGTCATGGCCATCCTGATCTCCGCTCTCGGATTGTTCGCGATGTCACTCTATTACACCGAGCAGCAAAGCCGCCAGATCGCTGTCCGCAAGGTTTTCGGCGCGGAAGTCAGCTCGGCCGTATGGACATTGTCCAAGTCGTTCATGATCATGAGCCTTGTCGCCGTCGTGCTTGCCGTTCCGTTCGCCGTGTGGGGCATCACAAATTACCTACAGGCGTTCTACACCAAGATCGCCTTCCCTTGGTGGGCAATTGTGCTTGCGGCCTTGATATCACTCCTGATTTCGTTCATCTCCGTCCTCGGCCAGACCTACACCGCCGCAACCGAGAATCCGGTCAAGACCCTGGGGCGGGATTGATGTTGTGTCCTACAGCCCAAAGTACCTCTCGAAGAATGCCTGTATCTTATCGATAACGGACTTTTTCTTCTCTTGCCTGTTGCCACCACCAAACCTTGACATTGGAGGAAGAATCTTGTCAATGTCTGTTCCTGTGGTCCTCACCTGACCGTCCCGGAAACTGTTGTCAATGAATGACTTTGTCTCTTGTGGCTTGAGATGTTCACTCTCTATGATTTCTTTCAGGTCTTCATCTTTCCGCCGCTGGACAAAGTCTTTCCAACTCTTTTCCACATCAGTATCCGCATTTACACTACCAATGAAATTTTCGATGAGTTCTTTCTTGCTCCTGAGCTGCATGCTTGAACCTATGGCTTTGGAAATATTCACAAGTATCTCCTTGTTTGTGCAGTTGCTGTCGTGATATTTCTGGACAAGAAGGAGAATATAGTCAATGTTTATCTCCACCTGCCTTATAAGCTCAGTCTCAAACACAAGATCATCATTAATGTTCTCTTTATCCCCGGGTCTGCGTCTTCTCCACTTTTCCTGAAGATCGAGATAATTGCTCTGGTAATCCTGCAACTGCCTGTCAGTGATTATTTTCTGTCCATCAAACTGGTCAAAAGTGGAAAGGATGTTGATGGATTTGAGCAGGCTTCCAAACAAAGCCACAAACCGTCTCTCCGCATCTTCACCCAAGATTGGCTGCCCATCAGGGAACTCATATTGAAGCTGCTCCACAAGTTCCTTATAACCATAACAATGTTTTCCCTTTTCCGTGTCGTATCCGTCATAATAAGACAGGAAGTCTTTCAACACCACAATACTGCTTGCATCCTTGTCTCCAAAGAGAGCAATGGCATCATCAGTAGCCTGTTGGAGATCCCTGAAACAGACTATATTACCAAAGGTCTTGACAGAGTTCAGTATTCTGTTTGTCCTGGAAAATGCCTGCATCAGGCCGTGCTGTTTCAGGTTCTTGTCCACAAACAATGTGTTGAGAGTGGTGGCATCAAAGCCAGTAAGGAACATATTCACCACTATCAGCAGATCCACCTGTCTGTTTTTCATCCTCAATGACAGATCCTTATAATAGTTCTGGAACTTGTCGCTTGAAGTGTCATAGTTGGTGGAGAACATCTTATTATAGTCCTGGATAGCCCCTTCAAGGAAGTCCCTTGACTGCTGGTCAAGCTGTGTTGTGCTTTCAGGGTTCTCTTCCGCGAGTATTCCATCAATCTCTTCCTCATTTGCACCATAACTGTATATGGTAGCTATCTTCAATCTCTGTGCTTCCGGAATCTCTGCTTGCTGCCTTTTGAACTCATTGTAGTATGCCTTGGCCATAGGAATGGAAGACACTGCGAACATGGCATTGAAGCCACCAAGTTTCTGTTCAGTCTTGTGTTCAAAAACCTTGACCCCTTTTCTGGCACTTGCCACCTTATGAATATCATCCAGCACACGGAAAGAATAGTACGAACTCCGCTTTGTCTTCTGGTCAAAGTGCTCAAGGATGTATTTCACCACCTGAGATATTCTTTCAGGAGAGGCCATAGCTTTCTCCCTGTCTATGGCTGAAATCTGTTCATCATTGATATTGTCTTTCTCCTTGATGGTATTCACATAGTCTATCCTGAAAGGAAGGACATTCTCATCATTGATGGCATCCACTATGGTATATGTATGGAGTTTGTCTCCAAATGCCTGCTGGGTGGTTTTCAGTCTCATATCTCCACCAGTCCCTGCATTCTGTGCAAAGATTGGAGTGCCTGTAAAACCAAACAGATTATATTTCTTGAAGTTCTTGGCTGTTGATATTGGTCATGACTTCGGATCGGGTTCTGGCTATGGCTATGGCTATGGCTATGGCTCTGGTGATGTCTCTGGCTATGGCTATGTCTCTGGCTATGGCTATGGCTATGGCTATGGCTCTGGCTATGGCGATGGCTCTGGCGATGGCTCTGGCTATGGCGATGGCATAAAGTCTTACAATGGATATGAAGTCTATATAATAGACGATATGCAGACTATTATTCATTCAGTACACGGCAATATAGCAAGAGGAGCAACAATCAACAGCGATTTGACCCTCGCAGACTGCTACATTGCAAAGTATGAAGATTACTTCGCACATGGAGAGACAGCTAAACAGGCAATGCTGGACGCACAGGCAAAAGCCTACCAAGACAAGCCTATCGAGGAGCGTGTTGACTATGTAGTCAAGAAATACCCAGACGTGGATGCACCCATCGAGCACTCGGCTCTCTTCTCGCTCCATAATTTCCTCACAGGTTCGTGCCTCTTCGGACGTCAGGAGTTCGCAAAATCTCATGCTATCGACCCTAAACACGGCTCTATGACAATGAGGGATTTCATTAACTTAACCAAGGGTGCTTATGGCGGAGACAATATCCGTCAACTGGCAGACGCATACGGAATTAAATGTTAACAATGAAAAGAACAATCAAATTCAAAGCACGTCGAATTGATGGTGAGAAATGGGCATACGGATATTTCTATGAAGAGAATGATAATTCTTACATCATTGAGAATCGGCAGGAGGAAAGTATGCTGAACAGGAATTTATGTTATCAGGTTGACCCCGATACCGTCTGCCAGTTTACCGGACTCTATGACAAGAACGGTATGGAGATATATGAGGGCGACGTGTTGCGGTCGGACGAATATCCTTTTAGCTTCATAAACGAGCAGAGAAAGTATCTTGATTTGCGTTTCGGCAGTATTGTATGGGATGAAGACAAGTGTAAGTTTTCCATGCTTTGCCACACAAACAAAAAATATGAACTAAGGGTTGACAAGTATTTTGAAGGAGCTAATTTCGACATCAAACAGTTATGGTGTAGCAAACATGAAGTGGTAGGTAACGTCTATGAAACTGAATGGCAACAGTTTTTTACTAAAAAAGAATAGTTCTATGAAGATAATATTATACAGAATACTCACATTATTCATCCTCATCTTCGGAGGTACATTTTTCTTTATATGTGGTGTTGTAATGCCAATCTTACACTACATGATAATATGTCCTATTGCATATCTGATGACAGGCAAGTGGTTAACAGCAGAATATATAGATAAATTATTATACTCTTATATTAAATTCTGTAAAAATATAGAAAAGAAAGGAGATTATGACTAAGCAAGAAGTAATACAAAGCATAATCGACGTGCAGAATGCAATCGAGAAGTATCAATATATAACCCCCGACATAGCCATCGGCATATTGTCAGGTATCAACCGAATGATAGCAGATATTGATGAAAAAAGCATAACTCACCGAGACAGAAAAGGTTAAGGCTCTCGCTGACAATGCAGTTTTTCCTCTTTCCCTAAGTTCGGCTACCTCTCTCGTAATGAGAAGAGAGCAATAAAAACAAAACTAAAGAAAATGAAATTACAATGAAAGCAAGAAATATAACTCTCACTCTCGAAAAGGCTAAGGAGTGGTTTAACAGTGGAAATGTAATGCTCAAAGATGTTGCACTTCAAGCCTTTAGCAAGAAAGAACTCGAAGGATTTGACTTTACAGAAATTAAGTCATTTGAAGATGCCATACTTTGCGTCTGTGAACCCAACTCCTGGGAGTATGATCAATTTATAGGTATTGTAGATAGACTCAGATATATATCTAAGGCTTCGGCTGCAATGTTTAAGCTAAATATCATCAGAAAGGTACTCAACTTAGGTCAGGATTTACATCTAACAAAAGACCCAAAAGGTTCTCATTTATATTATCCTTATAATCCATTTGTAACTAAGAGTTCTATTATTTATAAGAGGGAACTTAACTCAGGTAGGGTGAAGGTAATAGGTAAGATTAAGAGTGAAGGAGAAGAATATAATGTTCTTGGTGGCGACACTTGTTGTACTGGTGTTGTTGTTGGCTTGGGCAACTTCGTTTCAAGTGATAGTGTAGGTTCTGCTGATGCTGGTGTTGGGTTCCTGGGTTGTGCATCTCAAGAAATTGCTCAGCATTTTGGAAAGTACTTTGGTATGCGGATATGATTGACTTTGAAATCATAGAAAATAAATATCAATAATATGGCATGGTTAGCAGTAGATAAAGATGGTACAGAAAAGATTTTCAATGTAAAACCGTCTAAAGGAAATACACAAAAAGATAAAAATCATGTATGGGGTACATACGTTGGTGAAAATTATGAAAAGTGGTATCTTAAACATGATGGGCGTAATGAAGATACAGGTGATGCCTATTACCAAGGACATTCAATAGAATTACCTAAAGGTACTATTAACAAGCTTATTGGGAGAAATCTTACATGGGAAGATGAACCTGTAAAATTATAATTACGATGAGTGCAAAAGATTATCATATATGTTTAGCCTTGTTCAAGGCTTATATAGCAAAGGTAAGCAAGAAAAATCCAGATCTCATGACAGATGATAGACGTGAGATAACGGAAGAAGAGATAGCAAACCTTATTGAATGGAAATTCAGGCATTTCTGTGAAAAAAACAATACGACAACGATGTGCATAATCAACAATGGCAACGGTGAAACAGTCATCGAACTCAATGCCAAGGGTTCGTTGCTTGATGAGCTTAAACGCTAAAAATATGGAAAAGAAATATGAACTAACAGATAACGTCATCAATTATAACGGCAGAACACTTTATAGAATCCGAGCACTCAGGGACTTTTCGGACGTCAAAGCCGGAGACCTTGGAGGATATATACAGACAGAAGACAATCTGTCTCACGAGGGCGATGCGTGGGTCTATGATGATGCTAAGGTCTTTGACAATGCAGAAGTCAGTGAAGATGCTATAGTGTGTGGTAATGCAAGAGTCCATGGATATGCTAAGGTCTATGGACACGCAAAGATCTGGTTGAACGCACAGGTATGTAGCAGGGCTGAGATATATGACAATGCTATTGTTAGCGATGCTATAGTATGTGGTTATACACAGGTGTATGATAAGGCAAAGGTCAGTGGTGATGCAAAGGTCAGTGGTGATGCAGAAGTCAGTGGAGAAGTAGAAGTTTTGGGAAAGGCTCACATCGTTGGCAATGCAAAGGTAAATGGCAGAGCTGACTATATAGTCTTCAAGAACTTCTGGAGCAGTGGACGTTATTTCACCTGGACTCGTTCTAACAACAGGTGGTTAGTCGGATGTTTCTATGGCACTGGCGAAGAACTCATAAATAAAGCCTATGCCGACAGCGAGAAATCTGGAAGAGAATATGAACGAGTTGTGAGGTACGTGGAGAGTATTCTCGCAGACGAAGAGAAGGAGGATAAAAAATAGAAAGCGAGGCGGATATGAAAGAAAAAATAGCAAGACTAATCGAATTTGAGGAGGAGCAGAAAAAACTCCTTCTCGCCTGTCTTTACAGCCTTATCAACCGCAAGGAAGTGCAAAAACTGAAAACAGACGACCCAGCAACCTTCTGTGAATTACTTGCATTCTATGAAGAGGTAAAGAGGTATTATGATGAAGTCAAGAAGATTGCCACAAGGCTCGGAATGTCAGACTAATATAACATAGTATGAAGAAAATTATGTTCAACGACAAGTACGGTTTAACACAAGCCGTGCTTGCAAAAATAAAGACGCAGACGAGACGTATAATTCCTTCTGCCGACCCTTATAATAGGCGGTATGAAGGTACATTGAAGGTGCGAAATAAATTAGGGCAAATAGGACTTCTTGCATTGTTTAGCGATGTGAGGATTTTCCCTGCCTATTACATTGGCGAAGAGGTGGCAATATCACAATCGTACAGAGACATCTCAGAGAAATCTCCTAAAGCAAATGAACTCAAAGAACTTCCAGGCTATCGGAACAAGATGTTTGTTCGTGCTGAAGACATGCTACGCCACATTCGCATTACTGACATCCATGTCGAACGCTTGCAGGATATTAGCGATGAAGATTGTATGGAGGAAGGCATTATTCGTGATGATAAAGAATATCTCTTCTATTGTCAAATTGGCAATATGCCCACTTTCTACGCTTTCCCCACCCCCCAGTCCGCTTATGCGTCTCTTATAGACAAGGTTAGTGGTAAAGGAACTTGGGAGAGCAATCCTTATGTATTCGTGTATGATTTTGAACTTATAGATTAAGACACCCGTCAAGCCGACCGATGATGCGGAATAAACAAAAATATAAGGAATAGAGATGAAAATAGGACTCATAGACGTGGACGGACGACACGGCAAAAAAAATGGGGGGGGCTACGATATACCCTAACGTGGCTCTCGGCAAGATTGCCCGTTGGCACACCATGCAGGGCGATGATGTTGAATGGGCGCAACCTACCGACCTTTTCTGTCATGCTCATTACGACATACTGTATGCCAGCAAGATTTTTAACTTTTCGTCCGACATCGACTTTCGACAGTTCTCATACGCCCGACTGGAGAAGGGTGGCACTGGCTACGACATCTATAAACGTCTGCCCTTCGCTTTTTCTTACCTTCAGTATATCAGTTAAACCATTTTACTATTGTCTCGCCCTTATAACCTTTTTCCCACACAAACCAGGCATAGGCAGCAGCACTGCCTCCGATACTGTCAAAGTCGCCGTTCATGGCACACTGCAGTCTCGACGAACTTACCCAAACCCGAATGGGAGGGGGTAGCACGAAACAGGGCGCGTCGAGCTTTGCCTTCGAGGAATTGGAGTTTGAGAAACATACACACTTTCTTGCCTTCGGGGATGATGCTTAGAGCCTTCTCTACGAACTCCTGAGCATATTTATACGGTGGGTTGGTGACGATGTTGCCATCCCACTCCAGGTTGTCGATAGCGAGAAAGTCTGCCACCTCGCCGTAGCCTCTATCCACAAGGTCGCGGCTCACTACATCGTAGCCGGCAGCTTCCAATACTCGGCTCATGTGCCCCTCGCCACACGAAGGTTCCAATATTCTGCCATCGAAATGCTCCAGCTTGCAGAGCCATTCCGTAGCCTTCGGTTCTGTGGCATGATAGTCTTCACTTTGGCGCTCGTGTTCTGTATGATTGCTTGCGCCCAACGTCTTAAATACGGCAGCATTGCCGCCTGTCCAGTCTTTTGCCATAATATATAATGTTTGTGTTGATTCAACATTCACATCACCTCCCACTCGGCAGCACAAACCATCCACCGCCACCTCGCCAATACTTGCATCCTAAATACAGCGAGTCGAAAGCATCCGTGAAGTCGGTACGGTTCTGTAGGGGAGTGTTGTCCTCGCTTTCCGGTTTCTTCTCACCACTCTTGTCCTTGCGGAAACCCTTGTAGGATATTTGCACCTCGCAAAGCTGGAGGGCGATGATAAGGTCGGGATTGTTCGGCTGGTTGATGCGGATGGCGGGTCCCTCGAAGTGAGCCAAGGCATCGTTGATAATCTTATGCTTCACGTCGTGACGCTCAGGCACACCCATGTCTATACCCGTCACGTTCCATCCGTTGCGCTCCAGTTCCGATTGCACCGTCATGTAGAATCGCTCATCCGTGGTGGCATACGATGCACCCTGCTTGGCAGTGGTATCATAGAAGTAAGTCACATCACGGTTGAAGGCTCGCTTCGGAGCATAGTAACGTGAGAAGTCGGCTATGAGGTCGCGCAGCTTTCGCTCGTTTTTCACATAGAAACTCTTGATGACGTTCACGCACTCCATTCCGTCACGCTGGTAAACTTGCCCAACAACCATTGTGTTGATGTTGGCGTTATAGTCGAGGGCGATATACAGCGGAAGCTCGTTGATGCAGTCGGAATCCATACGGCAGTCGTCACGCTCGGCAAGTTCTTTGAAGTCGGGTTGATAACTCTCGCTCGTCACACGCTTTCCATCGACTATGCCCGTAGCCTTCTGGGTGGAGAACTTCGCCGTGGCGAGCGGGTCTATCTCGTCTGGGATATAGCCATGCACGTTGTCGATGTCGAGGTTGGCATAAAAGCCGTCGTTACTCTTCTGCATCTTCACGTTCATAATCGACACCATGAACGTGTAGGCAGGCAAATCGCGCTTCATCTGACGGATATACGACTCACCGAGAATATCCACATTGTCGAGCGAGGAAGCACGGCGCACGCAGAACGCCACCTGGCGCAGCTCACGCAGATAGCCGTCATTGAACTTCTTTGAGCGCAGAAACATTAGCATCTCAAAATCCTCTTCCGGCGTAATGAGATATTCATAGTCGTAGATAAGTTCGGCATCGTCCTGCTCAATGAGCTTGTACGACACTGCCATCGTCACCATACCCTTGGTGACGTGAAGTCCGTGGTTGGGCATGATCCTGAACTGCCCCTCGTGCTTCATCATCTTCAGGGCCACGGCACGCATGATGGAGCGCACGTCGCTGCTCACCACATGGATGCTGTGTCCAGTCTTCTTGGCGTTATACAGCAGGTCGTTGTAGCGTATCACCTTGTCGGCATACCCCTCCAGTTGCTCCTGCACCCATCGGTATGTCTTGCCCTTAAAGCGACCCGTCTCCACAATCAAGTCCAGTTTTTCCTCTTCCTTCTCTAACCAACACCCCTTGGCAGTGAGCGAAGCATCCGAAAGAAAACGAGTACTCTTGTATAGCGGATTATAGTCGGAAAAGTTGATGTCGCCCAGCGGATGTGTCTGACCGGAAAGAGCCGGAAGCAGCTCATCATATACCTTTTTTTGCGGAAAAAATCTCGCCTCGTCGCCCACTAAAGCTGAAAACGTGTAGCTGTTGGCAGATGCAGTCTGCGAGAGCGAAATAAGCACCCATCCTGCGCCATTGGCAAACCAGATGTAGTTGTCGTAGTTCTTCGGCTTGAAGATGCTCTCACGGCAATGCTTCGGTGGTCGTCCCCAACCGATATGCACGCCGATGGTAAAACCGAACATTCGCTCTAAAGCCGCCATAGTGCCAGGGATGGTTTTGCCGAATCCCTGCTGACGCGATACGGCAACCCACGCTCCGAGCATACCAGGCATAGAATTACTTGCCGCCCAGACGTAAGGAGCCACCAGTCCGTCGGTCTTACCCACACGGCGAGCCGCAATCACTCGCTCGTCCTTGGGTTGCATGTAGAGCGACTGCTGCTGGAATTTAGTTAGGTATATCTGATGTGGTTGCTGCATGAGTTATTCTGAATTTTTTGTGTCGTTATCCTTTGTGTCCCACATGCCATTTCTGACACGTCCTGCATCTATACGCTGTCATCCCCTCCGCCCGTAGCTTCGGGTTCTGGTTGAGATATTCCCAGGCATCATCCTCCGTTTCGTAAGCCTCCTTCGCCTTCCACGAGTGTTGCTTGCGAGTGTAGTGCTCAGGGTCGGGTTTGAAGGGTGGTATCTTGTTGCGGTAGTTTCCGCTGCGCTTGCTCATATTGTTGTGTTTGTGTTTTTTTTTTAATGTGCCGACACTTTTGGGCGAATGTGTCGGCATCTTTGTTTTAAAGGAGTTATCCCATTTGCTTAAAAGGGCTAACCCTTTGTATTTTCGTATGCAAATATAGCGATTGTAAATTTGATGGGCAGGACATATTCTTTACCTCAGTTGTACCGAATCAATACCATTGTGTGTTGTCCGTGATTGTCGTACAAGCCACCCCATCCATCGTAGCGAGAGGATAGGGCAGTGGAGTAGCCATCGAGCCGAGGGCAGAGTTTCTGTTCGCGCTTAACGAAGGGAATTGTCTTAATCATACGTTATCAATATTTTTATTTCCTGATTGCCTCCCCCGAATGTATTGATGGTAGGAGATATTCCCCCAGGAGAGTGAATCCTTCGGGACATATCGTACATGCGGTCGTAGGGTGGGGAGTTGAGCATTCCTACTACTATCGTCTTTTTATCGTCATTCATACTCATATACTATATGCGGTGTGGTGTTGCCAAGTCCGTCGCGAGGGTCGGCAATGCCCTCCCAACCATTGTTGTTACGGCATTGGCTATCTGCTTGCGCGGTCGGTACTTTACCAGTCCCTTGTCATCTTTGCCGGAGCGCACCCAGCCTATGTAATACTTATCAATCATACGCTATCAATACCATATTGTCTTTTCCTACCGAGGTGAGCGCATTGGTTGTACCACCCCCATTTATCTCCATTCTTTGACAGAAGCGTCCATTTGACGGATGCTTTCGGTCGGAAGGTTTGTCGGGATCGCGCCCTCGAAAGGCTACTATGAGAAATTCAATCATACTCAGCCCATTTTTCATCATTCACAGTTCGTGCTGTGAATATACGATATGGATTCTTTTTATCTGTACTATCTAACTCTATTGCATTTTCAATATTTTCTCTCGATACGAAGTCGCGAACCATCAACACTGCGAGGGCATTAAACTCATCTCCCGACAAGCAGACAGTTTCTTCTCCTCGGCGGATAGTAACACAGTCGCAAATAGTGTTGTGTCCGAAAGCTACATCAATATCTTTGTTGCTTTCGTGGTCTCTGATTATTATTTTTTCTGCGTAAAGACTCATAGTTCTTTTTGTTTATTGTTTGTACTATTATTACTCGTAACATATTGTGATAAGATTATCTGTGGTGAGGGACGTACCTATACATTGCCCAAATTTCCCTTGGCGCAAATGCCATACCTTGTCACGAAAATCGTTGGTACCAGTTTCGCGACGCATAGCCTTTGCGTGTTCTGTTCGAGCTTCGTGTATCAGATAAAGGTTACGCATAAAAGGTTGTCTTTTGTTACTGTTGTTATTGAGTTACACCACGGGTTAGGACTGGGGACGTGATACTTATCTCCGTATTTGCACCCTCCACGGTCGCCATGTATGCGCCGAAAGGCTTTTGCCTCTTCCGTGCGGTAGTGGACGAGAACAGATGCTTCAATCATACTCAATCAATACTTTCGGTTTATCCACATCGTGACCCTTACCCCCTCCAGCAATGCACAGCGCTATGCCGTAAGGCGATACGACGATGCCGTTCTGCGAGGGACTGTAGGAGCCGAGGACGATGGGGAGAGGGTTGTTCATAATTCTACTGCTACAAAGAATACGTCGCTGCAATCGGTGCGCGACATGATGGTTATTGCTATGCCGTGAAATGCTCCGTTGAAACGTTCTGCACTGAACATCGAGGCCGGGCAGGTGAGCAACCTACCCCCCCCAATCATATCAGCTATGATGCGGATTACACGGTCTGGTGGGTTGTCAGTTCGCATCTTTTTTTCTCTCCATATTCTCCTTGAACAATTCCTCGAAGCCTTCGCAAGGAAATGTATGATACTCGCTAAAACTTGCGAAGTCACTGTTCAATACATCTCGCTCGTTCTCGATACAATCGCGCAGTTCGTCCAACTCCCTCTCCCATCCGTTGAGAGCGTTCATCCGAAGCGTAAGCCACGTCTTGAGGAACATTGCTGCCTCGTGTGTCGGTGGCAAATCAAACTGCATGAATAGGGCATTGTCGGAGTCGTTGGCCTTGAGGAACTTGCTAACGGCATCGTCTTTTAGAAAATAGCGGTCGGACACTTCCTCTTCGAGCACGTCCTCCAGTCGGGTGGTGAGAGGCTTTGATTTGGGCCATTGGTAATCAATGGCGACATCCTCGCGCTGAGAGAGAAGAAAGAAGCGTTCGCGATTTTGCGGCACTCCCATGTTCTTGGAGTTTATAATGCTCCATGTGTTTGTATATCCGTATGATTCCACTCTCTTCATCCATTTGCAAATGAGCGACCAAAAGGTTTCGGTCATTTCTCCGTCTTTGCCTTTTCTGTAAAAGTCGGGTCGGCCGCTGATTATCGCCTTTACGTTTTCCTGCAACAGAAATTTCGGGCGAAGCACACGGATGGCTTCTTCCGTGGACCACAATATAGAAGAGCGTGTGCCGCTACCTTCGGCAAAGCCATGTTGCATGCCAGCCTGCGAAATGCTCTGGCAAGGAGTGGAATAAGTAAGCAGGTCTATCTCTCCATATTTATCCTTAATCGGTTGCCAGTCTATCTTCGTCATGTCGCCCAGATTGCGGTCGGCATACTCGGGGTAAACAAGATTGTGCATCTGGATGGCATACTTGTCTATTTCCGACCATGCCACCAGTTCGTAATCGAAATCGGGATGACGCTTTTTCAACTCGTCCAAGGCCATGCACTGTGAGTCATAGCCGGAACATAAGGTCACAACTTTTTTCTTTTCTCTCATAGCTTTATGAATTTATGTCCGTAAACAGTTCCTCCGTGACGAAGAGCGCATGATATTCTGCGCTTGTAGTCGCCGAAAATATCAATCTCTGCATGTCTGGCATGAGAGTATTTCTTTATGATATTACCATCCTGGTCAATTTCTGCCACAGGTATGCCGCCAGTAGTGCGCTGGGCACGGCATGGCGGTTGCAGACCATGACTCCATGCGTGAAGCTGATTGCGGCTATTGTCACACCATTCAAGATTGCTTACACTATTGTTGAGCTTATTGCCGTCCTTGTGGTTTACTTGCACGAAATGAGGATTCTCATTCGGAATGAACGCTTCTGCTACAAGAACGTGAATAAGTTTCTGCACACGTTTCTTGTTCCGGTAAAGCGTTACTTGCAAATATCCCTTACCGATGACATTGCCTCGCAGTTCCTTTTCTTTGGTTGTCAGAAATCCCTTGCCGTTCCATACCTTACGAGGCAGGCTCATAATCCTGCCATCGCTCGTGACGGCATATCCAGGGAAACCTGGAATAGGCTTAGAAGAATGAGATTTGTCCATTGTCCTGCACTTTATATGTTACGCCATTCTCTTCTCTGATAGTATTGTCTTTCGGAGGATAGAAAAGGTTCTCGAAAATGTTGTCAAGCACGTCCACCACGATTGAGTTTCCGGCTTGTTTGTACTGCTGTGAGGCAGACACCGCCATGTCGTCTGCCTTGCCCTTGCCTTTCCAGTCGGGCACACGTTCGGCTGCCTGGGCATTGCTGCTCTGCATGGTGTCGATTACGTTGTCGCGAACGCCCATCAGACGAAAACACTCCTTGGGCGTGAGCTTGCGGATTGCATAGCTCTTGATGGTGCGGTCGGTGAAGTTGAGTTTTGTGATCATATTGTCTTTGCTTTATTCATATTCTTCAATCAGAAATACATTATATTGCCATAAACTTGTCGAAATGGTCGGGCAAACGTCAGTGCCTAATCTACCTCCGTCGTTGTTGCCACGAGGATATTGGTAGAGGTCGTGGTTAGTCATATACTATAATTCTACAAACACGCAAACCCCTCCGCTTGCTGCGGTCAGAGCGTTCACCA
>OQVQ01000352.1_pt1 | contig 22322 bp, 16 predicted proteins | sample 1691491 | NCBI WGS metagenome assembly OQVQ01 (sample SAMN03418252, study PRJEB22391) | human gut metagenome | biome: human-gut; feature: organic feature; material: feces | host: Homo sapiens | place: Tanzania | collected 2013-01
TTGAAAGAAGTAATCGTGGAATCGGGCTTACGGATGCCGGGCGTGAGTTTATTACCTATGCGAAAAAGGTGCTGGGGCAGTATGAAATTCTGGAGGATCGCTATCTGTCGCGTAATAAGGACAAGGAGCGGTTTTCCGTATCGACACAGCACTATAATTTTGCCATCCGCTCCTTTACCAACGTGATCAATGATTGATATATAAAGCCTAAAACATCTTCGTTAGTACTCCAGATGTTGCTCGGAATATCAATATCTATGCAGGTTAAATGATCATACTTGGCAAGAAATTCCTTAACGTGTTCTTTCTGTATCAATTTCTTGCTTGCTAAAGCGGAATAAACTAGTGTGAACATGATACAATCAACCGATGAATCTATAGACAACAACTTCTGTAGAAGCATGTTTGCTTTTGAATCATCAAGATAATTGGTCGCAATAATTCTTTTGGTTGACTGTGTTTTGTTTGCTCGTTTTGTCAACTTCTCGTTGGAGTCACTGTTGAGTTTCTTCCAATTATATTCGGTAGCTTTGCTAATTCTTGGCATAGTTATAGTGATTTATCAACATTGCTTGTATCATTAAGCAAATCCTTAAATTTACATGAAGTACTCTCGCAATTTTGTTCAACGTCTGCAAATCTGGTTGAATGGTATTTTGGCACCACTTATTGACAGAACATGGTGTCTTGCCAAGTTCATCAGCAAGCCATTTACATGTTTTGTTCTTTTCGACAAGAACCAGTTTGATTCTATTTAGATTTGCCATGTCGATATAATTTATAATAATTTGGTGCAAAGGTATGAAATTTTATGAGAATAACGAAGGACTTGTTGTAAAACTTATAGTTCTAAGACAATTTCCTATTCGAAGAAGTACAATGTTGTCATTTCTTTCTCAAGCAAACGAGTGTAACCTCCTATTCCATATTTCCTCCTATGGGGTTACTCTCGCTTCGCTCGGTGCTGTCTTCCAGACAGATCATTCTACTAAGCAATAAGAAACCATTAATAGATAAAAATGTTTTGTTGTTTTGTTGTTTTGTTGTTTCGTTGATTGCATTGTATATACATTCAACAAAATCACTAAACAACCAAACAACTAAACAACCATTTTTATTTCACCACTCTTTTGCCCTTTCCCCGTGTGATATAGACACCGCGCTGGACAGGTGATTTACCTTCCTTCGCCTTGGTGCTGACGCACTGACCGGAGATGGTATATACAGGAGAGGAGGCAGAGGCATTAGTCTGGGAACCATAAAGGATATGGTGTATGCCCGTAGGAAGGTCGGAAGAGTCAGAGAATAGGAATCGAATGCCCTTGGCTCCAGAGACGATCTGTTCTCCTACGTTGGTGTTTACCATCTCAGCAGGCAACCATGCTTTGTAAGGTTTCAGTTCGCTTCCAGTGAATTTATAGAACCCAAGTCCGAAATTCTTGTTGGCAAGCACGTAGCAGTCGTTGTTGATGGCAGAGACAGGTCTGTCCGATGAGTTTCCCTTGAGGATGGTAGGCGTGGTGCTTGAGCGTGATGTAGCCTTGAACACATAGTCGGCAGCCGGACCGAATACCACGTATCCTTTCTCCTTATTGAGAATATCTACGGGAGTGAGGGTGACATAGAAGTCCTCCACCATATCCTTATCGCTGGTCTTGCCATGCGCAGTGACAGCATATACGATGATGCCCTCTTCCTTAGGAGATTTAGCATTGTATGGCAGGCAGATAGTGCTCCATCCGCAAGGCTTGCCTTCATTATCTGTAAGGTCAGCGAGAGGATGGATGGTGAGCGTGTATCTCTGCGTCTCTACATAGTTGATGGCTTTGGTGGCAGCACCGAGACCACCATACTGATTAGCGGCGCGGACGCAGTAAGTTCCAGCACCGAGGGTGAGTTGGTCGAGACTGATGCTTGTGATGGCATCGCTTTCGTTAGCTTGCGCCACCTGTGTCTTGTATATCCATTTGCCATTCTCTTTCTTAAAGATAAAATAACAGAGGGCGTAAGGGTGACTATTCCATTGCAGTCTGTCATCATCTATTTCGATGTTGTCATCCCATGTATCACTGTTGTATAAGTCTTTATCAGCATCATTGCCAGAGACAGCATCTATCTGCATAGTGCGCTCCACAGGGTCGTAACCATCAAGACCGCCCAGCACATTCTTGATAGAGTATTTTGCGGCATCGCCATCCGACAGGACGCAGTCGTCAGAACCGACAGCAGGATTGCACGCAGCCAAAGAGCGTCCGCCCAGTGAGAGTACTGTGGAAAGTCCATCGCCTGTGCTACTTGGCTTGAGTGAGCGGTTTTCGTGGAATCGAAGCACAGCATTGGCACTCATCGCTCCCCATCCTTGATCCTTCGGCAGGACGTACATGGTGGTGTTGAGGAAGGTGATGGCAGGCGATTTGCTTGCCTCGTTAGCCCAAGGGCGAGCGAGCGTCCACGTCTTGTCCTCCAGTTTGTTCATCTGACTGAGAGGATATTCAGGCACGAAATTACAGTTGCTGAAGACATAGCCCCACTGCTGGTCGGCAGGATGAGACGGAGCGCTGAAGTTATTGCCGGCACGGTCACGCAATACGAGGTCGCAACGCTCAAACCATATATTGCCATCTCCGCAAACCCAATCGACGACACCGCCTATGCGGCAGTCTTCCAAGTAGCCACGATAGTCGGATATGCTATTGGTGGAGTAGTAAGTATCCTGCCAACTCATCATTGACACATTCTTCAGCGTGGTGCGCTGTCCCTGATCCCAGAATGCCACGGCACGTCCCGCAGCGCTTCCGCCACCGTTAGCTCCCCAGTAATTGTATGTATTTTCCAGACTGAGGTCTTCGCAGTAGAAGTCTTTAGCATTAGTACCTTTAGCATTCTTTCCGATATGCAGCGTAGCGGTGTAACTGATACCTTCCACAGTAGGCTTATTCCATATTCTGACGCCATTGCGGCTCTGTCCGATGAGAGAGACATTTGACCGCGAGATGAGCGTTCTTCCATTAGTTTTGCCGAGCATATCCATGACAGGCTCACCCTTGTCATTGCGTGGCCAATTACCATCAGAGTCTTTGCCATATTTGGTAAGCGGCTCGTTACCTTTCAGTTCATAGTCGCCGTCAGGCACGAAGATATAGTATCTATCCGTTCCTGAATTAGCATTAGCAGCATTGATAGCATCCTCAAGCGAACCATCCTTTCCCACGATGAAATCGAATGTGTCGTGTAATATTTCATGAGAAAAGCTCCTTGTGGAGAAGTTCATGAGGAAAGATAGTTCGGTGCCATCCTGCGTGGTGGTGAACACCTCATTATATTTATTGCCATATATGTCTTCGAATGCGCCCTTCTTGACAGGCACCGTAATGTCTTTGACATTTGCCAAATCCCAATAGTAGAAGGTAAGCTCTTTGCCTTGACTGGCAGTCCACGACTCCATCTCATCGCGTATCTCGCTCATATTGAAGGAAATGCTCTTCATAGTGCGGTCGAATACCATTTTGACATATCCGCTTGGAGGCATATCATTGATGGAAATCTCCTTGGAAGAGTATTTTGTGCCGTTGACATTATAGTAGAGAAACTGCGGACTTTTGCCTTCAGGAGCTGTGAGCGTGAAGTCTATGGTGTACGTATTGAGCAGCGAACCGCCTTTGCTGAGCAGTCTGATGATAGCTTGCGGATTATCGATAGTAGGCTGAGTCACTTCGATAATGCCCTGTCCGTCGATGCTTGTGGCAGATACATCTCCAATCTTTTCCACTACAAATCCATTGGCATCATGCACCTCCTCGCCATTGGCATTGAGAGAGATAGGGCAGGTCTTGATAGTGATATGCTTTTTCTCCTTAAGATTATTGATTTCATTCGTCTTCAGCGACGTACCGCCTATGGAGACGCTTTCCAGTTGTGGACGTGAAAGAGTCTGTGGCATATATGTGACGGAGAAATTGGTATAGTATCTGCCGTCGCTCTGGAAGTTGACGGTCTGTTTTCCCTCGCTTCCCGTCCAGACGGTGGAGACCTTGTTGCCTGCTGTGTATCCGCCATTGGCATTGGTAGCACCAGCAATCACTGTGGAACTGATCTTGTTGACGGCTTCCAGTTCTATCTTGCAATTCTTTGTGACGGAGAAAGTCAGTATGGAACCGTTATTGATCTGGCATCGGCTGTCATCGCTCGTATTGTTAAATTTACCATTTGTGGCATCGAGGTCGATTTTGATGTCGATGAATTTATCCTTGTTTTTGTATAGTTGGGTGACGAGAATACCGGTGGTACGTTCCACTGCAATGCTCGGTGCACCGTTGGAACGCCTGAAGTCCCACGTGGCTTTGTAGCCGTTGGGATTAGTCATATCTTCGTCGAAGCGAGTGAATGAGTTTTTCTCAAACACTGGATAGAGACGCAGACTGTAGTCGGGAGTCTCATCTGAGCCTGCCCAGTTGTGGGTGAGGGAATAGGATTTGCCAAACTCATAGACGTGACCAGCCGAGACATTCTCAGAGAATGACTTGCTGTCGTCATAGAGATTGTCCTTCCAATATTTCAGAGTATGACCGGAATAGTAGAGAGTGGTATTCTTAGGGATGGTAAACTCATCGCCTTTCTCCACCCAAAGCGCTGTAGGAGCAATGCCGGAGGCCTGCTTTCCGGGATTGAAGGTGACGTAATAAGTAGGCTTTTCCTTGAAATAGAAACGCAGATTGCGGTGTGAGGTGATGTCAAACTCCACCTCATACCTTGTTCGTTTGCCTGCTTTTGCCTCCGTGTCGGTAGGTTCAATGCGACGCAGTTCAAAGGTTGTCTTGCTCTCTCCAGTGCGATGTCCCCATGAATTGCCGTCGGCATTAGTAGCCACGACAGAAGTGGTGGTGGCATTGTTGAAGTTTACCATATCCACATTGCCATCATCGCGTATCTTTAGCACGGCAAGAGGCTTGCCATTGACAATTTTGTCCATATCCACGATTTTATCAAATTCATATCCAAACTTGCGTTGAAATGAGATAATGGCTCCATTGCCCTGAATCATAGAGACGCCTCCGTCCTCCAGAGGAATGGTAGGAGGATTCTCTATGTAGTTTTCAATATTCTTATTGGTGGCATCGATAGCGGTTATCACGCCCTGTTCTTCATTATCTACAGTGGCATGTAGATCCACGCGAGCCGCCTTTCTGGTGTATGCTTTAATCCATTTGTAGTAAGAATAATCATCGCCGATGACGATAGGAATGCGTGAAGCCGAACTGTGAGTGGTGTAAGAATATACATATCCGTCGGCAGTCTTGACGCAGTCGGTAGGTACCACGCCGTCAATGGTGGTGGAGGAGATAGGAGCGTAAGTGCAAATCTCGAATCTGGTGTCGGCACAGGAAGCGATGGTGAGCGTGGTGCCAGGACCTATTGCCGCCCATTTCTCAAAGCCAGTATTGCGCACAAAGCCTTTCTTTCCAGTGTTTATCCAAAGGGCTACGTCGCGAGTATGGTCGAGGTTTGCACCATTCTCCATGATGTGAACATCGACTTTGCCAGAATAATAGAAGTCTTTGCCCTTAGGAATGTTGAGACGCTGGGCGCGAATGCCAGAGGCGGTGCCAAACTCATAAGTGAGCACAGGCGCATTGAGACGGTTTAACATTCCGGCAGGGTTTTGCTCAAAGACAGGTATCAGAGTGATATCCTTTTTGTCTTTGGTGAAAGAATAGTTCTTGCCTATTTCGTATTCATCGCTGATATCATCCTTATTTACCCAATATTTCAGGGTAAAACCCTTTTCGTTAGCCGCAGCATCGTAGGTCTTGAAGATGGTGTAGTACTTAGGAACGAAGAAAGAGCGGCACTTTTCCTGGTCGTCAGGAGCGATGCTCTTCTCGTCGAGAGTCAAAGCCTCACTGTCATATACATTATTTCCATTAGCATCCTTGCCCTTAAACAGTTTGCAGAGCCATTTGCCATCCTTGTCTTTCAACTGGAAATGTATGCTTCCCTCAATACCGAGAACGAAGTGTGCATAGTAAGTGACACTGTCATTCTCAGCCGGAGCGATGGAAGAATATATGGCAGAAGAAGACACCACTTCGCCATCCCTGGAGTCTTTGGTCCATCTGTCTATGACATAGTTGTCTTTGGCATCTGTACTTACCATTATGCCAGGCTCTTTTGCCACGAAATAACTTTCCACAAAGCCGTCGCCTTTCAGATAGAAATTATCGTGGATGTCATCAGCTACGAAATCCACATTGCCGAGAGACTTGTCGGCAGTCACCACTCTTACTTTCGACATAGGCTTGCGCTCGTACTCTATGGTCACGGTGCTGGTCTCTTTTCCCACTGTGTATTCCGCAATATATTCCGTCGCAACGACATTGCCAGCCTCGTCCTTGACTTCATTCTTCCGCTTTTCGAGGACGTTGTTGCCAGCCTTGAATTCGCTTATCTCATAGCCATAGCCTGCCTCTGCGGTGATGGTTACTTTATCACCTTCCTTATAGCGCTTGCCAGTGTTGGTGCCTGCTGCAGGGCTTGATTTCTCCAAAGCCAAAGAAGCCTTGTCGGGATCCTCATTCCTGTCCTTGAGAGGTTCGGATGTAATCTTGTTTTCCAGCAGGACATCAGGGAGAGCAGGGTAGGTGACCTTAAGATATTCGAAGTAACCATACGTCTTGGTAGAGCCGTCATTGATTACCTTGATGTATAGGTATTCAGCGTCACCACTGTAGGAGAATGACATCAGTTTCGGATTGTTCTCATCCTTTGTCGCCTTGCCCTCGGCTTCGGTGGTGGCTCCAGAGTCTTTATAGAAGCCAATCTCTGCCAGTTTATTGACATTATTGCCTTCTTTCGGCTGTGAGAAGAAGGTCTCATTGATACCATTAGGGTCCTCTTTATCCACCTTTCCAGAAGCCTTTATCTCGACTTTCATGCCATAAACGGCAGGAATACGGAGGATGAGATTCTGATTAAACTGTGCGCCACGTGCCTCATTGCCGTCTCTGTCTTTCAGATGGTTGACTCTCGCATCATTATTGTCAGCCTTTGCGCCAGAGAATAAGAGTGGAAGGTCAATCATATTATCATTGCCTACGCAGACAGACTTGGTGTAAGTGAAGGTTCCATCCTTTTTAGGAGTGAACGTGCCAGAGATGATAGGAGCACCATCTTTCTGGTCGAAATTCCATGTGACAGTCAGAGGAATGTCAGTGTCTGTAATCTGCTTTTCACTCAGAGTGACCACAGGAGTCAGCGTAACGTCCTGCGAGAAGAATTGCTTAGTTCCTAAAGGATATACTTTTGACCCATCAGTCCATCCTGTCAGCGCGTAGCCTTCCTTAAAGAGAGTGGTGTTTTGCGGAATGATAATCGAGCCATCACCGTCGGTATATACTTTTTGAGGTACACTTCCAGCAATTTCTATCTTGCCTTTGTCGAATGAAATGCAAGGAAGTTTCTCAAAGACAGCTTCGCAACTGAGATCCTTATCCAGCTTTTCGATATGGATTACCCGATTGTCTCCCATATCATTGCCAGTCTCATAGTCTCTCCATTTCACGAATTTGTAACCTGTCATAGGCGATGCAGTGAGCGTAACTCGCTTTCCTGCCACTATATTCAGTGCGGCAGGAGAATGAGAAACCTTACCTCCATCAGTTGGTTCTGCTGTGGCAGAGATGTTATAATATTGACCTTCATACTCCACACCGCTGAAAGTGCCGGAGATAATTATGTCATTAAAACCCCATTCCTTCTTGTTGGCGAGAGTATAGATATAGCATTTCAATGCCCATTCCTCGGCAGCGCCTGGGATTTCCACTATCTTTGTCTTGAAATCTTTATCAGAAAACTCCTGCATACTGTCGCGGCTGGGCAGTACGCCCTGGATAAGAGGATAATTATTGCTCTCGGAAATGAGTTCCACGTCCATCAATCCGCTGCCTGTAGATAATGCAACCGTACTGAAAGAGATACCTGTCGGACGGAATGAAATGCCTGCCTTAGGAATAATATTGAATGCTATGGATGACTCTTCATCAATGTCATTAACTACGTTATTATTGTCTGCAGGCTTGAATGAAACGGCAGTGATGCCATTTTTATTATAGACGCCAGCTGATAATTTCTTGCCTATTATAGCCTTGGTACTTGCGTCTATGACGTCAGCGATATGGTTACCGTCTATCGTAGGGTCAGATTGCAGAGGACCGGATGTATTCCATGCCCACTTGAAGGAGCCTTTGACATTGACATAGGCGGTGACGATGTCAGACGGAGTCTTGCCGCCTGATGCAGCTATAACCTTGATAATCTTGCCGTCTGTCTCAGATGCCGGGATGATGCCGGTGCAAGAACTGCTTTCTGTAGTCGGCGTACTGCCGTCTGTGGTGTAATAGAATCTGGTGTCAGCATCGCCAGACTCATGTTTCTCCACAGAGATGGAGCCGTCTGCATTGACTGTGACCTTTGGCTTATCGGTCTGCTCTGCGCCAGCGATATGCCTCACGGAGAAGGCTGATACTTGTGCTTTGCCCCCAATGAGCAGAGTGATTATCAGGAAGCTAACCGTGGCGAACCGTGCCCTGAACGCACAAACCGTCCTGGAGTGATGATTATATATGCCTAATAAGTCTGACAGAGTATTCATATCTTGTGTTATTGTTTGTATTCAATGCAAGTGAAAAGAATGGATGGACCAGTTATGATGATGGAAAACAGCCTATTGTTCGTCCACGAGCAGTAAGCCTTCAGCCTTGTCTTCATCGGCAAGAACGTAGAGATAGCGTGGCTTTATGAGGATGCGAATGGCGTTGACATGACCTGGAAGCCCGGCTTTTATCGCGTCGAAATTTATTTTGCTGAACGTAATCCTACTTGTGACATTCTCTCGTGTGGTGACTTTCCCATCCTTTGACAGTTCTACATCGTAGGTCACCTCAATGACAGGATTGAATGAAGCGTCGGGAATAGCATAGAAATCACTGCCCCATTTGCGGTATATGCCGTTGGTCACGATGAGCGTCTTGGTGCTGGAGTCGTAGTATTGCCGCTCATTCGTGTCATTGTTGGAATTGTCTGAGAATGAGATGGCTATGGCATCGGCATCCTCTATCGTAGCCTTTCGTATGCCAGACCATGCGATGTCGGATGCGTTCCAGGTGCTGTTGGTGGCATCCCATGTGTATGTTCGGCTCACTGTTCCTCCTGATGGAAGGTCATTGCCATAGAGCCTGACGCTCTTGATGCGGAAATGACGGATGTCATTCATCGAAGGATCAATCTGAAACTGCACGTTGTAGCCCGTCAGAGTCTGGTCAAAGAGGAAATGGATCTTCTCCTTTGTGTCGATGATGTCCTGGGTCTCATGCACCGGAACATTGCTTATGATGGGTGCATACCTTGTGTCGGTGAGAATCGGAAGCGCGTTGCTGCCTTCTGAAAGGGCAGGGATGTCGAAAGAAAGGGTGTAACAGCCCTGCGTTCCTTCGGCTTTGGTGAATGCGACTCCCTCACGATAAGGCATGTAAGCCACGAAGTCGAAGGTCTTGCAATGGGCAAAGTCTGCCCAATATTTCTCATCCTTCTTATTGGTGTATTTCCAGTTTTTGCTCGTAATGTCGTAATTCATGCTGACGTTGGAGAGCATGGAAAGGTCTGCTGGCGATGCGGAAACGGAGGCAGATGTCATGTCATGATAGCCGAAAACGCCCATTGTGGCAGGATGTCTGGTGGCATCATAGGGCTCATATCCGTCTGTAGCTCTGGTGATAGGCTGCTCTGTACGTGCAGAGAAGGTAATCATGCCGTAGTCATCAGGGTGCTGAATGGGCATATTCTCCTCGCTTTGGCAGGCGGTAAGGAGCAGGGATGCAGCAAGATATATATGGAATTGCTTGATTGTCATATTTGTTTCTTTGTTTTTTTTCGATAGGAAACCAGCCTGTAACGCGGCTGGCACAATGGCGGGGCGTTTATGTTTCACTACCAATCATCCGTTCCAGTGCCGTCATTGTCGAAATTGGTGTCATTTTTCCATATTTCCACTTCCACGGGAACGAAGTCTATAGGCTCATCAAGTTCCAATGAGGCAGGCGCCCATTGCTGCGTTTTGTTTTGTGCTATGTTGATTTTTGTCAGTTTATCTTTCGCTCTGAAGTATGTCTTATTGCCGTTCTTATCATGTCCTAACAGATAGAGCGTGCTCTTTCCGATGTTGGCAGTATTGAGATTGATTGGTGCAAACATCATATAGGCAATGATATATCCGCGCCTTCCTGACGACGGCGTGCCGTAATAATGATTGTCTGGCGTGTCAGTAAGGTCAAAACCAGAGTGGGAGACGTTTCCGCCTTCCTCCTTTTTCTCCTTCTGGAAAGACAAAGAGACGATATGGCTGGTGACAGAATTGGTGAATGCCTCTGAGGAGTTGGTCTTTGTGATGTCCATATCAGCGTCGAGGATGAAGGCTGCATCCTTATTGATTACCTGGATGCTGTCATAAAAGCCTTCGGCAGGGATTCTGAGATAGAAACGAACGATGGAACCCAGACGCGTGAATTGGAATGACATATTGCCATGTTCTGGTGCGGTGGCTGCAGAAACCATATAATCATACTTGCCTAAATGCGCTGAGGCTTCCTTCTCAGAAGCGAGATATGCCTGCATTTGCTCGTCAGATTGGGACCTTTTGTAGTACGCATCCATATTGACGCTCTCTTTCTGTATCTGATTGCGATAGGTCACATGGATGAACTTTTTGTCTTCATCCACTGCGGTGAAAGGGCTGTAAGCTACGTATCTCTGTCCTGATGTGATGGAATTTACGTCCGTATCGGCATTTGAGAATTTGGCACTAAGTCCGTTTATATCATTTGCGTTGATGGAAAATTTCTGCTGTGCAGTGGAGATATTTGTGGCATTGATAGGGAAAACACCGAGAGCGTCAGTGGCGTCCCAAGCGAAAGTCATAGCGCGAAGCGTAGGACTGAACGTGAGTGAAGAACGTGTCAGCCCTTCTTCCTCTGGCTCTATCTGAGGACTTATGCCGATGATGCAGTCTTTTGGGTCAGCTAAAGGCAGGTCTTCGGCAGGCAGTTCCGCTAAATCGTTAGTGCAGCTGAAGGTCAGAAGCGCTATGATGAATGCTATGAAGTATGTATAAAACTTTCTCATGATTAGCGTTTGATGTATTTCTTGCCGTTTAAGATGAATGCTTGCTTATGGTCTTGCTTTCTTATCTTTATGCCCGAAAGCGAGAAAGCCGTGTCGCTTTGCATACTATGGGGCAGGGGAGAAACAAGAGTTGAGTGAATGCCAGTCTCGATGTTCTGAGTCAGAATATGCTCAGTGTCTATAGGAAAATCGCCCGTCGTGACAGAAGGAGACTCTAAAGCCGACGTTATCGAGGTTACGGAAGTCTGATTCTTGCCAGTCTGCTGGCTTTTTGCGCCAGCCTTTTGTCCGCTGATAGCCACGGGATAAGTCTTGCCTGCCTGCAACTCAGTGCCTCGAATGCTTGCTTCATGCTCGATGCCATCGGTCGTGACGAGAGAAATCCTTATCATCTTGTCGGTCAAATCCACAGGAAGAAGTGAGATATATGCAGTCAGAGGCTCGCCGTCTGCAGGACTGATGTCGTCCAGCAGGAGGGTGATAGTCTTGCTTCTGTCTGTCGCCGTAACCTTCTGCTCTGGTAGGTTCATCTCTGCTTTGGTGGCAAAAAGCGGTTCGTCGGTGGAGAGAGTGATGGAAGCCAACTGTCTATCATCTTCCATTTGCCATTCTATGCGAATGATGCTGCATAGATGCTGCAGGATGATGTCAGCCGAATTATCCCCCGTAGTGTATTTCCCCATCATGAAATCGAAGGCAGAAAGGTGTGAGAGATCATTGTTATTGCATTGCTTCTGCCCTGTGAAAAGGAGAGGCAATGCCGTAATCTTATTGCCATCGGAGACGTAACGGGTGTTGTATGGAGCGTAAGCATAGTATGAAGTATTTGCTTTTGTGCTCCATCCCAGGAAGGAAAGCAGGGCTGTGTGCGGGTCACTGTCCACGTCAGTCACTTCTGAGTAGAGACGTGTGCCTGAGACAGTGTAGGTTCCCACCTTATCTTTCTTTTCCCAACTGAATATTATTCCCTTGTTTGCAGAAAAGACATAGTCGTTTGCGGAGACATTTCCCACCGCCATCAGAGTGATTATAAATGCGTATAATGCAGTTTTTATCATTTGTCAGTTTTTGTTCTTTGTGCCGATGCCTGTTGGATTCGTAGTTTCCAGATTCGTTGCCGTGTTATTTTTAATTTCAGAAAAATGCTTACAAAGATAATATAATTATCTTGCGCACGCAAGAAAAAATGTGCTTTTGTGATGTTTTACTATGATATTACTCCATTTTTCTTACTTGAAAAAGCGCGGAATACGGATTTTTTTATTAACTTTGCATTGTGGTTTTGTTGAAGAATAAAATATCAATAAATAAAAATAATCAAACAAATATATTTTTCTTTGTTTTTTTATATTGATATTTTATTCCGCAAGCGAACCCAAAACCCACAACCCCCAACCCCCAAAATGCCGACATTTCAAGAATTAGTAAATAGTCTTCAGAAACAATATCCGCAAGGTGAAGCAAAGAGCATAATAAAGCTATACCTCGAAAAGCGATTCTCATTGACTTTCGTCGATGTGTGTCTTGGCGGACTTTCATCGCTCGATGACGCTCAACTGCAAGACCTTGAGCGAGATATAAACCTTATGAAAGATGGCGTGCCAGTGCAATATGTGCTCGGGACGGCAGAGTTTTATGGTCGTGATTTCAAGGTGGAAGAAGGCGTATTGATACCTCGTCCAGAGACAGAGGGCATTGTAGAAATAATCAAAAATATGACAAGTGAGGCTGAGCGTAATGTCACGGCTCAGGGAAAGTCTTTCTCCGACTGTGCGAAAGCTCAGAAAAAGCTGCGAATTCTCGACATAGGATGCGGCTCAGGATGTATCAGTGTGACCTTGGCATTGGAGACTTGCTCGCAAGTGATGGCATGGGATATCTCCGATACTGCTCTGAAAATGACTAAAAGAAATGCTGAAGACCTCAGCGCAGATGTGTCTGTGGAGAGACAGGACGCTCTCCTTGCTCCAGAGGATGATGTGGAAAAGTGGGATTTCATCGTCAGTAATCCACCTTATATCTGTAAGCGTGAAGCGATGGAAATGGAGAAAAACGTATTGGAACACGAGCCCTCACTGGCTTTGTTCGTGCCTGATGACGACCCATTGCTGTTTTATCGCGCCATAGCTGAGTATGGACTTCATGCCTTGAAGCCCGAAGGCGCATTGGTATTTGAGATAAATGAGGCGTATGGACCTGAGACAGCCCAACTTATGATGAGTCTCGGCTATTCGCAAGTGCAAATCAGCAAAGACATTTTTGAAAAGGAAAGATTCGTATATGGCAAGAAAAAGCCCCTCAATTGAGGGGCTTTTTCTTGTTGAAATTATTTCAGATACGCCATTACTTTCTGGTAATAACGCTGTGTACTCTTCACCTTGTATTTTATGCCACCGTTCCATAGGCGGATGGCTTTCTCGATATCATTAGTAGGATTATACTTACTCATGAATATCACAAACATCTCTCTGCTCTTCTTCACATTATAACGATCCTTCAAAGTGTAGCGTTTCTTCTCGCCACGTGCTTTAAGAATCAGGTTGCAGTCTTTCACGCAGATAGGCTTTATCTGCATAGCACCGACACAGTTGCCACTCTTGGCATTTGGATCTCCCTTACTCTCTACTTTTGTGATGGCATCCATCAAAGGACCCCAGTCGAAAGTCTTGTCTGACTTTGCGCTACCTTCGTTGGCAGCAATAAAAATTGAAACAAATACAAGTACAATCTTTGCAATCTTTGAAATAAACATATCTAAAGGTTTTCCGGAACTTGAGTTCTTGCCGCGGGCGTCTTCTCTTCTAAAGGAGAGTCTTGTAGCTATTGCGTTGCGTACACTCTCTGCGTGACGTCTGATTGTATTCTCCACTTGTCCATCAGTCTGTCGCCTTCTTTTCGTTGAGGCATTCTTCTGTGGTCATTACGCTGTGGACTGTTACTGTCACGGAGGCAGGCTCGTGGCACTCTGGAAATATATGCCTAATGGATTTTTCTATCTTGAATAATAGAGGTGAAAGTTTGAATTGTTTCCAAATAAAACTTTACTTATCCAATGTGTAAAAGACACATTTTCCGGTTCCCATTTTTAATTCAGCAACCTCAACGCATACCCATCTTTCGGGCATTACACTTGCGCTAATAATTGCCATTAACATCTGCAAAGGTAATAACAAACTCCTTTTCAAGCAAAGGAAATCCCATATTTCTGACCTTTTTTGTCTTATTTTTTGATATGTGTCAATGATGTTATAAGTTGCGAATAATCAGAAAATTACGTTAATTTCCCTTAATAATGTGTGCCTACACAATGGGAATCAACGAAGAATGAAGAGTGAAGAATGAAGAATGGGAGTTACACTTTTTCAGTAAAGAATGAATAGTGGAGAGTGAAGGTGCTGGAATCGTGCAGATGCGGTTGGCGAGGCTGATTTGTAATGCGGATAAATGTGCGAAGGAGAAGACAGGTACTTCTGCTTTCTTGTGCATATAGGTACTGTCTTCCAGACAGTCACTTGTAGGTATCCATAGTACCCGAGACTATGTCCCGGGTTACTCTCGCTATGCTCGGTATAGGCTTCCAGCCTAATCTACACAGATTAGTATGCGTCCGATTGCCTTTCATATATATGTAAAGCGGACGGAAAAATAGAACAAAAACGTGAAAGCAATCGTATCGAAAAGCGATATCTAAGCTTTCACGTTGCAATAACATAGATATTAGGCGGTAAAAGCTATGTTATTACGTCCTAATAACTATGCTTTTACCGCCTAATATCTATGCTTTTGCAACGCTCTTATTATCAATTAGTTATAGCGTTGCTTCGTGACAGTCGATTGCAAACGGGAAAATCGAACAGTTTTTCTCCTGCTTTATAAGTTCTGGAAATGTAATTTCGCCCACCAATGCCCTTTGCATTATTCTCGTGCGTAATCCACGAAAGAGTAGCGAAAGGCATGCTTCTCGTCGATGTCGTGGTCTTCTCGCGCTGATTCTTTCCAGTCGGAGTAGTCAGGAAAGAAGGTGTCTGCCTGAGCAGGAGTGTCGTGTATCTCTGTGAGGCAGAGACGATCAGCGAGTGGAAGGGCTTGATTATATACCGAAGCTCCACCTATTATATATATATCCTCGTCTGGCGTGCAATGACTGAGTGCTTCCTCAAGGGAAGGATAGACGTCACAGCCTGGCAATTCACTGACTGAGCGTGAGAGAACCACGTTGCGACGGTTTGGCAATGCGCCTTTCGGCAGTGAGTCGAAGGTGTTGCGTCCCATTATTATTGTGTGGCCCGTGGTAAGAGCTTTGAAGCGTTTGAGGTCGTTTGGGAGCCAGTATATGAGTTTGTTCTCATTGCCTATGGCGTTGTTTTGGGCTACTGCTGCTATTATGTTTATCATGTTTATGATTGTTTTTTCTTGATTATATCAGCCGGCGGGAGTAAATGAAGAATGTAGAATGTAGAATGAAGAATGGGAGTTACGTTTCTTTTAGTGAAAAGTGAAAAGTGAAAAGTGAAAAATCGCGCTGACGCAGTATGGAGACCGCAAGCGAATGAAGCTAATCTCCTATTCCCTAATACCTATTCCCTATTACCTAAGAGATGGCTATACGGAGACTTCTGCCTTGATATGAGGCCAAGGATTGTAGTCGATGAGCTCGAAGTCTTCGTATTTGAAAGAGAAAAGGTCCTTGACGTCAGGGTTTATCTTCATCTTAGGGAGAGGACGTGGCGTGCGTGACAACTGGAGATTGGCTTGCTCTATGTGGTTGAGATAGAGATGAGTATCGCCAGTGGTGTGGATAAACTCGCCGCATTCCAAGCCAGTTACCTGCGCCATCATCTGCAGAAGGAGGGCGTAGGAAGCGATATTGAATGGCACTCCGAGGAAAGTGTCTGCGCTACGCTGATACAACTGGAGTGAAAGCTTGCCGTTTGCCACATAGAATTGGAACATGGTGTGGCAAGGAGGCAACGCCATATAGTCGGTCTGACCAGGATGCCACGCGCATACTATCATGCGTCGGCTGTCAGGATTATGCTTGATCTGATGGAGCACATCCTTTATTTGATCTACTACGACGCGGTTTCCGTCCTTGTCGAGAGTCTCAAAGGCACGCCATTGCTTGCCATAGACAGGACCGAGCTCGCCGTTTTCGTCCGCCCATTCATTCCATATACGCACTCCATGCTCCTGAAGGTACTTCACGTTAGTATCGCCATTCAGGAACCAGAGCAATTCATAAATGATGGATTTGAGATGCAGTTTCTTGGTAGTAAGGAGCGGAAAGCCTTCAGAAAGGTCAAAGCGCATCTGATGTCCGAAGATGCTTTTGGTGCCAGTGCCAGTGCGGTCTGTCTTTTCCACGCCTTCGGTAAGAATTCTATTAAGTAAGTCGAGATATTGTTTCATGGTTTTATATCAGGTCATCATCATCATCGTCATCATCTTTTCTATCCACAATAGTGATAGGACGATTGATGGCTTCATTGAATGAAATGATAGTCTCGGAGCGAGAAAGCCCGAGAGGCTGTAGCTTGTCATGAATGACATTGAGAAGGTGGTGGTTATTATAAGCATAGAGCTTGATAAACATATCGTATCCGCCAGTGGTGTAATGACATTCCACCACCTCTGGAATCTTACGCAGTTCCTCCACTACATCGTCGAATTTCTCCGGATCTTTCAGGTAAAGTCCGATGAAAGCGCAGGTCTCATAGCCTATTTTCTCAGGGTCAATATTAAACTGGCTACCTTTGAGTATGCCGATGTTGGTCAGTTTCTGTATGCGCTGATGAATAGCGGCACCACTCACATTGCATGCGCGAGCCACTTCAAGGAAAGGAATTCGTGCGTCCGCAATAACGAGTTCGAGTATTTTCTTGTCTAATGCGTCTAATCTGTGAGCCATTTCTTTAGAGGTTGTTGGTTCTTATGTTTTGAAATATAAATCGCAGAAAAACGAAAAGGATAACTCTTTTTGCCGATTATTCCTAACAATCTGTATTCCAGAACATATTGTTTGGTTACTATCTACTTGGTTGCAAAATTACATTAAATTACGGAAAAAACCAAAAAGTTTTATTATTTTATTTGTAAATTCATTATAATTTGCTACTTTTGTAGCCTAAAACCATTTCAATAGTAAAACAAAAGTAACCAAAAATCTAAAATAATGAACTACTCAAAAGATTTGATAGACTTCCTAAATGTCTCTCCAGTGAATTTCCATGCAGTGAAGGAAGTGGCTCGCAGACTCGATAATGCTGGCTATAAGTATCTCTCAGCAGAGGAAAAGTTGGGTGAAGTGAAAGCTGGTGATAAATTCTATGTCACAAAGAATGACTCTTCCATCTACGCATTCCAGATAGGTAAGCAAACTCTTGGCGAGGCTGGATTCCATATTATCTGCGCACATTCCGACTCTCCTACCTTCCGTATCAAGCCTAATGCTGAGATGACATGCGAGAGAGGAATGACAAAGCTCAACACAGAGGTCTATGGTGGTCCGATAATGAGCACATGGTTTGACCGTCCACTCAGCATCGCTGGTCGCGTAATCATTAAGACTGATGACGTGATGCACCCTGAGACACGTCTCCTGAAGGTGGAACGCCCAGTATTGCTCATCCCTAATCTTGCCATACATTTCAATCGTCAGGTGAATGATGGCGTGAAACTGAGTAAGCAGAAGGACATGTTGCCAATCATCGGAATCGTCAATGACGAACTGGAAAAGGGCAATATGCTCATGAATCTTATCTGCTCAGAACTTGATGTGCAGAAGAGTGACATCCTCGATTTCGACCTTTACCTCTATGATGTGACTCCTGCTTGTCTCGTAGGTGTCCATGATGAGTTTATTTCTGCCGGAAGAATCGACGACCTCAGTATGGTACATGCAGGATTGGCTGCCCTTTTGGCTGATACAGAGACCGTTCCGGAGACCACAAAGGTGCTCGCTATCTTCGACAATGAGGAGACAGGTTCGCAGACAAAGCAGGGTGCAGGCTCGCCATTCCTCGCTTCTTTCATCCAGCGTATCGTCCTCGCACAAGGCGAAACCACAGAAGATTATTTCCGCAGCATAGAGAAGGCATTCATGATAAGTGCTGACAATGCACACGCTTGGCATCCAAACTACTCTGAGAAGTATGACCCAACTAACCATCCAGTGCTTGGTGGAGGCCCTGTTATCAAGTTTAATGCTGCTCAGAAGTACGCTTCTGATGCCGTTTCTGCCTCTATCTTTGCAGGATTGTGCGATAAGGCTGGCGTTCCAGTACAGCGTTTCGTAAACCATAGCGATGTGGCTGGTGGCAGCACTCTCGGTAATATCCTTGCTTCTTCACTCCCTCTCAAGGGCGTAGATATGGGTAATCCTATCATCGGAATGCATAGTGCGCGTGAGACTGGCGCCGCTATCGACCAGGAATACTGCGTCCGCGCATTCATCGAGTTCTACAAGAACTAAGCGTTTTGCCTCCTAATAGTTCATCGAGGCATAGATAAGTATAGTTGTTTTGTCGTTTTGTAGTTTGCATGAAAGACGGAAATACCATAAGGCTGATGTCAAATTACCAAACGACAAAACAACTATTCATGTGTCATTCACACCAACACAAATCATAAAAGAAAGAATTTCTGACTCAAATAATCAAGCGGGCAACGCTTGATGAAAATAGGTATTATGCAAAAAAGTATTGTATTAGCAATGGCATCCCTCCTCGCAATGGGAGTGAACGCGGAGACAAGGAAAGTGTCTTCGCCTGACGGCAGGATGCAGGTAAGCATCATCGCTGAGAATGGCACGCTAAATTATGAGGTGTCTTATGACGGTAAAACTATCTTACAGCCATCATCCCTCGGACTAAAAACCGATATGGGAGACTACAGTCAGAACCTTACAGCCACGAAATGGACTGAGAGTAAGGTGGACGAAACCTACACTATGTCGCGCACTAAGGCTTCAAAGGTGAATTATCAAGCCAATGTAATGGCGGTGGAAATGAAGTCTGAAAAGTGTCCTTACACCATGACTGTGGTAATGCAAGTGAGCAATAATGACATCGCATATAAGTATCAGTTGGGTGGTTCCGACAATTCTTCGAAAGATGAGCCACGCCGTGCCACGATTGTCTCCGAGACTTCATCATTCCGTTTCCCTGACCAGACCACCACATTCCTATGTCCTCAGATAGGGGGAACGCATCAGGGATGGATGAGCACTAAGCCAAGTTATGAAGAAGAGTATGTTATTGATGCTCCGATGACCGATAAGTCAAAGTTTGGTCTCGGATATACATTCCCTTGTCTCTTCAAAGTAGGGAATGATGGATGGGTACTTGTCAGCGAGACAGGCGTGGGAAGCAATTATTGCGGTTCGCGTCTCTCCGACTTTGATGCCAAAAAAGGATATACAGTAGCTTACCCTTCACTCGATGAATACCATGGTCTTGGCTCCTATGCTCCAGCTATATCCCTTCCAGGTGAGACTCCTTGGCGCACCATCACCGTGGGTTCAGACCTCAAACCTATCGTAGAGACCACTATAAGCTATGATGTGGTGAAGCCTATGTATGAACCACGCGAAGCATACAAGCCGGGACGTTACACCTGGAGCTGGCTTATATGGCAGGATAACTCCATCAATTATGACGATCAGGTGAAGTTTGTGGACCTCGCAGCCGAGATGGGATATGAGTATTGCCTTGTGGATAATTATTGGGACACAAGAATTGGACGTGAAGGCATAGAGAAACTGAGCAAATATGCACAGAGTAAGGGCGTCGCACTGATGATGTGGTACAACAGTAACGGATATGCCAATGATGCTCCGCAAGGTCCTCGCGACTGCATGAAGACCAGCATACAGCGTGAAAGGGAAATGGCTTGGCTTGAGAAAATCGGCGTTAAGGGCATTAAAGTTGACTTTTTTGCGGGTGATAAGCAAGAGACAATGCAGCAATATGAGGACATTCTCTCCGACGCTAACCGTCATGGATTGCAAGTAATCTTCCATGGTTGCACCCTTCCACGAGGTTGGGAGCGTATGTATCCTAACTATGTGTCTTCAGAAGCAGTGCTTGCATCGGAGAATGTCTTTTTCTCTGACCATCATGCACGAAGAGAAGGCTTCGAACTTACCATGCATCCATTCTGCCGTAATGCGGTGGCAAGCATGGATTGGGGCGGCACTATCATGAATAAGTATATCAGTAAGGACAATAAAAGCCGTCATCAGCGTTATACTACTGATGTTTTCGAGATTGCAAGTGCAATAGTTAATCAGGCAAGTGTGCAGTGTATTGCCATCCAGCCAAACAATCTTACGGAGCTTCCACAGTTTGAACTCGACCTTCTAAAGGCGATGCCTACCACTTGGGACGAGACAAAGTTTATCGAAGGTTATCCTTCCAAGTATGTCATAATGGCTCGCCGTACTGGTGATGACTGGTATGTCGTAGGTCTTAATGGTACAGACAAGCCGATTACAACTACGCTTTTGCTCCCAGAGTTTGCCGGTAAGGAGGTGTCACTCTATGCTGATAATGCAAAGAAAAAGGCTGGCGAGACCGTCGCTTCCTCATTCCTCAAGAAGGTAAAGGTGGGTAAGAACGGAAAGGTAAAGGTGACAATGCAGCCTTTAGGTGGCTTGATCATCAAGTAAACAAACCACTTTATTGCCCTGATTGCTGGGCAATAAAGTGGCTTTTTCTTTCTGATTAAATTGGAATAATGCCCCTCTCTTACGTTGGTTTGATGCCTATCGCCTGTCCATCAGTACTGGGAACTTCTCTCTGAAGGAGTATAGTTTGTCCATGTCGAGGTCGAATGTGCAGGTCATAACAGTGCTGTCATGGCATTCCGCAATAGTTTTGCCATAGGCATTGAATGCACATGTGCCTCCACTATATGAGCAGTTAGGGTCGTCGCCCGTGCGATTGACACCCAATACGTAGCATTGGTTCTCCAAAGCACGTGCTTTCAGGAGCGTGCGCCATACGTCAAGACGCGATGTAGGCCATGAGGCTACATAGATAGCGCAGTCGTAATCGTAGGATGGAGTATTGCTATTATGGGCAGAAACGCAGTCGGCAACGTCTGCTGGAATGTGGGAATCTTGAGCAAAAGCATTGCAATCATGGGCATTATCAATGCCTTTTTCACTGCAATATGCCAGAGTTGCCCCATTGCGTGAGAAGCAAGGGAAGCGCAGATCGTAGCATATCTGGAGCAGGAATTTCACTCCGCGCCACTCCACTATAGTGCGATTATCGCCTGCGGTGTAAGCGAAATGCTCGTTGCCATAGGAGAAAAGGTGATGCTTATCGTAGAAATAGGTATCAGATGGCGTAACGAAATAGAGGCGGTTACGGTAAGTTCCGTCCTCCGCTTTCACCGAAATACTTCCAGCAATGGCGCAATCCAGTCGCTCTGCCATGCTTTTCATCCAGCAGAGCGAATCATCTTGCTCGTAATTGTAGCCGTGGGCAATGAGCGAATCGGGGTTTCCGAAGCCAGTGTTCCACATCTCCGGCAACACATATAAATCACTTGAAGGCGCATTGAGGATAGCCACCTCAGTGCGCCTTTTATTTACTGTAGGATTAGCCCAGCAGATATCCTGCTGTAAAAGGGTTATTTTCACAGTTCGATTACGGATTTTAGTTTCTTGAGAGAGATAACCTCATTGGTTTTCTCAGTGTCTGACGTACGGAATATAAGCACACCTTTACCCTTGAGCAGGAAGGTGTAGATATAGGAAATGACTATTCCAGCCTCTGCCAGTTTGCGAAGTGTTGCAGCCATAGCGCCCGGTTCGTCATCCACATAGAGTGCATATACGTCAGTGAGTTGGAGGTTGAAGCCCTCTTCTTTCAGTACGATATATGCCTTTTTAGGATTATCACAGATGACACGATATATGCCATAGTCCTGTGTATCAGCTATAGTGGAAGCAATAATCTGAATGCCAGCATTGCTCAGTTTGTCGAGAATCTTGATGAGCGACCCGCCCTTGTTCTCTAAGAAGATGGATAATTGCTTTATTGTCATAGTGATTCGATATTATTGGTAAACAGTACGCTTGTCAATCACGCGGACAGCCTTGCCGTCGCTGACAGGTAGTGAGCCCTTAGGTACGAGCTTAA
>OQVQ01000353.1_pt1 | contig 22306 bp, 19 predicted proteins | sample 1691491 | NCBI WGS metagenome assembly OQVQ01 (sample SAMN03418252, study PRJEB22391) | human gut metagenome | biome: human-gut; feature: organic feature; material: feces | host: Homo sapiens | place: Tanzania | collected 2013-01
TAAAGCAGGCAGAGCTTACAGGAAGCGGAGTAGCCGTAAGATATTCAAAGACGCTCGGCAAAAATCAGATCTATGCCGCTATGAAGGTCAAGGACGACGATATAATCAGAATAAGCTACAATATAAACAGCTATATGGATTTTGCGTCAATGTTCATAGCACCTATGCTGATAGCCGCCGCAATAGGAATAATAGCAGGACTTATAGCGGTACGCAGTGTTGCCCGTCAGATAATGAAGCCGATAAACAGCATATCAAAGGCTATGAGCGGTATGAAATATGTCGGTGACGAAAAAATCTCTGCGGAACTTGACGAGATACCCTCGCACAAATACCTACTCCGCTTCCTGTAAGCTCTGCCTGCTTTATCTCCTCACGGGTGCTGTGGTTATCGTCCGGCTCGCCGTCGATATAGGTATCTACAAATACAGTTCCGTCCTTATTGATAAAGCTCACTCTGGCGTTGCCGACAAGTGAGCTTAATCTGTTCGCAAGGTCATAGTCGTGGTCGGTTTCGTCCTCATAAATCACACGGATAAGTCCGAGAGAAGTCAGCATATCGCTTTTTCTGACATTCTGCTCCGTGCTTGAAAGAAGTGCGGTAGCAGATACAACGCACACCGACATAACTATCGCAATCACTATAAGAAAACGTACTATAAGTGCTTTTTTCATCTGTACGTCCTCCTGTTATTCTCCTATAAATCTGTAGCCTACTCCTCTTACCGTTTTGATAAGATGGGCGTTCTCGGCATCATCGCTGAGTTTTTTTCTGAGCGTTCCTATGTGCATATCGAGCGTTCTTGTTTCACCGACAAAATCTATGCCCCACACTTTCGTGAGAAGTTCCTCACGGCTGACAACTCTTGCCCTGTTCTTAAGAAGATACAAAAGAAGTTCGTATTCCTTAAGCGTAAGCTCTATCGGTCTGCCGTCACGGCTCACCTCTCTGAGCGAGGTGTTTATCGTTATGCCGCCTGCCGTAATCTTATCGGAAGCACTGTCCGACGCGCTTCTGCCGGAACGCCTTAAAAGCGCCTTTATTCTTGCGGCAAGCTCCATAATGCCGAAGGGCTTTGTGAGATAATCGTCTGCGCCGTTTTCAAGACCGAACACCTTGTCTATCTCGGCTGATTTTGCTGTCAGCATAAGTATCGGCGTATTCTTTGTCTGCTCGTTCTCACGAAGGATCTTCACCGCCTGCACACCGTCCATACCCGGCAGCATTATATCGAACAGAAATATATCCGGCACCTGTTTTTCGGTTGCGGCAAGACAATCCTCCGCACTGACAAAGCTCTCCACCTCGTATGAATAAGCCGAAAGAGCGACCGTCACAAGCTCTCTTATACTGTCATCGTCCTCTGTAATATAGATACGTTCAGCCATTATATCAGCCTCCAAAGTTTATATAATACGGGTATTCTTGTATTCTCCCGTCTTGAAGAATTCCACCCACTCGCAGATATTTACCGCATGGTCGGCTATTCTTTCAAGATATTTTACTATCATAAGGGCATCGACCGCAACATCGCCGCTGCAATGCTCGCTCTTTATAAGTTCTACTATGCGGTTTCTTATAGAAACGAACAGCTCGTCTACCTCATCGTCAGCCTTTATCGTTTCATTCGCAAGCTCCATATCGGTTGTTACGAATGAATCTATAGAGTGCGAAACCATTATTATTACCTTTTCGCTCATAGTCTGAATCTCTCTTACTATGTGCATAATAGCGGATACGTCTGCTGTAAGGCTGATCTCCGCAATATCTGCGGCATTGTCGGCTATACGCTCCATATCTGTCACCATTTTGAGCGCCGCAGAAACCTTACGAAGATCTCTTGCGACAGGCTGTTCACGAAGTATTATAGACAGGCACTGGCTCTCGATGTTCTTTTCTTCCTCATCTACCGCTCTGTCGCCGTCTACTACCTTTTTTGCAAGAACGGCATCGCTGTCACGCAGTGCTGTGATGGCGGAAGCTATCGCCTCCTCTATCATTCCGCCCATACGGATAAGATCGTTATTCAGCTTGCCGAGCTTATGTTCAAATGTTTCTCTCATTTCTGTTTGCCCTTTCTAATATAATATCACACATAACGTATAAAATCAACCGAAACGTCCTGTGATATAATCTTCCGTTCTCTTATCAACAGGACGTGAGAACAGTTCTTCTGTCGGTGCGTACTCGACCATTTCTCCTACAAGGAAGAAAGCCGTGTAGTCCGAAATTCTCGTTGCCTGCTGCATATTGTGAGTTACAATAGCTACCGTGTACTTTTCCTTGAGCGTGTTCATAAGCTCCTCGATTTTAAGCGTTGATACAGGGTCAAGCGCCGATGTAGGTTCGTCCATAAGGATGACCTCAGGCTGAACGGCGATCGCTCTTGCGATACAGATCCTCTGCTGCTGACCGCCCGAAAGACTGAGCGCGGATTTATGAAGTCTGTCCTTTACCTCGTCAAAAACAGCCGCACCGATAAGGCTCTCCTCGACTATCCTGTCAAGCTTTGCCTTGCTCTTTATACCGTGTACTCTCGGTCCGTATGCTATGTTATCGTAAATGCTCATCGGGAAGGGGTTGGGCTTCTGGAACACCATTCCTATCCTGCGGCGCAGTACGTTTGTGTCAACACCGTCAGCGTAGATGTCCTCGCCGTCAAGCAGGAACTGACCTGTTATCTTACAATCCGGTATCAGATCGTTCATACGGTTAAGGCTTTTCAGATATGTGGATTTGCCGCAGCCCGAAGGACCGATGAAGGCGGTTATCTTATTTGTCTTTATATCAAGGTTTATGTCCTTGAGAGCGTGGTTTTCTCCGTAATACAGATTTACATTTCTTGTACAGAGCTTCACATCGCTCTGAGGTACGATTATATCTGACATTGTTTATCCTCTTTTCTTTTACGGCATTATACCGAGCGTTTCTTTCTTATTCTGTAAGCGACCAGCTTTGCGCATATATTGATTATAAGCACTGTTACAAGCAGTACAAGCGCTGTAGAGAATGCGTACTTCATTTCGGCACCGCCACGCTGTGCGTACTGGTAAAGCTGAACCGTGAGCGAGCCGCCCTGATTCATCACCTTGCCGAAAATATCGCCGAGCGAATTTATACCTACCTCAGCGGCAATACCTGCTGTGAAGATAAGTGCCGCAGACTCGCCTACTATTCTGCCTATGGACAGAATTACAGAGGTCAGTATACCGTCTATACAGCTTGGAAGAACAACGGTCCTTATAGTATGCCACTTAGGTGCGCCAAGTCCGACAGCACCCTCTCTGTAGCCCATAGGGACAGTCTTTATTGCCTCCTGCGTGGTACGGATTATGGTGGGCAGTACCATTATTGACAATGTCAGCGCACCTGTAAGCAGTGAGTAGTTTACCTTGAAGATATTGTAGAAGAACACACTGCCGAAAAGTCCGTATATGATAGAGGGGATGCCTGCAAGCGTTTCGGTAGTGAATTCGATAATTCTTGTAAGTCTGCCCTGCTTTGCGTATTCGGTAAGATATATTGCCGCACCTACACCGACAGGCGTTGCGATGATAAGCGTAATCACTACAAGATAAAGCGTATTGATTATATTGCCGAGTACGCCGTAGTTTTCATAAGGATATGAGAATGCAGGAGTTGTAAGGAAGTTAAGGCTCATTCCCTCTGTGCCTTTTACGGCTATGTATATGATCATACCGAGCGTCAGCGCAACGACTATGCCGGACGAAAGAAAAATCAGAGCCTTCAGCACTATGTCGCTTACTCTTCTGCGCTTTTTAGTAAGAGAATTTGTAACTGCTTTCGCCATGATCTATCACGCCTTTCCTGCGGCCTTTGCCGCTTTTTCCTTTTTGCCGCCCTTTTTGAGAATGCCGTTGAGTATCAGATTTATTATCATAATGAACACGAACAGCACAAGTCCTATCGCAAAGAGTGCCTCTCTGTGAAGTCCGCTTGAATACGGGAATTCGGCAACGATACCTGTTGTGAGGAATTTTACCGATGAGAACAGCTCAGGCATATTTGCGCTGTTGCCTGCGACAAGGATGATAGCCATTGCCTCACCTATCGCTCTGCCGACACCGAGAACGACACCGGAAGCAATACCCGACTTTGCGGCGGGGATAACTACCTTGAAGATAGTCTGTATCCTGGTTGCTCCCAGTCCGTAGCTTGCCTCTCTGTATTCGGAAGGAACGGCGGATATTGCGTTCTCCGAAATGTTTATAATGGTGGGGAGTATCATTATGGCAAGTACGATTATGGCACTTGCAAGGTTTGCACCGCCTGTGAACTGATGCTCGGGATCATTTGCGTAAATAATCTCCTCCAGTGCGTACATAAGCGGCTTTACCAGATTTGCACCGAGCAAACCGTATATAACCGACGGGATACCCGCAAGAAGCTCGACCGCAGGCTTTACTACGTTCTTCATAGCCTTAGGTGCAAGCTCGGACAGGAACACCGCTGTGAGAAGTCCTATCGGAACACCGATTACTATTGCGCCGAGAGTACCGAATACAGACGTGAGAATCAGCGGGAGGATACCGAACTGTTCTTTCTTTGCGTACCAAGTATCACCGAACAGGAAATCGGTCAAGCCGATTTTTCCTATGGCGGGAGCACCCGATATTATCATATAAATTGTTATCATCAGGACGCACGCTACCGCTGTAACTGCGCACACGGTAAATATGTACTTCATTACACGCTCTGTAACGTTTGTGAATCCCGATTTTTTACTTCTTATAGCAGATCTCTGCTTTCCGACTGAGCCTACCGCAACTGCTGCGCCGCTTGTCTTTTCCAAGTAAACCATCCTTTCAGGGCATACATACTTATACAGCAAATTCCGGTAACGGATTGCTACCGGAAAAGTGCTTACTGTACAGGAATTATCGACTTGTTTTTACTTTACGGGAACTGCACCCTGTGCAAGTACGAGTGCCTGACCTTCTTCTGAGAGAATGAAGTCAAGGTAAGCCTTAACGAGCTTGTTATCGGAACCCTTGAGTGTTGCGCAGATGAAGGGTCTCTGTACCTCGTAAGCGCCGCTCTTTACGTTTTCTTCTGTAGCTTCAACGCCGCCGATCTTAAGTGCCTTTACTGTTTCGTCAACGTTTGCAAGTGAAGCGTAGCCGATTGCACCGTCTGTGGTTGCAACTGCGTTGATAACCGAACCTGTAGACTCAAGCTCCTGTGCGTACTTGGGTTCCTTGTCGCCCATTACGATAGACTCGAAACCGTCTCTTGTACCTGAACCGTCCTCACGGCCGATAACTACGATAGACTTGTCATCGCCGCCAAGCTCCTTCCAGTTTGTGATCTCACCGGAATATACCTTTGCAAGATCCCGGAGTGTGATGTCTTCGAGCTTGTTTGTGGGGTTTACTACGAGAGCGATACCGTCAAGTCCTACTACTGTAGCGTCGAGCTTTTCTGCTTCTTCGTCCTTGAGCTTTCTTGATGAGTTACCGATGTCGCACTTGCCCTCTGAGGCTTCCTGGATACCTGTACCTGAACCTGTGAGGTTTAAGTTAACTGTTACGCCCTTGTTCTTTTCCATAAATGCGCCGTTAACAGCCTTGATAACCTTTTCCATTGATGTTGAGCCGTTCATTGACAGTGTGCCGCTGAGTTCTTCTGCAGCTGCAGATGATGCTTCGCTTGCAGATGTGCCTGCTGCAGATGAATCTGTGCCTGCTACACTGCTTGTTGCGGTTTCTGAACAGCCTGTTGCTGTAGCAACTATTGCTACGCCTGCGATAAGTGATATTAACTTCTTGTTCATGTTGTTTCCTTTCTTAAGGGTGATACCCCTCGGAGTTTTCCTGATACTCCATAATGTTTATGTACATTTTTTATCTGTCGTTCGGTTTTCCTCCCGACTACATTTCATATTATAGTCACAACGGGCTTTACATAAAAGCAAGGAATGGTATAAAGTCGGTAAAGTTTTTGTAAAGGCGTATATTCCGCATAGCAAAGCCAAACTATACACCGATTTTACATTAAAACCATGCGACTTTACATTCGATTTTTAACGCTTTACAGTTTTCAGCCGTCACTCCGAATAGCTTTATATCTTGATTTGACGGTTAATTTATGGTAGAATAATATCAAAAGTCACACGAAAGAAGGTATAATATGCCACACTCATCGGGCGGAGGCTCTCACGGGGGCGGAAGCCACCACTCCTCATCGCACAGTTCGTCACACCGTTCATCATCGGGAGGCGGCTCAAGCAGAACAAGGACCAGCCGCACATATTTCCCCGGTGCAAGAAGATTCGTCTATTACAGAAACGGCGTTCCGAACTATGTCTACTCGGATACCGACCTTTCAAAAGGTCCGAGCAAGCTGAGATTTTTAATGCTCATATTCTATGTACCGTTTGTTCTGGCGGCGTTCTTGATGATATTCACGTCTTTCGGCGTACCCGAAAAGCTGAAGGTAGATTATAACTCGCAGATAGTCATACAGGACGACGCTGACGTACTCGGAGATACAACAAAGCTCAGTGACGCACTTGAGGATTTCTTCAACACAACGGGCATTTCTCCTGCGGTAATGACTGTGTACAACTCCGACTGGGAGGATAACTATACCGACCTTGAGAAGTACGCTTATGAGCTTTATGTAAACCGTTTCTATGACGAAAAGCACTGGCTGATAGTGTATTCTCAGCCGAAAGATCCCGACGACGAATTCAACAACTGGTACTGGGAGGGTATGCAGGGCGATGATACAGACAGTATCATTACTTCATCCGTAGCATACGATTTTACAAACGATCTGCACAAGAGGCTGCTTGTCGAGGGAACAAAGGTAAATGACGCTATCACCGACAGCTTCAACGCACTTACTCCTACCGTAATGAAGTTCAGATTTGAGGGCGAAACCTTCGGAATAGGAATCTTTATGCTCCTGTTCGTCGGCTTTCACGCATTCTTTATGGTATTCTTCCGACCTAACGCAAATAAATACAAGGGTGCAAAGGAAGTACCTCTTGACGGCTACTATGCTCCTCCTCAGCAGACTGCACCGCAGCCGCAATCTGTCGTAATGAAACAATCCTCCTGCGAATACTGCGGAGGCGTCTATACCGTAGGCAGCTGCAATGCCTGCCCTCACTGCGGCGCACCTATTCAGCCGCAGGATTACACTGTTCCCGTACATAACAGCACGAGTACAGCAAGCACAACAGATACAACAAACACAAACACGCATTAACAATCATTGAGGTATAATATGAACGGCTCAAGGATAACCGATTCACCTATAAGCGCTGTACTGCTTATAATCGGCTCGGTCATAGCGGTTATGGCGCTTGTCTGTGTCATCATTCAGCTTTACAAAAATCATATTTCAGAAAGAAGTATGCGCCGTGAAATTTTCGGCACAGATAAGCCTGCCAAGCATAAAAGTGTGCCGAAAAAATTAAAGGCTCTCGAAGAACGTTTTCGGGAGCTTGATATTCCGCCGGTTTATTCGTTCACGGGTAATTGCTGCTGCGAACATTTCACGATAACGGCGAAGCGTGAATTTATATTTTATGTATGCTGTCACACAGTTGGCGGCGAAACACTTGACAAAAAGCTGTTTTTAAATTCCGAAAAAGCAAGGCGGTACATTTTCCGTGAGGTTATGGATATAGTTCTGAACAGCTACGGCGAAGAAGGGTATTCGGTATACGCTTCAAAGCTCACCGCCGAAGAAAAAGCAATGCTCGGTATATAATTCTCAGGATTCAAGCCGGATATAAACGCAAAAATCCCCTCCGCTTTTGCGGAGGGGATAGTTTTATGCTTTGTCTGTAAGTCAAACACTGCTGTGCTTCTTAACGTAGTCTACAACCTCGTCAACAGTTGTGAATGCCATGCTTACGCAGGTATCAGCGCAACCGTAGTAGATAGCGATTCTGCCTGTATCAGCGTCGCAGAGTGCTGCGCAGGGGAATGTAACGTTCTGAACGTCGCCTACGCACTCATAATACTCTCTGGGGTTGAGAAGGTACTCAGCGCAACGATACTTAACCTTCCAGGGCTTGTCGATGTCGAGGATAGCGGCTGAGAAGCTGTATACATAGCCGTTGCAGCTCTGGAGAACGCCATGGTAGAATACCAGCCAGCCTTCGCTTGTTTCTATCGGGATAGGACCTGCACCGATCTTGAGTGATTCCCAGCCCTTCATAGGAGCCATAACGTGTCTGTGCTCGCCCCAGTACTTCATGTCAGGCGACTGAGAAATGTACATATCGCCGAAAGGAGTATGACCGGAGTCGGAAGGACGGCTGAACATAACGTACTTGCCATTGATCTTGCGGGGGAAGAGAACGCCGTTTCTGTTGAAGGGGAGGAATGCGTTTTCACACTGGTGGAATTCCTTGAAATCCTTTGTCCAGCCCACACCGATAGTAGGCTTCCAGCCGTAAGCGTTGCACCATGTGATCCAGAAGCGGTCGTCGATCCATACGCATCTGGGGTCGTAGCCGTACTGCCAGGGGTTAGCTTCAGCGGTTTCGGGGTCGTCGTTTATCCATTCAACCTTAGCGGGGTTGATGTCCCAGTGAATTCCGTCCTTGGAGAAACCTGCGTGGATAGCCATGTTTCTTTCCTTATCGTCAACGCGGAAAACGCCTGCGAACTTATAGTTGCCTACTTCATAGGGAACAACAGCGCTGTTGAAGATAGAGTTGCTTGTGGGGAGAAGGTCGCGGGGGATAACGGGGTTAGCGTCATAGCGCCAGATTACGTCCTTGCAGCCTTCGGGGCGGTCCATCCACGGAATGTTCGGGAGAGACGGCTGATTAAAAATCTTAACGTTCATTTTTTACCTCACTTCCGGCTGCGGCATTGCGTCAGCCTTAATATTACAGTTTTATTATATAAGATATTTTCGCCGCTGTCAATATCGCATTTGTCACAAATATAAAATCTTTTTTAGTTAAATATGCACAATCTATTAGCTTAATTTAAGTAAATGAAAGCGCAAGCGTTTTCGTGCAATAAATGGCATTTTAGCGCCGTTTAAAAAATACTGGTAACAATACTGTAACCTTTTTGCCTGAAATAATACGAAATAGACAAAATTATATCCATATTTTTGTAAGAACGCACTATTGAGATATAACTTTTCGTATGATATAATATAGTTATATACTTATGCGCATCAATAACGCGGGACACGCCGCCGGAACAGCGGGGTTTCGTGTAAAATGAATGGAGGGTGTTCATGGCATATTACTCATTCGTTGCGACCGATGCTAACGGCTCTAAGATAAAGGGCAAGGAGTATGCGGAAGACTATCTCGATCTCACGTCAAAATTGAGGGAAAAGGGTCTTTTCTGTACTCAGTACACCGAAATCGAAGAGAAGCAGCAGGACGCAAAGTTCAAATTCAAAACGGCGGATCTGGCATTTATGTGCCGCCAGCTGGCTTCAATGTTGAAAGCCGGTATAAGCCTTGTAAAGTGCTTACATATCCTTTACTCGCAGGAAGAGAACAAGAAAGCGAAAGCCGTTCTCCTCGAGATCTACGAAGACGTTCAGAAGGGCCGCTCTTTCTCGGAAGCTATCCAGGCGCGTCCCGGCGTTTTCCCGAACCTCTTCGTGAGTATGGTTGCCGCAGGTGAAGCTTCAGGTAACCTCGACTCTATCATGCAGAGAGTTGCGGATCACTATTTGTCACAGAACAAGACGAATAATAAGGTAAAGAACGCTATGACATATCCTATCGTTCTGCTTGTGCTCCTTGTTATTATCTTCTTCGCACTCATGACGTTTATTCTTCCTATGTTCCGCGATCTTGCGGGCGACGATATTCCGCCTCTTTCCGCGGCGTTGTTCGCAATAAGCGACTTTATGAAAGAACAATGGTGGGTTCTCCTTATTATTGCGGTCGTACTCATTTTCGTAATAAGAGTATGTCTGAAAAACAAGACTATACGCCTGAAATTCGACGAAATTCTTACGAAGGTTCCGAAGATAGGAAAGCTCATGTGTACGATCTACACTTCGCGTTTTGCGAGAACAATGTCAAACCTGTTCGCGTCAGGTCTTCAGATGGTCGACTGTATCGAAAAGTCGGTCGACACCCTCGGAAATATGTACATTCAGAAAGTTTTCCATGAGCAGGTAGTTGAAGACGTAAAACACGGCGAACCGCTTTCAAACGCCATTGCAAAAACAGGTATCTTCCCCGGAATTTTTACATCTATTATAATGGTAGGTGAAGAGTCCGGTGCGCTTGATGAAATTCTTTCAAAATCCGCCGACTATTACGAAGACGAAGCGGATACCGCGCTCCAGAAGCTCGTTGGTATGATGGAGCCTGTAATGATCATCTTCATGGGTCTTATGGTAGGTATGATCCTTGCCGGTATCTTCCCGATTCTCTACGGCGGTATGTCGAACATGGGCAACAGTTAATGAAATTAAACAGAGAGGTGCACTAAATGCTATCAATTGATATCACTGACAAGCAGATAAAGCTTGTACGAGGAACATTAAGCGGCGCAAAGATCCGCGTTGTCGATACCGAAACGAGAGATCTTACCGCAGGCTGCGTAAGCAACGGCTACATTACCGATATTCCTATGGTTGCCGGCGAAATTACCGATATTATCGCTACCAAGAATATCAAGGATAAGGACGCGATCGTCTGCATCAACTCCGGTTCTATCCTTTATAAAGACCTTGTTATCCCGAAGCCGAAAAAGATCTCGAATTCGGCGGCTATCGAATCCATGATACTCAACACAATGGGTATCACAAAGGAATATAATATTTCATATTCTATTATCGGCGAAGAAAAGGGCGAGGACGAATCTGAAATGATTCGTCTGCTCGCAACAGCCTGCCCTCAGAGAATGGTTGACGGATATATCCGCCTGTTTACTCAGCTCGGTCTGAACTTAAAGCAGATAAATATTTCCAACAACTGTATCTCCCGTCTTATCCTTAACACCGCTAAGCTCGAGGTCTCGATGCCCCTCATGCTTGTACAGGTAGATAACGACTTCGTAAATATCAACCTTTATGAGGACAATCAGGTTACGCTTAACCGCTACGTTCGTATCGACCCGTACGACTACAACAACGATGACGATTATGTAAATCAGGCGGTTTACGACAACGTGTTCCGTACCGTACAGTTCATTCAGCAGAGAAAAGGCTCAAAGCCGCTGAAGGAGATCATGTTCTACGGTCATGTTAAGGACTTTATCTCGCTTTCCAACGCGGTCTCGTCCTTTAATGTTCCCGCTCATATCCTCAGTATTCCGAATAATATCGTTGCTTTCTGCGATTTCGACTTCGCGGAATATGCGAACGCTCTCGGCGCATTCTTCAAGATTCGTAAGGATCTCGACCATGTAAACCTGCTCGATTCTTCCGCAGTTAAGGAAAAAGCCGGCGTAAGCAAGTTCGTTGTTCTTATTGCAGTTCTTGCGGTTGCTGCGATCGGCGTAAGCGGCGCAGGAGTTTTCCTCTGCAACAGCATTGCAAGCGGTATCCAGAAGCAGGCTGACGAGATTGACACTCGTATTCACAGCCCCGAAATGGACGCAAGACTTGCGGCTCTCAACAACAAGATTACTATATTTGACAATATCAACCTTTATAAATCCAACCTCCAGATCGCTCAGAAGCTCTTTGAGTATATGCCCAGAGGAACAACCGACGTACGTGCAAAGCTCCTCGAAGCAATGGAAGGACTCGGCGACGACGGAAAGACTTGCCTTATTGATGACATCGAAATAAAGGATTATGACGTTGACGTTACCGTAAGATGCTACTCTCAGGATATTCCTACGAAGTATGTAAGAAGCCTCATTGAACAGGGTTACTTTGAAAACATCACATTCGCAGGTTTCCAGAGCGAGGATCTGGAGAAAGACAAAGAAACAAATGTCACCGAGGCAAAGGGCGACCAGGCTATTTCCTTTGCGCTCAGCATGAGAATCAAGGGAGGTAACGACGTTGAACTTAACTAAGATTGAAAAGATCATAATTGCCATTCTGGTTGTCGGCGGTATACTTGCGGCAGGAATTTTCATGTTCGTAAAGCCCGCGTACGACGAAATCGACAAGGCAAACAAATCGCTCAAGAATATGCAGCAGCAGGAAGACGACATCAACGCAAAGCTTGCTCGCGAATCCACAATAGATAGCGAAATCAAGGAAGCAAAGAAGGGCGCGGAAACGCTTGAAGGCGGCTTCTACCCCGACCTTACAACTTATGAAGCGGTCGAAGTTGCGCTCGAATACCTTAAGGAGTGCAACCTTACCATTGAATCTATCGAAGCAACACCTCTTACCACAACAGAGCTTAGTCTTGAATATTTTGTTGAAGAGCCTGTGCTTTACGACCTTAAGAGCTTCTCCCAGTCCGCAAGAGGAACAGACGAAGAAGCGCTTCTCGAGGGTCAGTTCAAGGACGGCAGCAAGATTTATACGATCACTGTGACTGATGTAAATGATATTCAGATCGCAGATGCGGACGGAAACATTGTTGAAGCCAAAAAGTATACCGATACAATGAAGGACGCATATAAGGAAGCGCTTTGCCGCTTTGCCGCAAGCTCCAAGGTGTTCCAGACGGTCGGCGTGACCGAGGTCGGCTTTGAAATCACAGGCAAGTATCAGGACTATCTTAAGTTCGTTGATTATCTGTTCGACCAGGAACGCGCTACATACATGAACGAAACAACTATCCCGATGACGATAACTATAACCGGCAATTCTGACGCGGTCTATGTTGATGAAGCGGGAAATATGGTAACAGGCGATAAGGCAAAGGGCGAAGCGATCTGTAAAGACGATACCGTTGTAACGGTAGGCTGCAAAGTCAAGTTCATGAGCGTTGAGCAGATGGAAGAGCTTGAAACTATCAAGGCAGGTCAGGCTGATATCGTTGTAAATCAGTAACAGAGGCAAATCGCAGGCGCCGAAGCAAAATTCGGCGTTTGCGCAGACTTTGAAAGGAGGATATTTCCCATGATAAAGCGTATCGGAAAGCTTAAACAGAAAAAGGGCGCTGTTCTCTTCGTGGTAATCGCTATCATGACGCTGCTTATCGCAATGGCTTCGACGGCATATTACACAGCAAGAGGCGCGCACAACACTGTTGTCAGCAACTACAACTACTCGCAGCTCTATATGTCTGCGATTTCCGTTGCGGATATGGTATCTGAGGCGGTCATCAACGACGCGGCGATAAACGCTACGGGAGCAAACAACTATGCTCCGCTTAAAGAGGCTGTTAAAAATCTTAATACTCCCGGAACGAGCATCATGGCTCATTCCAGCAATATCGCAAATTCCACAGCTACAAATGAGCAGATAATTGATGAGCTTGCAAACAGCGGCACATCGGTCATCAATGGAGCAGTTGACGGTATTGTTGTAAAGATCGAACTTCCCGCAGACGGAAAGTCTTACAGAGGTTGTACTGCCGGAACGGATATGAGCGGCAATCCTGTAAATTATTTCTATTATGACTTCACTTATATTTTCACGACGACGGCTTTCTATAACGGAAACAGCGTTACTGTTGAAGATTATCTTACGACCGTAAAGGTAATGAAGTCGGAAGGCAATGCAGGCAATAACGGAATACCCGGACAGCCCGGACAGCCCGGCGAACCCGGAAATACAAACGTTAACTTTTCAACATTCTTCACGGCTACAGGTCAGGATATCGGCGCAGAAGGCTATAAGCCGGCAACCCGTAACGTTATGATCAATGCCGATGAAATTACTGACGACGCATTCTTTGAGAATGAATACACATTCTTCAACGACGGCAGACCGAACCGTTTCAAGGGCGGAATTACCGCTTCGGGTTCTGTTTTCCTTAACAAGTTTGAATGCAGCGGTATTGCGGACAAAGACGATAACGACTGGTATATCGGTAAGGATCTCGTTCTCGGCAACAATAATGCAAACAATCTCAATTTAGGCAACCAGAACAACCTTTATGTAGGTCGCGACCTTGTTCTTGCCTGCAATGCTAATGTTACAGCGGGCGACATCTATGTAGAGGGCGACATCTATATAATGGGTCAGGTAAATATAACGGGAAATCTCCATGTTTCCGGAAATGTTTACTATGTAATGCCTGAGGGAACAATGGGTTCTGACGAGCATCTTGACCCTATTTCCTATGCGAACCAGTACAATAACCAGAATATCACAAGAAACGATTACAACGTTATCAACAACGGTTGGAGTGTTTCGGGAACCCTTGACATAAACGGAAATGTTGTTGTACCGGACGGTTATAACAGCGCAAGAATCACTGCAGGCGGTCAGACAAACAATGTTACTTCCGGTTCAGCAAGCACAGGTTCCAACAATATCGGAACATATAACCCCGCAAATACCAATGTAACCGTTACGAACCGCGTTGCAAATGATGCTAGTGATACATTTGAAACAACGTCTTCAACAATGTCGGTAACCGACGCTATTGCGACAAAAACAGGCACAAAGACCAATTACGCAAGCTATACGGGTACGCAGGCTGCGTATGACAACAAGGTAAAGATCGACTTCTCCGAGCTTCAGGAATTAAAGGACAACGACGGTAAGATCACAGGCTATGAAACAACGGTCGAAGTTACCGACAGCACCGGAAACACCTATACCGTAACTATCAGCAAGGGTCCCGGACCGGGCGACGATGTAACGGTAAGTATCCCATACATTTCTGAGGGCGTATTTATCGATATTGACGCAGAGGGAATGTTCGGAAACGGCTCGCCTGTTGACTCAAACGCGAATATCCGCTACGAAGTTGAGGGCGGTCCGAGCGCAAGCTCAGACGCAATGAACGTTATACTTGCTCCGAATATCACTAACAGCAATGACGGCAAGCCCTCATTCTCATGGAGAGGCGATGCTTATAACAATGGCAGCGGCTGGACGGATGTTGCGGTTACCGGCGATGGCAATGTAGTATTTGAGATGGCGAACTATCGTACTGACAGCAACGGAAATCCCATATTGAACGGTGGAGAGCTTGACTATACTCCTTACAATCCCAATAATTATGACACAATAGGCACAACAAGATATGTTGCGTCCCAGAAAGAAGTTGTAGGCACCGAAAATCAGGTAAACTATATCAACAATCAGGAAACCAACAACCTTTCCGGTATGATGCAGAGCGGAACTTCGATTCCTAAGGACGAATATCAGAACCGTATCATGCTTGTATCAAACTCCAGAGCTGATAGAGCTATAGACGCAAACCGTCAGAACAACACATTCTGTGGATATATCTATGCACCTAACGGAGAATATTATATCAGCGAGGGAACTAACTCAAATATGTCGCCTGTATTTGGCGGTATGATCGTATCGACCTATAACGCTTCAAAGGCAACAATGACCTATGCAGAACCTAAGCCGTCTTCAATCAAGAATATGCTTGGCTCTCTTGTAGGTTATACCTCCGGCGGTTCGGGCGGAACACCCGGAACACCGCCTATTCCGGACATTCCTCCGACGCCTCCGACTCCTCCCGCAAATGAACCTACCGACTTTGTGGGTGACGATGAAAAGCAGGGTCTTAACTGGCAGTATATAGGAAGCAATTATCTCGGCTAAAGGCGGTTAGCCCCCCTCGGGGGGCTGATCTTTCCGGAGAAAGGAAGAAGAATATGAAAAAACGAATGCTCCTGTTCCGGCGCAAGGGCTTTACTCTCATAGAGTGTCTTATTGCCATTGCGGTGTTCGGTGCCATGGTAATGATTGTTTTCATGATACTGACTCACGCGAGAACACAGACCGTAGAAGCTAACAAATCCGAAGAGGATCTCTCAAACCTCATAGGAAACGTTATGGGCGACGAAACCTACAAAAGATACAATAAAGACCACCATGAAACAAACGGCGAAGATGTTCTGAGCCTTGTTGTTGACGGTTCAGCAACGAATTTCACAATTTCGTATAATGTTGTTGACGGTAATAAAAACTTTGTAAAGTGCCCGAATGCTGCCTGCGGTCATTATGCAAACAATACCGATTTTATGCTTGAGCCGGACGCTGGCGGAACATTTAAGGCTGTTTCAAAGGCGGACTTTGACCAGAGCAAAGGGTATGTCTGCCCGAAATGTGAAACAGTGTTTTATGATACGCTCCTTTGTGAGGATTGCGAAGCGACAGCTGATCATAATGATACTACAATGTTCACTTATCTCCCCACAACGGGCGGATTTATCTGCAACTCCTGCGGCGGTACGGCAGTTCGTCATACAAGTTACAGCAACGGCACAGCGACAGGCGATGCTTCAATGTCTGTAAGCGGCATGGTTCCGAATGCTATACGATATGGAAAGGTTGATCCGATTTCCGTTACAAAGAATGGAGTAACGGTCGAAAGAAAAATCGAAGAGCTTTTCAAGTACAATAACAGCGCAACGGGCGGCGGACAGATATCTTTTTCATTAAGATATGACGCTGCGGCAAACAGCTCGCTCCCCGGAACGTACACGCTCTCTATCCAGAGTTGGGGTGCGCCTCCGGCTGACGCGGTTAGCGACGATGGCTATTATGAAATGATTGTTGAGCTTCCTCCACACTATGCTGTAAAGAACTTCACAAAGGTAAACGGCAATGCGGTGCTTTCCGAGCTTAAAAACGGCGACTCAACCAATGAAAAGTGCCGAATTCGTCTGAGAACAAATTCGGGCGGCGAGTCGAAGTTCACATTCCAGCTTGTGAACTATAAGAGCGGCTTCTCATTTGAATATGACTATAACAGCTCTAATACAAGCGAATGTGGTCTTGCGGGATACTGGTTTGGCTTAAATCCTTCGGTTACGCCGGATGATGCAGGCTATGTAAAGACATCGACAGTCAGCAAGACTGTTGACTGCCTTGTAAATCCTTAAGGAGGCGCTGCGATGAAAAAACTTATGAAGCTGCGCAATAAAAAAGGTTTTACTTTAGTAGAACTTATTATAGTTATTGCGATCATTGCGATTCTCCTTGCCTGTGTTGCGGCTTTTGCCGGACCTGTTCAGAAGATAGTGAAATCTTCGGCAGCGAGCGCTGACGCTTTGCAGGTGAACAAGATAATCGGCGATTATATCGAAAACCGCCTTGCTTATGCAAGCTATATCGACGTTCATGTCGGAAAAAACGTGAACTCGCTTCAGGGCGATTTAAGCGTTGTCGGAGGTTCGACAGGTTTTACGGCTGTTCAAAACAAACTCAACTGCACGGATCCCCAAGTCAGCGGTAATAACTCCAACGGCAAGGCGAAAGGCGGAATGCTTATTTTCCATTATGAGGAGAATACCGAAGAGCCTTTTAAGTCCACATATAAGCTGTATGATATCCCGATAGGAACGACCGGCTCGTACAATTCGACCGCTTTTACGGGAACAGATCTTAAAGGCGCTGTTTTTGCGGACGGATTTTACCTGAACAACAGCCAGCTTATCATTCTTCCCGAACTGAACGTTGTTCCGAACAGAACAAGAAACACGCTTCTTATGCGGCTCGATATTTTTTCGTATAATTTCGATACGGAATATTACGATGAAACCGCGCCGGACGCAGATAATATCTACATAAAGAGCGGCACGCTTTCAGACTATTATCTTAATTACTACGCCAATGAATTAGCTACTCCCGGAACAGGCAGAGCGATGGCGGAAGCGAATGTTCTCGGTCCGCTCAACGTAAAGAAAACGGGCACTCCCGAGGGCGTAGCTTTCCAGCTCCGCAATCTTAATCAGCAGAATAAGATCGAAGTTGATGAAACGACGGGAGCTGTTAAATCCTATAACTGGGAATCTCACAACGGCTTCGCCGCAGGCTCCGACGTAATTATCTTCTATTATATCCCGCACTTTGGAAGTTAAGAAAAACGCAAAAGCCCGGCAGGAAATCCTGTCGGGCGGCAGCGTCAGACACACAGTTCATGTGTGCCTGACGGTGCTTCTTCTCTATTAAAACAGTCCGAGGTACCAGTTGATTATCTGCTTTCCGAAAAGGAAGCCGACCGCGATACCGACGGAAAGATATGGACCGAATACGACCTGCTTCTTGCAGGAAGTCGATTTGATACCGCTTTCATCAGCGACTATCGAAATGCCGTATTTATCGGCTTCGGACAGCTCCTCGTCAAGGCGTGCGTTCAGCGCGTCAATGTCCGGTGCTTTCGTCCAGAGCTTTTCGTCTATGCAGTTCTTTTCGACGTCGGATTTTCCCTTAAACATACTTCCGTAGATCACATCGCTTTTACCCGAAACGACCGTACAGCCGTTTTCTCTCTGCTGTTCGTACCATTCTGCGGCGATTTTAGCGAGTTTTTCGCTGAATTCCTTTTTCGCTCCCTTAGGAACGCACATTAGCTGAATTCCTCCGCCGAGCGCTCCGAGGCAAATTCCGACAGCCGCCGCAGGAACGATATTCCAGCCGAGCAGAAGTCCCGCCGCAGCCATAAGCTGGACATCTCCGCCGCCCATAGCGCCGAAAAGCGCAAGCAGTGCGAACGGAACAGCAATGATAACGGCGCCGATAAGGTGGTCGGTCCACGGAACCTGAGGGAAAACGAATATCGAAATTATTCCCAAAACTGCTATAATAAGGCTGCAAAGATACGGGATTTGCATATGGTCAATGTCAATTCCGCTCAGAACTATCAGCACGGGGATAAGCACGATTGCAAACAGCATTTCGGCGCTCAGCCCCAGTACGCATATACACAGCACATACATAAGCGCGGTCGTAAGCTCGACTATCCAGTAGCGTGGTGAGATTTTTGCCTTACAGAAGCGGCATCTGCCACGTAAAAATATGTAGCTGAAAATAGGAATAAGGTCGATATTTTTCAGCTGCTTTCCGCACGTCCAACAATGGCTGCGCGAGGTGATTATCGACTGCTTGAGCGGAGTGCGCAGGATAACCACGTTTAAGAAGCTCCCGATAACCGCTCCGAATATGAACGCCATGGCGATAAACACGACGGTGTACTGAACGGGAAGCTCAAAAATACTTATCATAAAAAATCCTTTCCCTGAACGCTTTTCGGTTCAGCCTGTTTTTTATTATTTTAGCATATTTTCTCGGTAATATCAACTGTTTTTTCGGTTGTATCACATATATCATCAGATATTTTAATATATGGAGGTCTACGCATGAATAACGTACCAATAGGTCAAATTCTTCTTGAAAACGGTTACATCACCAAGCAGCACCTTGAGGATGCACTCGTAAAGCAGAAGGAGAGCGGCAAGAAGCTCGGCGACACCCTGCTTGAAATGGGCTATGTTTCCGAAACGCAGCTTGCCCAGGCGCTTTCTCAGAGATTAAAGGTTCCTTTTATCGACCTTACAACGACAAAGATCGAAGCCGAGGCCGTCAAGAAGATACCAGAGGCTGTTGCAAAGAAAAATACGGTTATTGCATTCAAAATCAATAACGGCAGACTTTACGTTGCAACCAACGACCCTGTAAACTTCTATATTTTTGAAGAACTGAAGATCCAGACGGGTATGGAAATCCATGCCATGCTCGCAACAAAGTCGTCTATACTTGAAGCTATCGGAAAGGTTTATTCCGCGAATACCGTTTCTAACGTTATGAACGATATTGATAAGGAATATGACGCTAACGAAGCGCTCATGCAGGAGCAGGAGGACGATTCCGAAGAACGTATCGATAACGCGCCGGTAGTTAAGCTCGTAAACACGATCATCGAGACAGCGTACCGCGAGAGAGCTTCCGATATTCATATCGAGCCGTTTAAGGACAGAACCAGAATCCGTTATCGTATCGACGGCGAGTGCGTGGAGCAAATGGCGGTAAAGCCCGCGGTACATAATTCCCTTATCACGCGTATAAAAATCCTTGGCGGTATGAATATCGCCGAAAAGCGTATCCCGCTCGACGGACGTTCCAGCGCCGTTATCGACGGAGTAAACCAGGACCTTCGTATTTCGACGCTTCCTACCGTTTACGGCGAAAAGTGCGTTATCCGTCTTCTTGCGACGGGCGATGAAAAGGCAAGAAAGATAACCGACCTCGGTATGACCGACTATAACTACGAAATGTTCAAGCAGATCATTCGCTGCCCGCATGGAGTTATGCTTGTAACGGGACCTACGGGTTCAGGTAAATCTACGACGCTTTACGCTACGCTCGGCGAGCTTTCAAAGCCGAATGTAAATATAGTAACGGCGGAAGACCCGGTCGAAAAGAAAATCGACGGCGTAAACCAGTGTCAGATGAACGAAAAGGCAGGTATGACCTTTGCTGCTGCGCTTCGTTCTATACTCCGTCAGGACCCGGATATCGTAATGGTCGGAGAAATCCGTGACGGCGAGACTGCCGATATTGCTATCCGTGCCGCTATCACGGGACACCTTGTACTTTCAACACTTCATACAAACGACGCGGCTTCGACGATTCTGCGTCTTGTAGATATGGGCGTTGCACCTTACATGGTTGCTTCTTCTCTCGTCGGCGTTATCGCACAGCGACTTGTTAAGCTGCTCTGTCCCGACTGCCGTGAGGAAATTACGCTTACTGATCCCGCCGACCTGCGCCTCGTAGGAAAGACCGAGCCGGTAAAAATTTATCAGCATCACATTGGCGGCTGCCGCACCTGTCACCACACGGGATATAAGGGAAGAACCGCTATTCACGAAATTATCGTTTCCTCCAATGATATAAAGGAGCTTATCTCCAGAAACGCTACTGCCGAGGAAATCTGCAATCAGGCAAAAAAGAACGGAACAAGACTGCTGCGTGACAACGTTACCGACATGGTTCTCGCCGGAGATACGACGATGGACGAGTTGGTAAAGGCAACATACACAGTTTAATAAGGAGAGTAAAAAGCTATGACTACCATTGATATAAACGAAATACTTGACGAAGCGCGTGCAATGGGCGCATCCGACCTTCATTTTACCGCAGGTCTTCCGCCTATCGTAAGACTTCACGGCAATATCAGAAAAATGTCTGGATATCCCGACTGCACCGAGCCGATAATTGTAAATGTAATCAACCAGATCACCTCGATAAAGCACAAGCAGACCATTCAGAAAGGTCTTGACGCCGACTTTTCGTATGTATCGGCTTCGGGTCACAGACACCGTGTCAACGTATACCGCCAGAGAGGTTATCACGCGGTAGCTCTCCGTCTTTTAAGAAACGACATTCCTACGCTCAAGGATCTGTTTCTTCCCTCGATTCTCGGCGATTTCGCGATGAAGCCCAGAGGGCTCGTGCTTGTAACGGGGCCTACAGGTTCGGGTAAATCGACGACCCTCGCGGCGATGATAGACCACATTAACCGCCAGAAAAACTGCCACATAATCACTATCGAGGATCCTATCGAATATCTGCACAACCACAAGCAGTCCATGGTAAACCAGCGTGAGATCGGCGTCGATGTTGACAGCTTCGCGGGCGCTCTCCGTGCCGCTCTTCGTGAAGACCCTGACGTTATCCTCGTAGGTGAAATGCGTGACTTTGAAACTATCAACGCGGCTGTAACGGCGGCTGAAACGGGACACCTCGTACTTTCAACGCTTCATACGACGGGCGCGGCGGAAACTCTCGACCGTATCATAGACGTTTACCCGCCTCATTCACAGGGTCAGATCCGTTCACAGCTTGCAAACTCTATGGTCGGCGTAGTTTCGCAGACACTTTGCGCGACCGCAGACGGCAAGGGACGTGTTGCGGCGCTTGAAATAATGGCTGCGACCGACGCTATCAGCGCGAACATTCGTGAGGGTAAGATATTCCAGATCCCGAGCGCTATTGCGACCGGTAAGAAAGACGGAATGTTCTCTCTCGACCAGGATCTCGCGCGTCTTGTACGCAACGGTAAGATCACCGACGAGCTTGCGAGAACGAAGTGCCAGGATCCGGCGGAATACAAGAGATTCCTTACGCTTGGCTAAAAATAAAATGGATAAAAAGACCGCCTTGGAGAAAGTCCGAGGCGGTTTTTGGGTTGTGTGGATTTTTATGTGCAATTTGCGGGGAAATAACAAGCCGCGGCGTTTTGCGGGGAAATTTTGGTTTTGTGGCATGGAGAAAGCCGCGGCGCCCGCCGACGAGGGGGCGAGAACGGGGAATGAGGGGAGAAGCGCGAGCCCCTTCAGGAGGCGGGTGCAAGACCCGCGCAGCAGTACAGATTCGCAGGCAGGCGGCTTTTGGTATGCCGTCATATTTCCCGCCTCAATTAACGCCGCAGTACGGAGAAAGTGCAGCATCTCCACGCAGCGCACGCGCGCGAGCTGCGGCGGATATAATGCTGTTCGACAT
>OQVQ01000356.1_pt1 | contig 21979 bp, 17 predicted proteins | sample 1691491 | NCBI WGS metagenome assembly OQVQ01 (sample SAMN03418252, study PRJEB22391) | human gut metagenome | biome: human-gut; feature: organic feature; material: feces | host: Homo sapiens | place: Tanzania | collected 2013-01
ATAAACATCGTGGTAAATATGATGCACTTTGTCAAAGAAATAAGCCAGTAAAAGTTTATCGTGATAACAATAGGGATGATATTTATGATTATAATCCTAAAAATATAGAAACAGGAATGTTTGGTATTAACATTCATCGTTCTAATGAATTTTGGACTCGTGCTACAGTAGATAATTATTCAGCAGGTTGTCAAGTGTTTAATGATCCTAAAGAATTTAATTCTTTTATGTATCTTGTTAAAAAAGCTGCTAATATTTACGGTAATTGTTTTACTTATACACTTATAACAGAAGAGGATATAGATGAAATGCAAAAAGATAAATAACTTACTTGTTATAAAAATAATTATAATGGTAATTATACCATTGTTTATCGTATTAATATCGATAGTAAAACAGTTAACTTTAAAGAGCACATCAACTACCTCCCCCGTAGAAGAACTCAAAATAGACTCTATTACTAAAGATAACAATAAACTAATTATAGAAGTTAAACATTTAGATAGTATTAAAAATGTTAAATCTATTGAAATTAAAAGCCTTGACAATGATAGTACTCTTAAATTGTTCTATCACCTTATTGGCAAATAATACACACTTAACCTGTACAAACTCTTCTACGGGGGGTGTGGTTGTTAAAGATACTATTGTTAAAGATTCAGTTCTTATTTCTTATAATGATTTAAGATTAGCAAATAGTAAACTTATAGAACTTGATTATGAAAAGAAAATTAATAAAAGTCTTAAAAGTATTATAGTAAACGATAGTATTGTTATACAACATTATAAAAGTAGTAATATTTTGTTAAATAAAGCTTATAAAAAAGCTGTTTACCAAAGAAACATTACTATTGGTGGAGGAATAGTATTATCTATTGTAACTTTATTATTATTACTGAAATAATATGATGAAAATTGAAACGAATGTAGAAGAAGTAATAAAAAGTTATCCATTTTTACAATATTTATCTGAGGATAAAAGTCATTATAGAACAGCAACAGAAGCTGGATATGATGACCCTGATAATCTTTTTCTCATTGGTGATAGTGGTGGTTTTCTTCTTAATATACAGCCTGATGATAAATTTGTTAATACTCATTTATTTACTGAAATGGCTGATTTTTATCGTAAAAATAAAAAATATACTTTTCTTAAAGAAGATACTATTCCACATCGTCAACTTAGAAAAAGAGAAGAATATCGTAGAAAACATGGTATTAGTATGCCTTGTCTTTTACGTAATGGTAATATTGAAAATATAAGAATTACTGGTTCTCATTATAATTTTCTTAACTATACTATGATTGAGCAGCTTGATGAAAATACAACTAAGTCTACTTCTAAAGCTAGTGTAGGTAAGAAACATTATGATTTTAGTAAGTTTATAGATGCTCAGTTTTGGACATTTCATGTAATGGAATTTGCTATAAGAAACGGTTTTCATCTTATAATAGATAAAACTCGTCGTGGTGGTTTTTCTTATATTATGGCTGCCGATAGTGCTAATACTATAAATTTACAACCTCGTAAAGTTCAAATACATGTTGCTGCTGATAAGAAATATCTTGTAGCTACAGGAGGTTTAACTGATTTCACTATTAATAATCTTCGTTTCTTTGAAACTAAAACACCTTTTGTAAAAGGTATTCTATCTACAGATAAAGAAAATTTTCGTCTTGGTTTTAAACTTCCTAATGGAGTAGTTAGTCCTAAAAGTTGGAATTCTGCACTTTTTACTGTATCTGCAATGAATAATCCTGATTGTGCTATTGGTAAAGATGCAGTTAATGTTAAAGTAGAAGAGCTTTCTACTATGGAAAACTTTGATGATTTTATGGGAGTTACAGAACCTGCTATGAGAACTGGTAGTTATGTTACTGGAAATCTTTTTTGTTGGGGTACTGCAACTTCTGGAAATATGCAAACTTTTGAACAAAATTTTTATTCTCCTTTATCTTATCATTTTATGCCTTTTGAAAATGTTTGGGATAAAGATAGTAGAAATGAAATTTGTGGATATTTCAAACCTTATGCTTGGGGTCTTCAAGGTCAAATTGGAGATCAATATGCTATGGACCAAGATGGTAATTCAAATATTGAACTTGGACTTAGAATTGCATATAATGAACGAAAGCTTAAAAAAGAAACAGCTAAAACTTTTGCTGATTATATAAATTATCTTGGACAATATGCTCTTATGCCAGCTGAATCTTTTAGTTCTGCTACAGAAAATCTTTTTAGTAGTGAAGAACTAATGGCTTGGGAAGAACGTCTTAGAACTGATAATAGCTTTAAATTTTATTCTGATGGTTGGCTGTTTGAAGAAAATGGAAAAGTTATATTTAAAAGTAATTCTCGTATAGAAGCTGAAGGAGGAAGACATAATATAGACTTTTATGATTGGATTGAAGGAGTACCTCGTAAAGGACATGAACATCCTCATGGTTGTATTCGTAAATGGTTTAATCCAATGCAAGTTCCACATATAGATAAAAACGGAAAACAAATAATAGGAACACCTCCTGGACTATATTCTATTAGTTATGACCCTGTTGGTGTTAATAAAGAAAACAAACTCATTACTAATAAGCATTCTCATAATAGTATTAAAGTTTGGATGAATCCATGTCAATATAATGGATTTAAAACAGCTCTTGTTGCAGCATATTATGGTCGTCCTGAAAAACTTGAAGAAGCTGATAAAGTTTGTTTGCTTCTTGCAATATATTATAATTGTATTGGAACAACAGGAGTTGAGATAAACCGTGGTGAAACTGTAAGTAATTTTAGTAAGTGGAAAGCACTTAAATATCTTATGAAAGACCCAGTACAAATATGGGATACTTCTATTAAAGGTAATGTTGTGTCTACTTATGGTGTTAACATGGGAGATGGTACAAAGAAACTTGAAGGTCTTCGTTTACTTAAAGAAATGCTTTATACTGTTGTAGGGCAAGATGATTTAGGAAACGACATTTATTTATTTCAAACAATATATGATTATCAATCTATTCTTGAACTTAAAAAATGGAATAGTCTTGGTAACTTTGATAGAGTTTCTGAAATGATTATACGAGCACTTCAATGGCGTCTTTGTGATATAGAAGCTGCTAAACTTTTAGCACATCGTAAAAAAATAACTGAAGATGATAATAGTAATAATAAAAATATATTAAAAAGAGCATGGTTTTAATATGGCTAAATATAAAAATATAAGAATAGAACTTTATAAAAGAGATATTACTGTTTTTATAGGTTCTCACAAAGAGTTTAAGGAATGGATTGAAACTTATGATTGTCCTAAAACTTGGAATAGTATTATAACTCAAATTTTAGAAAGTGACGATAATGCAGAAGCATCATATTGGTATAACGATATTGATGGTAATGGAATTATAGAACTACATTATCATCCTAAATCTCCTAAAGAAATAGCTATAGCAGCTCATGAATGTCTACATGCTACTATGAGAACTTTGTCATTTATTGATATTCCTTGTTTTAAGAATGAAGCAAATGAACCATATACTTATCTTCTTGAATATATTTTAGAACAAGTGTTAGATTTTAATAATTATAAACTTATAAACATTTAAGTATTATGATGCCAAAGTATAATGCTACTTTTCCTCAACAAAGAGTTAGTGGCACAGAAAAAAGAAAACCTTATTGGTATGCTAATTGCATAGATTATGTTATTGATGCAGGTTTGAGTTTTAACGATAGAACAGATACTGAGTTAAAACTTGGTATTCTTCGAGGTGATATGCCAAATGAGTTTTATAAAAAGACTCTTAATCCGTATAATAGTAATAATGAGAAATATACTAGATTTCCTGCTACTATGCGTAATCTTGATATTATGTCAGATATTATTCGTAGATATGTATCTGAATATTTTAAAGGTGTTCATGAATTTGTTGTAGGAGCTAACAATCCTGATATAATTATTAATAAAAATGCAAAATTAAAAGAAAAGATTGGTGAACTTGCTCAACAAGCATTCCAACAAGAATTTGAACGTCAATATCAAGCTATGGTTCAACAAGCGCAACAACAAGGACAAGATCCTAATACTGTTGATCCACAACAAGCTATGCCTGATATAGAAGCATTTATTAAAGATTTTAATGAGAAATATATTGATAATGAAAGCAAACAAGGACAAGATATTCTTGATTATATTCGTTCAATGACACAAGATAATATTATTTATCTTTCTGCTTTCTTTAATTTTGTTTCTCTTGGAGAATGTTATTCTTATTCAGATGTAAGAGGAGATAAATTATTTAAAGAAAATGTTCCTGTTCTTGAAGCTTATCCTATTCCTAATGATAAGTTTTTTGTTCAAGACCATGATATGTTTGCAAGACGTATGCTTATGTCTTATCAACAAATTATAGATATGTTTGATGATTTTCTTGATAAAAAAGATAAAGCGTTTCTTGAATTATATTATGGAAGAGCTTCATCTAATAATGGCATAACTAGACTTAGTTATAATCAAATGTTTGAATCTTATTCTGATGTTTGTGAAAAGTTTTCAAAAACTGAAAGAGAATTGTTTAAAAAAGAGCCTATAACTCTTACTGCTGAAAATAATAATTTATTTGAAGTATGGCATGTTGTTTGGAGAGGCGAAGCAAAACAAGGTGTTCTTACTTATATAAATGAGTTTGGTTTAGAAACTACGCGTATTGTTGAAGAAGATTATACTCTTAATAAACAAGCAGGAGATATAAGTATAGAATGGCTTTATAAACCACAAGTTTATGAAGGTTATCGAATAGGCGGAAGATATAACTCTATATATCCTATTAAAGCTCGTCCTATAGCTTTTAATCGTGAAGGTAAATTACCTTATAATGGTATTATGGAAGTTCTTCCTATGATGGGTAAATTTAGTATAATTAAACTTGTAACTCCTTATCAAGTTATGCGTAATATATTTGCTTATCATAGAGAAATGGTTATTGCTAAGAATAAAATGTTAATTCTTCTTCTTCCTGAATCTCTTATTGCTTCTGATACAGAAGATAAATTATATAAACTTCAAGCAGATGGAGTTCTTCTTATAGATGATAGTGAAGATACTAATTCTCTAAAAATGCAGCAAATAAGATTACTTAATGCTAATATGGGTGACTATATTACTCAACTTACTAATCTTATGGAGTCTACCAAACTTGAAGCTCGTGAAATGGTAGATATGAATATGCAACGATATGGAGATATTGCTCAATCTGCTGGAGCAGCAACAACACAAGAAGCTATTACTCGTTCATCAATGGGTATGGTTATTCTTGTTCAAATGTTTGATGAATTTAGAAAAGCAGATTATAATAGAGATTTAGATTATTGTAAACTTGCTTTTGTTGAAGGACTTGATACTTCTTATTGGGATGAACTTGGTAAACGTAGATATATAAGTCTTGATGTTGATAGTTTTATAAATTCTGACTATTCTACTACAGTTCGTAATGATTCTAAAGAACTTGATAAAATTCAACAGCTTCGTCAATGGGCATTTAGTGCTGCACAAAATGGAGATTTAGATATGGCTCTTGCTGCAATATCTGGAGATAATGTTAGTCAAATTAAAGCAACTGTTCAAAAATTTATGGAAATTAAAAGACAACACGAAGAACAGATGCAACAAATGGAACAGATGTTAAAACAAGAAGAAATTCAAGCTAAACTTCGAGAGATTCAAGCTAAAGGTGAGCAAGATAGATTAACTAAAGAACTACAATATGCTTATGAAATGCAGCTTAAATATATTGATGTTGATATGTCTATGCTTGCTGCTGATAGCAATGATTCAGAAGTTAAAGCTCGTCTTGCTGGATTAGCAGAAGAAAATAAACGTAATCTTGAACAACAACGTATCCAACTTGAACGAGAAAAACTTGTAGCAGATAGTTATAGTAAAGCCGCAGATAGAGAAGTTAAACGACATCAAATAGATACTCAATTAAAAATTGCTAAAACTAATAAAAATAAATATGATAAGTAAATATTTCTAATTACTTAGTAGTATAGTGCATTTTCAAACTACTCTGTGTCTTCTTAATAGTCTTTATGATTATTAAGAAGACTATTTTATTTTATTCCATATATTTTTAAGCTGTTTAAGCCATTCTATTTACTGACTAATATAGTTGTTCACTTATCTAATTTTAAAGCAACACAGGCCAAATTTGACACTATCTGAGACATATTTTTCATTGGCAGCACTCTATTAAATATCGGCATTTCACTAACCTTTATTGTATCTAATGTTGGCAGTAATAATACAAAACATATTATTTTTAGTGATATTATTGCTAAAAATCTTCAAATTTATTTTGTAGCTAAAACAAAAAGTATTATCTTTGTGATGATTAGATATTCTAATAATAATCCTAAAAATAGTAATAAAATTATGGCAGTTACAGACATTGATTTTGAAGGAGCAGGTAGTCAAAATACTAACACCGATAACAACAATAATGGTGGTGCTCAAAATAATCAAGATGATGTTACTCATCTTAATGGTAATGATACAGTAGATATTAATGATCCTACTACAGATAGTAATAACAATAAAGATGGTAACAACAATGGCAATGACAACAACAATGGTAATGGCGACGCTTCTACGGGGGAGCTAAATGTTGGAGATCAAATTGAGGTTGATGGTGTTACTTATACTGTTTCTGAAAATGGAGACGTTGTTGATGCTGAAGGAAATGTTTTTAAAGCAGCAGCAGATGTAGCTGAGTGGCTTAAAACAGTTGATATTAACGATAGTAGTGATAACGAACCACTCAGTCTTTCTTCTATTCAAGAAGCAGTAGGTATTACGATAAACGATGAAAATGGAACTCCTATTGAGTTTACAGAAGATGCAAATGGAGTTAAATCTTATATTGATTCTGTTATAAATCTTCGTTCTAATGAACTTCAACAAGCAGCAATCAATCGTCTTTATCAAGATAATCCTCTTCTTAAACAATTCCAAGACTATGTACAGCTTAAAGGTACTCCTAAAGGTTTTGGTGATATTCCAGATCGTAGTGGAATTACATTAGATAAAGATAATGAAAGTCAACTTGTTGCTGTAATTAAGATGGCTGCTGCTGAGTTCGGTAATAAGAGTCTTAATGATAACTATATTAAATATCTTCGAGATAGCGGAAGTCTTTATGATGAGGCTAAAACTCAACTTGCAGCTCTTGTTGATAAAGATAAAGCATATCGTAAAGATATTGAAACACAAGCTGCTGCTCAACGTCAACAAGAAGCAGAAGATCTTAAAGCATATTGGGAAAAAGTTAATAATATGATTAATGGACGTGTTATTAACGGTTATAAAATTCCTGATAGTTTTACAAAAGAAATTAATGGTAAAAAAGTAGTTATTACTCCTAATGATTTCTTTAATTATATTTCTAATGCTTCAGTAGAAAAAGAAGATGGTAGTAAGATTACAGGGTATCAGAGAGATTTAGCTGAACTTACTGATGATGAATATATGGCTCGTGAAATGCTCGATGCTTGGCTTATGTTTACAGGAGGAACTTATAAAGATTTGATTGATATGGCAGTTAAGGAAAACGAAGTTCGTAAACTTATTGTCAAATCTAAACAAAATCGTTCTACTAAAACTGTTAAACTTGTTAAAAAACAAGATGGTAAGACAAACATGGATGATATAATTCTTTAATAAATTTTTTAATGTTTAATTTTTAACTTTAATAAGTATGTATAAACTTAGAGAAGTATCTCGTGGTAATTATGATGACCGTGGTTATTCTAATGAAGAGACTATTGCTCATCTTATGTTGTCTAAGCCAGAGGAGATTAACAATACTCTCACCTATACTTATGGTATGGATGATGATAGATTTCCTTTGACATTCCTTACTGAAGGTCAAGGTAGTGCTGGTGTTAAAGACATTAAAACTGTTCAGTGGACTTGGAAGACTATGGGCCGCATGAAGTTCAATGATTATGTTATTTATTTTAACACTGCTAATACTACACCTGGTAAAGGCGGTGCTATGTTTGAGGTAGAATTTGCTACTCATTGGCTTATTGAACAGTATGGTCTTATTGCTCCTGATGGCGTAACGCAAGTTCGTATTATGAAAGATCTTGGTGAAGGTCCTCATGGTGGTTATCTTTATCGTCTTAAACTTACTACTCCTGATCCTAATATGTATGTAGATCCTGCTAATCTTGCTGTTGGTAAGTATTGGTCTATGACTGCTCCTACTATTAGTGAATCTTATTCTAAGGGTAATAGAAGCAATGTTATGGGTCCTGGTAAGATGACTAGTCAACTTGAGTTCCATCGTTATTCTAAGGAAATTGCAGGTAATATTTCTAATGTTGTTGTAACTTATGAGTTTAAGACTAAAGGTGGTGGTACTACTAACCTTTGGATTAATGAAGAAATGCGTCAACATGATATTACTTGTCGTATTATGGACGAAGAGCGTCTATGGCTTGCAGAATATAACCGTAATGAGAATGGTGAAGTTCTTCTTATTGATCCAGATAATGGTCAACCAATTCCTCATACTGCTGGTATGATGCAGATTTGTCGTGAATCTAATTACGATACTTACGGTGAAGTTCTTACTTTGAATAAGATTGAACGTACAGTAGGTGATATTCTTGACAAGGACACTGATACTGGTTCTATGGAGGTTGTTCTTATGGGTGGTAAAGGTTTTATGGAAGACTTTGATATGGCTATCCGTAATGAAGCTCGTTCTGAAGGATTTGCTACACCTCTTGGAGATAAGATGATGGAAGATTTTGAAGGTGGTCTTTCTTATGGTAAGTATTTCCGTCGTTATAAAACTGTAGATGGACATATTATTACTGTTAAACATTTGCCTTTCCTTGATACAGGTACTCTTGCAGAGAATGCTAAGGCTAATGGTATGGTTCATCCTCGTACAGGTCGTCCTATTACTTCACATCAAGCATTCCTTATTGACCTTTCTACTTATCAAGGTGTTCGTAATGTTCGTAAGATTCGTCAAACAGGTCAAATTTATAAGATTGGTATTTTGAAAGGTCTTACAGATATTCCTGCTTCTTGGGGTTCTGTTCCTAATAATTCAATTTCTACAGAAATTGACATGTCTCGTTATGAAATTAAGAACAGTTATGGTCTTCAAGTGAATAATGCAACTAAGATGTTCCATTTGAAGTGTGTAATCTAATTAGTAATAATCAGTAATATTATAGAACAATGGATATTAAAACAAATATACAAAGTAGTCCTACTAAAGTTCAAGAACAGTTAGGTGGTAGTGACGCAAATAACGAAGATTTAACTAAAGAATATGTGGATAAGAGAACTATTGTTATTAGTCTTGTTCATAATTATTCAAATTATCGTAAAGTAAATATGAAAGTTCTCGGTCAACGTAAAGAAACTATTGGTAGTTCTATTACTTCTTGTCGAGTTCTTTCTTCTAATTCTGGAGAAGTAAATGCCTATTTTCCTGCACTTGTAGGTCTATCACCTAACCATGCTGATTTTACAAGTAGAGTTAAAGCTTGGCTTAGTAACATTCAATTTGTTGTAAATGAAAATGATGTTCCTTTGGACATTTCTTTTGTTTACAATACAAAGAAAGATTATCTTGATTTCAAAAAGAAAGAAGATGCTATTGATGAAAATTATGCAAAAGTAGATAGGACTAATCTTTCTGCAATTAAAGAGGCTATTAAAAGGCGTGTAGATGCTCTTAATACTCTTGAAAGCGAAAAATATAAGATTGGCCATCCAGTAAATCTTGAACAATATATTATTTATCGTCATTGTCTTCTTTATAAAGATGTAGCAAAAGATACAGCTGTTGTTAATTCAGATCCTTCTATTCGTTTTTATATTAAGGACGAAGCTAAAGAAGCTGAAAAGCAAAAGAAACTTACAGAATATCGTATGCAAGCTATGCGTAACTTTATTGAACTTAACGCATCTCCTACAAAACGTAATGCTGTATATGTTGCTATTGTTGCATCTAGAAACGAGAATGTATCAGAAGCTCTTATCAAAACTGATAGTGAAAAGACTTCTTATCTTATGGATTATGTAAATACACATCCTGATAAGTTTAACAAGTTGTTTGCTGATAAAAATATTGTTACTCGTGCTTTCATTGAAACTTTGATTGTTCGTGGAGAACTTATTCGTTCTGAATTTAATCAGCAGATTTCTACAGCAGATGGTACTCTAATTGGTTCTAATATGAATGGAGCTGTAGCTTTCTTTAATAATCCTGACAATAAGGATATGAAAGAACTTTACGAAAATAAACTTAAAATGTTCTAATTAAAAGTAAGAGATATGGAAATACCCGAGATGCACATCATGTTTAGACAGTATGCTCAACAAATGGGTATGCAAAATCATCGAGCTATTCTTCCTGAACAGATTGATTTGCTCATTAACACTTCTATTATGGATGCTGTTAACGAGGTCATAAAACAGAATATTGGTATTACTAACGATAGAGTAATTACAGATAATTCTAAAATAGGACAGATAAATGCACTTCGTTCATTGTATCATGTTGCTATTATAGATATGCTTCCAAGACAACAGCAGTTTGTAAGTTTTGCTTTTTCTGCTTCTGATGTACAAACTGGTCGTATGAGTACTAATTTTGAAGTAGTTAAGAAACCTATTCCGGAATATATGTTTCTTGTAGATTTTTCATTAAATTACAAGGTATGTATTACAGGATATAGTGGTAATTCTAATGACTTTACATCTGTTACATATGATAATGATGATCTTGTTACAAATTTCTTTCCTGTTCGTATTATAGATGATAGTTTTCTAGCTGATACTCTTAACGATTTTGTTCTTAAACCAAGATTAAGAAGTCCTATTATTGTCTCATATAGTACTGACATTAGTTCTTTAGAGGAGACAAAAAGAAAGAACATATTTGACCTTTACATTGATAAATTTACAGAAGACATAGATGGTAATGGATATTTTCTTTCAAATAAGCTTCTTCCTTATCAACTTCGTATGTCTTACATAGCAAAACCTGCTACTGTTATGTATAAAGAAGATGTTGGTGGAAAAAATGTAAATTGTGACTTGCCTGAATATATGCACATTGATATAGTTAAACATGCTGTTGATTTGTATCGTACTGCTATTAGTGGTTCTATGATGGCGGCACAAGCTCAAGAACAAAATGCTCGTCAAGAGAATATGAGAAATAATTATCGTAATGAAGGTAATGCTCAACAACAACAATAATTAACCAATAAATATAGAAAGTAATGAAACAATTATTTATTTGTAAGAAAAATGCTTATGCTACAACTACTGCTAAAGCTACTGATCTTACTACAGTTCCAGAAGGAACTATTGCTCTCTTTTCTTTGAGTGATGGTTCATTGCTTACAGCTGCTCCTACTGATAATTTTTCTATTGTAGTAGGACGTGCTACAGGTAAAATGCCTCTTATGTTTCCTGAAGTAGATGTTAAATCTCTTCAAGTTACTAAGGCTTCTTATGAAGCGTCTAAAACATTTACTGCTAAAATTACAGTTCCTACTCCAGAAAAAGGTACACATTATACTGTAGTTATAGTTAAGAAAGGTACTGTATTTAATGAACGTAGTAATTGGACATTTACCACTATGGCAACAACTACAACTGCGGCTGATGTAGCTAAGCAGATTGTTAGTCAAATTAATGGTAATAAGTATAATCTTGGTGTAGAAGCATCAAATACAGGTGGTGCTATTACAATTACAGCTGTTGAAGCTGGAAAAGATTTTGAAGTTCTTGGTGCTGATGGTCTCATAGATGTTACTCCTACTGAGGTAACACATGGCAAGAAAGCAGAACTTGATAAAGCTGATATTCAAGATTTGGCTTCTCGTTGTGCTGCTGGTAAAGGCTTTAATTATACTGGTGAAGATGGTAAAGAGATTTATCCTGGTTATCCTGAAGTTGTAAGTGAAGACCAATATACTCTTTACACTCTTCGTTTTGCTGTTCCTCGTATTTCAGCAAAGCAGCGTGATGAAGTTGTATATCAAATTGTACATATTGCAGTTCCTGTTGGAGCTGCTGCGATTACAACTCTTGATACAATTTTTGGTCTTTCAACTGTTGCAGCTGAAACTGGTAAAGGATAAAGTATTAAATTAAGTGTACCTTGTTTTATAAATAGACAGGGTACACTTAAACATCTAAAAATTGTGGATGAATTACAAACAGTAAATGATATAGTTAGTGATGCCGTTAAAAATTCATCTTATATTACAATTTTGATTTCAAGTAGTGTTTTTATATTATACACTTTAATTATCAAACTTGTAGATCTTTATAAGTCTAAAGACAAAAATAAGCCATTGCTTCAAATGGCGTCTGCAATAAAAGAAATTAGTGAAAATGTAGTTAAACTTAATCAAGTTTTAGATAAAACTATTCAAGATACTGAACAAAAAGAATGTGATAGAATAAGCAATGTTGTTACAACTTCTTTTCTAAGTTTTAAATCTGTTATATTAGACCAATGTATTGATACAATTATACATAACAATATTGAAACTAATAGAGATAATGTAACACAAAATATTTATAAAACTGTTAGTACCGGTTATTATACTATTTATTCTACATTTTCAGCATACGAACATGATTCTGTTAATGTTGCTACAAAAATAAAAGAACAATGGATAGACGACATAACTGATGAATGTATTGCTATTATATATAATGGCGGTACAGCTCTTGATAGAATAAGACAGTTAAATCTCAAACTTAATCTTATTTCTGAAGAGTATTCAATTTATATTAAAAATAAAATTCTTAATCATTAATAAGACGTTCTTATGTATGATGAAGCTATAAAAACTATTGCAATAAGTAACCTTGAGCAGAAAGCTATAAGTATTTCTCATACTACTGTAGCCTTGTCTGCTCAAGGTTATATTGTTAATAAAAATAAAAGAATTAAGCAAGAATGGAGTAGCATACTGCTTCATGCTTTTGAAAACATAGATGTTTTTAGTAGTGAACAACAAAAGGCTATTGAAGTTCTTTATAATAAAATTTATACATCATGAGTAATTTTAAACAAATAGATCTTGAATATGTTTATGTAACAGTTCCTGCTGATTATATTTGTGTTTATCATAGAATACTTAGTTTACTAGCTGACTATGGTATGGAAATGTTACAAGATTGTAAAGCTAGTTGTAGTGATAAAAATAGTGGAGTTATTGAATGTTTTAATATGTTTAATAGTGCAGTAGCAGCAAGAAAACTTGGAAATGACAAACTTGCAGCTTTACTTATTAAATATATTAAGGCTAAATTAAATCAACTTTATAAGAATAAAGATAATTCTACTAGTTTTGTCTTCCCTGTAGATGAAACTGGTCATTTAAAAGCTATTGTTAGTTGTGGAGAAAGACCTAAATTTGAAATAAATCCAGAAGATGGTGAACTTCTTGAACATAAGTTTAACAATGGATTTGATGAACATTTTCATCTTGGTTCTGAAGACACAGATCCTACACATAACACTCCTATAGATACAGAAGAAGTTAAAGATAAAGGACTTTATGTAGAAATGGAACCTCGTTATGATATTGTTGATGGTATTGCAACCGCATGTGCAGATATTAAATTTTATTATGATGGACGTGTTTTAAAACCTACAGCTGTAACTATTGATTATTATTTTGACGGTGAACAAGTAACATCATTTCTAACTTGTACTAATATAGAAATAAATACTACTCATAACTTTATGGTAGTAGTACATTATAAAGGAGAAGTTGATGTTGTAACTAAAGATTTACATTATGAAATCAGTGATTGAAAATTTAGGTAAAGTTGCACCTACATTTGAAGGAGCATTTGATAATACTAAAGCCTATGATAGATTATCATGTGTCTTTGATAGTAAAACAGGTAATAGTTATATATCAAGACGTCCTGTTCCTGTAGGTATAGATATTTTTAATGATAAATATTGGCAACCATTAAGTATTGGTACAAATAGAATACCACTTACTGAAAATTTTGGTACAGATAGTTTTAGGTCAATGACCCAAAAATTTCTTACAGAACTTTGGAATAAACAATATGAATTTAATGATACTGTAAAAGATGCAGTAGTTCTTTCTAAACAAGCTCTTGATGCTATTGAACTTCTTTCTAAAGATCAACAAGAAGCTTTAAAACTTGCTGGTGCTATTGTAGATTGTACAAAACGTCTTACTATACTTGAAACAAATCTTAATGGATATGCTTTTGCAGAAATGACAGAAGATGATTATGAAGTAGCTAAAGACAATAGTGCGTTAGAAGATAATAAAATTTATTTTGTTTTCGAAAAACAAACTGATACAGAACCAGATGATGATTTTGAATAACGTATGGCTATATACATAAAAGATAAAGAAATTACTGCTGTTTACATTGGTAAAAAAGTAGTAACTGCTATATATAAAGGTAGTGTTCTTGTATGGGAAGCTGCTCTTCGTATATGGAAAGGAAAACAAGTTTGGAAAAGTAAAGAAAAATGGAAATACTAAATATTTAAGTTATGGCTGAAATAGAAAATATTTTTGATTCTTGGGAAGGTCATTCTCATGCTGAAGTAGAGAGTGCTTTAAAGAGTACTATAGCTATGCTACAAGGAGGTAATTATAGTCAAATTGCAGTTAGTATTGTAGGTTCTCTTAATAGAACTTTTGTTGCTACAGCTGAAAAAGTTACTTTCTTTTATAAAGTTAATAGTACTGTTGATGGAACTTATAATCCTGATTTTACTGTAGAAATAACTATCGGTAATAGTGTTATTACTTTAACAGATGTTAAGTCAAATAGTGCAGATGATGAACTCGAAACTCCGAATTTAGCTCCTTATTTAGCTCAAATTGGTAATGATGTTATTACTATAAAGATTAGAGCTTATACAAGTGACGGCTTGTCTTCGGCTGTTAAACGTATTAAATATACTCGTCAGTCTGCAACACTTAGTACTGATAACCAAATTAACACTGTAGATCCTCGTGTTCTTAAATTTCAAGCACAATTTACAGGTTCTAGTGCTCAACTTATTGTTCAATTCTTTGGAGCAACAGGTAGTGTTGATGAAAATAGTTCTCAAACTGTAACTAATACTCTTAACACTGCCGGTGCAGCAACTGTAACAGTTCCTGCTTTGACTGCTGGTGCTCATATTGTCAAAGCATATTTGCTTCTTGAAGATGGTGAAACTAAATCAGAAACTTTGACAACTAGTATTTTTACAACTGTTGGAGCACAAGCAGATGATGTCTATATTACTTATGAAGAGATTAAAGGTGCAGTAGAAAAAGATTATTATAATATTGTATTTTCTGCATTTGATCCTGCTCTTTCTGATACAGATAATTTAATTGTTCTTCTTCGTGAATGGGATTCTACTACTCGTAAATATGTTAAAAAAGGTGAGCGTAGTATTTCCAATCGTTCTCGTAACACTTGGAAATATCTTGTTCCTAGTACTTCTAATCAAATTCAAATTGGCGTTCCTTTTTTAGATGAAGATGGAAGTATTTCTACAAATCCACAAGGAGAACCTCGTATTAGAAATTCTGTAGATATTATTTTTGAAGCAACTGCTAGTAATATTACATGGGTTGCTAAAGAAAATCCTGTAATTTATCTTACAGCACAAAATAGAACAAACAATGACGCAGATAAAAATATATGGACTAACAATGGTTATCAAGTAGAATTTAATAATGTTCAATTTGATAATAATACAGGTTGGAGAGATGAAAATCATCTTCATCTTGTTGGAACTGCTCGTGCTAGAATTAAAAATTTCTATCCTTTTTATAATGCAACTCAATTTGTCGCAAATAGTGTAGGTGGTGGTATTCTTTCAACTGGTTTTACTATTAAAATGTCATTTAGAGTGACAGGTGTTAGTGATGCTAATAAAAGAATTATAGACTGCTATTCTGATTCAGATGGTGTTGGATTTTATGTAACAGGGGACAGTATTTATATTGGAGTAGGTGCTAATCTTCTTAGTCGTCCAGATGAAATACAAAGTGCTACTAGTCATAATTCTCGTAGGTTTAGTGCTAATACTAGAATTGATTTAACTATTACAGTTCAACCATATTATCAAGATGGTGCTGCAACAAAACATGAAGCCAGATATTATATAAATGGTGAAATTGCAGGTTTTGGTATTATTCCTAATCAGACTCTTAGTCAACTTTTAGCAAATCGTACAGAAATAGTATTTGGTGGAGATGGAGCTGCACTTGACTTGTTTGATTTTAGATATTATGATTCTTATACAAATGCTTTTGATATTCTTCAGACTCGTACAATGGACTTAGACGATGCTGGAGAAATGTCTGCTTTGTATAACAAGAATAATTTTTATGAACTTGATGGAACAGGTCAACCTGTTATAACTCTAAAACAAGCTATTGCTTATGGTAAATATCTTGCAGAACAAAAAAGAGGACCTGTACCTTTTTCTGTAGTTGTTGCAACAGATTTTTGCAATAATGTAAGTCTTGTTGGAAATAATATTCCTGAAGGTGGATATCAAGGTTCTACTAAAGCTACTAATACTACAGATAGACAGGATTGGTATAAATTCTCATTTACTGTAAATGAACAAGGTAAAGGTATTATAGATTCCAAAAATACATATTGGCTTGAAGGTGCCACTCCTGGTTCTCTTAGAGCAAGACGTCAAGGAACGTCTACTAAAGACTCTACTAAAGGTAATGTTCGTTGGGATGTTAGAGGAACTATTAAACTTCATTGGTTTGATGATCTTTCTCAAACCTTTTCAGCTGAATATACAGAATATGGTAAAAATGCTAATGTATTTTTTATTCCTGATAAAGATTCTTTACCTTGTTATCTTCTTACAATGAAAAAGAATCCTAATGAATCTACTCAAGCTAGAAATTTACCTACAGCTAAAATGTATGAAGATGGTGCTAGATATTTAGCATCTGTTCAAGTTCAAGGTGTTTATGTTTATGAAGATTGTTTAACTCCACCACAACGTAAAGAACTTGCTTCTGTTATTGAAAATTTTCCTAATTTAACTCGTACTGAACAAATAGCTATGGTTAAAACTCGTCAATGTGTTGACGGTGTTCCATCTATAGCATTTGAAATGAAACGTACAGATAGTCAAAGTATTCTTCGTGATCCAACATCTAATGCTGCTATTACTGCTTTTTCTGGACAATTCGACCTTATTACAGATAAAACTAATATGAAAGTATTTGGTTTTGGAGGTTATTGGACTGTTAATCCTGATGGTACTAGAACATGGCATGATGATGAAAAAGATGAAACTTTCTCTGTTGAATGGCGAGATAATGCTTCTCCTATTTGTAATTTTCATACTTATGATATTAGTAATGGAGGTGTTTGGAAAGGTGATGGTAGTGCCGGATTGTCACATCTTGAATATAGATATCCAGATATAGATGCAGTATGTGGTGATATAATTCCTGCAAATAGAGATGCTTCTAATATAGGACTTGAAACTACTGGTCCAATTCAAAGATTGTTTGATTTTACATATAATTGTTCTCCTTATAACATAGGAGATCAAGCACTTAATGGTCAACACGATTCAAATTATAACAATAAACTTTCAATCAATGGAGCAGAAGTAGTTGATAATCTTGCAAATAGAAAAAGTAAATTTTATCAAGAACTTAAATATTATGTTGTTCTTAATCAAATTTTATTTAATGCTGTTATCATGGATAATCATCTACTATGTGACCAAGATACTAAAAATCAATTTTTCTCCTTCTTTACGGGGGAGCAAGATATTATAACTGATTATTATGGTAAACGTCAAAAACTTCTTAGACTTCTTGGTTATGATTTTGACTCTGGTCTTGGTTGTGATAATGATAACTTCTTTAAATTCCTTTATAATGTTCTTTATACTGATGGACTTTATGATGGTAAACATGAAGGTAGAGGACCTGATTTTTGGGCACTTATATTTGAAGTATTTTCAGAAGAAATAAAAACTATTTACAACCATTTATTTGCTGGTGGTATTTTAACTTCTGAAGGTATGCTAAAATATATGCACGATAATCAAGTTGACTTATACAATGCAATGATATATAATGCTAACTCTGAATATTCATATACAAGTATTAGTTCAGATTATCAGAAAGCTCATGGTTCTGCTAAAGAACATAATGAATGGTTTGTAAAAAATCGTTGTTATTTTAAAGGTGGAGAGAATTACGTATTTGGTGGAGCGTCTAGTGACTTTACTACAGATAATGTTCAATTTAATGTTAGTGGTTTTGCTAATATACCTGATGCAGGAAATAAATATTGGCATACAGGTCCTAATGGTACAAAACGATGGGCTATTGAGCTTACTGCTTATGAAAGAACATACTCTTATCTTACTATAGGTAACACGCTTCATGATAAAGCTTTTATTGAAGTAAATGATGTAGTTGAAGGAAATATTATAGTTAATAGAGTTAGTCAGAAAGTAACGCTTAAAACAAATGCTGATAATATTGTAAATGAAAGTGGTGGAGATTTTCGTATTGGTATTAGAGGCTGTAAAAATATTAAGACTATTAATGACCTTTCACATTGGTATATAAGTTCTATTTATACTGGTTGGGGAACTCTTGTAAATCTTGAAGAAATTAATATTGGAAGATATGAACAAGTAGAAGATGCAAACGGAAATAAATATGATTATAATAATCCAAATCTTGTAGATCTTAATACTAAAGGACTTGTATTTGGCTGTTGTAAAAAACTTAACATTGCAGGATTAACTAATCTTAATGGTACTATTGATCTTACAGTATTTCCTGTACTTGAAGTACTTGAAGCTCGTAATGACAATAAAATTGAAGAGTTTATTTTACCATCTACAGATAATCTTAAAATTGTAAATCTTCCTGCAAATCTTACAAAGATTACTCTTACTAATAAACCAAATATTAAAGAAATAAATGCTCAAAGTATGGATGAAGTTAGAGAAATTTCTATAACTGGTTCTAATAATTATGGAGCAGCAACCTTTGGAATTGATAAAATATATAATCTTATAAATTCATAAATATGAAACTAAACAAATATACTTGGAATAATGGGACTAAAAGTAGTCCTATTATTCTTACAAACGACCAAATTAAAAAACTTATTGCGATTGGGCAAAATAAAAATATAGAAAGTAAAGTTAGCGGATATATTACTACGTCTAGTCGTAAAATGCAGAAGTTTCTTAAATATGCACTTGAATCCCAATTTAAAGATTTAAATATAATTTGTGACAAAGAACTTGATGATGTTTTTAATATCGCTCTTGCTACAAACACAATTAAAGAAGGTACTAATGAACCTATTTCTATTGATACAGATACTGGTATTAATCATAGTTTTCTTAAATGGAAATATGATTTTTCTAATTTTGTTATAGATGGTGATATTTCAGAACAAAATATTAAAGATAGAATACGAGTAAAGAATGGTTATCTTGTAGTTGATGATCCAAAAGAAAATGCTTCTTGGAGTGTACAACTAACTTTAACTGCATATCCTAGTTATTATTCAGAAGAAGAATTTAATAATATTCCAACAAGTAGTAAACCAGATGTTGTTTTAACTGTTATAGCTAAAAAGATAGAAGATATTTCTATATCTACTAAATCAGATATACCTATTAATTCTCAAGTAGAAGTTTCTGTAAAACCAATTCCTGTGGATTCAACTAAACTTAAAGGAGCTAAGTACACTTACACTACAACTACACCTGATATTCTTGATATAAACACATCTACTCAAGGAACTACAATTCTTACTAAAAAACAAGGTACTGCTAATCTTATACTTACATTACATGCTTGCAATAATACTGTAACTAAATCAAATAGTACTACATTTAATGTTTATGGTTTGCGTCCTGTAGTTTTCATTATAGATCAACGATATAATTTAGGTCTTAGCGATCCTAGCGATATGGTATCTGAAAACTATATTCTAAATTCAGATGGAAGTTTATCTGTTATTTCTAATAATGGTTTTTCTGGAGATCCTAATATTAATACTTTAACTTGGCTTCGTAAAAATACACATGCTTATGTTAGCAAGTATATAAACAATAAAGGCGTTAGACTTAAACAACTTTCTGATACTAATCGTAAAATTTTTGCAGATGGAACTAGTGCTGCAAGTTATATTTCTAATGAAAATGGAGAATTTGATGTATTTTTAAAATTTGGCAGTGATATTTATTATAAAACTGAAGCTTGGATTCCAAAAGGACAAACAGAACCAGATCCAGATTATGTTGCTGTAACTATTGCAAAAGAACTTCCATCAAATGAAGATTCTAGTAAATGGTGTAAATGGAGCCAATATAACCTTATTGGTGTTTATCCTGCTTGTCAAATAAATAATAAATGTTATAGTCTTTCAGGTAAACGTGCGATAGCTAATATACAACTACAGAATATTATTACTATGGTTAAAGCTCGAGGTAATAATTTTAATTATTGTACTTATGCTATGGCAAAATTATTTGTTTTTTTATTTTATGGTTATTATAGCTCTTTAGGAAGTCAACAAATATGTGGTTATGGTACAATTAATAAAATTGGCAACACATATTATCCAAAAATTACAGGAAGCACTGATGAACTTAATATGACCGATACTGACAATAGCAATGGAACTGGAGCTTTAAATCCTAGCGAAGAACAAATTAAAGCAGGTATTGGTCCTGATATAAAAACTGTTAATTTTTGGGGTCTTGAAAGTTGTTGGGATGATATAGATGAAGCTCTTTCTGATGTGTATATTATGTTTGCTTCAAGAAATAGTGGTAATCCTAGCGCAAATAACTTTGTAGCAGATTATATTGACAGTAATGGTAGTTGTCTTATCACTAAGTCTACAGGAAAAGATGTCATTTATAAGTCTAAAGATGAATTTGTTAAAGATTATCCTATCTGGAATAATACCTTTGTATGTTATACAGATAAAGATATAAATGCTTTAAGAATTATAGATACGAGCATAACAAATGCTCGTATGGGATATATAAAAAAAATGATATTTGGTGATCATGCAGATATAATACCTAAAGCTTATGATAATGGTGTTAATGCTGATACTGGTTTTACCGATAGTGCATTCTTTAATTATGCAAACCATAAAATATATAGAGGTGGTTATTGTAATTATTCTAATAATGGAATTAGCCATATTGATTCTCGTGACGCTATGTATCCTGGTGGTGTATCAGGTGTTCGTTTGATAAGAGTTTCAACGGATTTGAGACTGTGGGGACTGCTTATGATTTTATTGCTTTATGCTGTAAGATGTGCAGGGTTGAGCTTGCACATAAGAGGGCGGAGATTGATGCCATGCCGAATGGCGGGGGGACGCTTTCTGTTTATACTGAAAATGATATTGAGACCTGCCGGGACGTGCTGTTTTATGTGGCACAGGTTCTGGGAGGTTTCTTTATTATCAACAGGGAGGGAAAGCTGGATGCCTCTTTCTATTATCCTACGGGAGGAAGTTTGGCCATCAAGGCAGCCTCTTGGATTCTGAAGGGCGAAGCGCATGCGAAGAACGTGGTGCTCAATACCGCCTTGATTGACAATACGAATGCCGAACCCATATACTTGCAATTAGATCGATTCGAGGAGTATCAGAAGCAGATTGAACGGCAGATGAAAAAAGCCAGATAAATACGATACCCACATACTTCCTATTTTATTTTGGAAATTACAATCGCAAAAATAATAACCGCCAAAACTGGACCGACAGATGCGATTCCCGTAAGACCGAAACTTCCGTCATTGTCCATGGAATTTTTTTCAGAATTCTGAAGGGTTTTTCTACGAACAGCCGCAACTCCGACACCAAGCGCCAAAATAAACGGA
>OQVQ01000358.1_pt1 | contig 21933 bp, 21 predicted proteins | sample 1691491 | NCBI WGS metagenome assembly OQVQ01 (sample SAMN03418252, study PRJEB22391) | human gut metagenome | biome: human-gut; feature: organic feature; material: feces | host: Homo sapiens | place: Tanzania | collected 2013-01
GAAAAAAAAATCGATAATATTTCTTTTATTTCATTTTTTTTATCTAAATTTGCACCGACTCTAGTTATAACCTGCATAGGATTGAACGATGATAAGACAGATTCATATTCATTCTGAAGCGAGTTAACAGCCTACGCCATGCTAAGCCAACATCTAAGTGAAGGCAAAAGCGGGTCTTGGGTGGGAAAAGAGTCGTTACATATTGGAAAGGCGTTTACATGCGCTCTGTTTGAGACGTACCCAAATCTTGCAACCTTAGGTATCAAAGTCTTGAACATAGCAACGGTAGATGTCCTCGTGTGTGATTATGTTATCCCCATTGATAGCCTTTCACACTTTTATTGCCTTTGTTTTATAGAGGCGGTATCAGTGTATGGCTTTAAGGGGTGTATATAATTCATATCGGCGTGGGCTCTGACGTTGTCTGTTCAACTTTGATAGGCAATGCAAGAGCCTCGGTACGTGGAATGGACGACGGTGTACAGTTCTCCACGCTTTTTTTGTTTATGTACACTACTAACTCACGGAATTTGCTTGTTGGGAGACCAAGCCTAAAAAACAGTAATTGTCTTAAGCATTGCTGCAAAAATTAAAATTGGCAACCAAAAGGCTTCATGATGCAAATAATCATAGGAAAAGAGGGAAATCAACCTTTTCAGATTGGCGATCCCAAAGTAAGCAGGCAGCACGCTATTCTCAATATTGACGAGGTGTCTAAGCAGATGCAGTTGATTGACAACAACTCAACCAACGGTACATATATATATAATGGTAGTGGGTTTGTAAGACTGTATGCAAACCAGCCTTATCCTGTTACTTTCGACACGATGATACAATTGGGAACTGAAACGCGATTTCATGTTCGGCGATTGTTTCAGCAAGCAAATTCTGTTGCCGAGAAGCCAAAAGATAAAGAAAAACCTAAACCAAAGAAAGTAGATATAAAAGGGCTTAGACGCGTTTCTGAACATTATAACAATGAGAAAATTCGTCTTGACTCCAAAATGAATGGCGTGAATGGACTTCGTTCTGGCACAATAATCATTTCTTTATTGTCTGGTACGGGTGGAAAGTTGTTGGCATATCAATTACTTGGCGAAGAAGCTGAAAACTCGGAAGTGTATTCTTGGCTTCTCGGTGTAGGGCTGGCCGCAGTACTTTTTTTCATACTTTGGTACTCGATTAACCAACACCAGTCCAAAATAATCCGTCAACGTACACAAAATGAGCATGACTACGCAGTTAAGTATTGTTGTCCGGAATGTCATACCTCATTCAAGGGCAAGGTTTATGAGAATATATTGGCAGAAGGAAGATGCCCCAAATGTAAAGCTGAGTATTATGAATCGAAGAATTAAACTTATAATGGCGGTATTGGCAGTTATAATGCTGTTTTGGAATACAGCCAATGCACAAAAGACATATATAGTATGTGTTGGCGTGGGAAACTATGCAAGTAGTGAAATAAACCATTTGCCTTGTTCAAAGGGAGATGCACGTAGCATAGCACGGTTCTTCCATAAATATAACAACAGCGAGGTGTTTATGTTACTTGACAAGAACGCTACGCGCAGCCATATAATAAGAGTGCTGAAAGCGCAGTTCGCCAAGTCAACTGAAAAGGACGAGATAATCTTCGCCTACAGCGGTCATGGATTTGATGGTGGCATCACCTGTTACGACACACAGATTGGAAACGACTTGAAGAATGTGGTTTACTGCTACGAGATACAACAGATACTACGGAACTGCAAGGCGAGGCGCAAGGTAATGTTCATAATGAGTTGTCACTCTGGCTCGTTCACGAAGAAGTACGGCAACGTGAAGCAGCAATATGATTACAAATCGAAGAAATCGAATGTTATGTTATACCTCAGCAGTCGCGCCAACGAAAGTTCTTGGGAGACTAATGCGATGACGAGGTCGTTCTTCTTTGAATATTTGCTAAAAGGTCTCAGAGGATATGCGGACAAGAATGGAGATAATCTCGTGACAGCTCGCGAGTTGTTCAATTATGTCAATGCAGGCGTTATAAGCGTTACTGACGGTCAGCAACATCCTCAGATGTATGGCAAGTTTGATGATGACATGGTGGTTGTAAAAGTTAAGGACTATGAAGGAAATTAAGATAACCTGTCCGGGATGCCGTAAGTCGTTTACGCTGAAGACGCAGAATCCAAATGCTGTGATGGGCAAGGATTTTAAATGCCCTAAATGTAGATTCTCTGCTCCTTTCTCAATGTTGATGGGAGGCAAGTTTGTTGACAATCCAGCTTTGCATACGCATATAGCAGGTGGAGGAGTCTCGCAGAACGCAGGCTTTGGCGGACTGAAAACTAAAGTGGCAGAACAGGCACAAGTGGGAACGAAGGGTCCTATGTCGCTCGTAGTGGAAAGCACAGGCATGAGCTTTCCTCTTATGCCAGGTACATACATCTTAGGCAGGGCAAGCAGCGACAGCAAGGCCACGCTGAAACTTGCTCCAGACCCATATATGAGTCGCCAACACGCAAGGCTCGTGGTAAACTCATCTTATGGAAAGACACAATGCCAGTTGTGCGGTCTATCATCAACAAACCCAATCTTCATCAATAACAAGAAGATACCGCAAGGTAGCGCAGTAACGCTAAAAGCGGGCGACAAGATTCTTTTGGGAATGACAACAATATTATTTAAAGCATAAAAAATGTCTCAGAATAAAACCATCATACCAGGATTCGACGATGCTGCTGTCCATGACGATGGAACGGGAGGTTTCTACAACCGCTCAGCATCAGCTGTGGACAGAAGTAAAACTTATATCCCCGACATATACAAAAGTGTTGCAGAGGAAATGGCCGACGAACAGTCGTTGCAGAGTGATGCGGAGTTGAAATTGCAAAGCAGAACTATTGTAGGAGCGTTGTTCTCGATTTCTCGGTTTTCTACGGGTGAGTTGTTTCCTATATATATAGGTCGTAACACTATCGGCTCAAGTGAGGATAGTGACATTTGTCTGTTAGAAGAGACCATCTCACCAAATCATGCTGTATTATTGGTTAGAGCGGTGGATGATAACAACGGCAATCGCATATTGAGGTTGTATTTGACAGACTACGACTCGGATTATGGAACCATGGTTGGTGATGTGTCATTGGAATATGATAAGATAGAATGCCATGACCATGATATCATAACAGTTGGTTGCAATTATAAATTTTTGTTATGCATGTTTGATGCTGACAAATACGGACTGCAACTAAATCGAGATTTTAAGCCTATATTGCGACAGCAAGTTAAAGTTGACCGCAACAACAGTATTGGCATTACGCAACCGAACATTCCAACCACTATTGGCGAGGGTGATGAAATTGCTTTCTATGGACGAACGAAAGAACAAGACAGTGACCATACAACAAATAAGACGGTGTTATTATGACAACGAAAATTGGAGAAAAAGCATTGGATGTACTTGACTCACAGCAATACACATGCTATGGCAAGTCTATGATTGGTGGACGCAGCGAGAACCAAGACAGCTTTGACTTCGTGCGCACGGAGGAAGGCAGACTCGTCGTGACTGTGTGTGATGGTATGGGTGGCACGAATGGTGGAGCGGTCGCATCGCAAACTGCTGTCGATGCGATAAAGGAATATTTATCGGAAAGCCATGACATTGAAAGTGGAGAAGAACAAGTCGCTGGTTCGATTAAAGCCGCCAATGACGCCGTTTATCAGAAAGCTGTAGAAAGTCCTGCGCTTCGCGGAATGGGAACGACCGCAACTGTTGCTCTATTTGATAATGAAGCCGCATACATAGCATACGCTGGCGATAGCAGGATATATCAGATAAGAGAAGGGAAAAAGATTTTCCGAACGTTCGACCATTCGCGAGTGTTCGAGTTGGTGAAGGCAAAGAGAATTACTGAGGAGGAGGCTCGTTTGCGCCCAGACTCCAACGTGATAATGCGTGCGTTGGGCATAAGACCCGAAATCATTGTGGATACGGCTAAACTGCCGTACAAGAAGGGCGACCGTTTCATCTTATGCTGTGACGGCGTGTGGGGCAGTATGCCAGAGAAGGAGCTGATACATATATTCTCGGCAAGCGGCACAGTGGAAAACATTGTTGAAAGCATAACGTCAGCGGTGGACTGCATCGGGAAGAAAACTGGCGGACACCACGACAACCTAACGGTCATCGTAGTGGAAATGAAGGTGGACTCCAAATATCAACCATCTATTCTGAAAAGGATGATGGATATATTTACGAACAGAAAAAAGAACTGATTTATGAGAAAGGTCGTTATAGGGCGCGGTCGCGAGTGCAACGTTGTGTTGGCCGACACCACCGATGTGGTCAGTCGTAGGCAGGCCGTGATAGTGTTCACATTTTGGGGTAAGATGACGCTTTACGACACGAGTTCCAACGGAACGTTTGTCAACGGGCAGCGTATAGCGAAGCAAGAGGCAAAGGTGGTAACGCGAAAGGACGCTATCAACTTCGGACGTGTATGGGACTTGGACTGGTCGATGGTAAAAGACCCATATCGAAATACGAAAGTGGCCTTGGCGTGTTCAATCGTAGCATTGCTCGTCGCAGTCAGCGCGTTGCTCATTTTCCCGACCTCACGTAAGGTGAACGAACCAAAACAGGAAACGATTCCAACCGATACTTTGACTAAGGACATCGTAAAGCCAAGTCAAGAAGCCATAGTTCCCGCTCCAGCCACCGAACCTGTTCGGACGAAGAACAGGACGGTGAATGAAACTAAACAACAGCAAAAGTCTAAGTCCAGAAAACGGCAGTCGTACAGCGAAGATTACGCCGACTCGGCCGCTGTGTTTGAAGATGACTTACCGTCAAAGACGAACGAAGCCCCATTGATATATTAGGAGGATGTGAATATGGCTAAAACAAGTGAGAATGTATTGAGAAAAACGGCGGAAAGTAAAAAAACTGTAGCAGGAAGCGCGCTTAGGATTGCGGTTGCGAAAAACAGACTTTTCACAATCATATTTCTCTTGGTTGCGTTGCAAGTTGGAGTTTTCGCCCAACGATCTACGCTTACACTCAAGGACGGCAGTGTGCTTAGAGGCTACATAGCTGTGCAGCGCCCGGGGCAATACATCACGTTCTGTACGACTGATGCAGATGTGTATATTGACAATTCGGACGTACTTGAGATTGAAGAGAGATTCGTGCCGTTCTCATCTTTGCCGAAAGGGTGGCAGAAGAAGACAAGCGAAGGAGAATCAGGGCTGCGCCTTTGCACGATAAGCGACGGCACAAGCCAACACCCGATGGCGAAGATAACAGAGCATGGAGCTACCATCAGGTATGAGCAGCACTGCGATGACTCATACAATCTCAATTGGACAGATATACAGAAAATATCGCGCGACGACACCGACCTATCTTCTCAAAGCCTCTATGACAAGATAACGCTCGACGACGGCACATCATACATCGGCTTAGTCGTGGAACAGCGACCGGGTGAAAGCACAAAAATAAAACTGCGCAACGGCGAGGTCCGCGTCTTGGAGCAGTCAAGCATAAAGATTTCAAGTAAGATAGCCAAGTCTGTGGACATCGACATTTGGAAAGCTCGCCCCTACACCAACACCATCGTGCTTGACGACGGACAAAAGCTGACTGGCATCATCGTAAGCCAGCACATCGGCGACGACGCATACGACAGCTACGTTGAGTTGTACAAACCCGATGGAACGCAGGAATGCATCAAGTTCATCGACATTGAGGAATACCACAATGAGCCTTGCCAACCGCTTGGTCAAACTGAATGATATTATTTACTAACATTTAAAACGATACAATTATGGCAAACGACAATGATTACCAGCTGGAGGAAATGGAAAACTCCGCAGTGAACAAGAGCGCGATGGCGAAACGAGCTGCAATGGGCGCAGGCCTTTTGGCGGCAGGTGCGGCAACGGCTTACGGAGCCGAACAACTCATGGGCGACGACGGCAACAATGTGGTAGCAGAAGGCACACAACAACCCGACTTGACTTCTGGTGCAGCCGCTGGTGCGGTTGGTGAAGGCGTGGCGGAACAGCCGCAGAGCCAACCCGAACCACAGACAGTGCACACCGAAGAGAACGTACACGTCTATCACCACTATGTGGAAGACCCGAAACCAAATCCTCAACCAAATCCTCAGCCAGATCATAAGCCAGAGATGGAATACGAGGAGACGACCCATTATTATGACGATAAGGGCAACCTTGTTAAAGGTATAGATATGGGCACTTACGCAGGCAAGCAGTTCGCTATTGTCGACAATGATGGCGATGGACACGGCGATGTAATGTGGTATGATGTGAATGGCGATGGTAAAGTCAGTCAGGATGAGTTTGCGGATGTCTCTGGTTCTAATTTTGTGATAGGATCACATGGCGGTGCCCATCATGATGTTAACATCAATACAGGCGAAGAAATTGCCAATATGCACGATAAAGGTGGACACATCGATGACCTTAAGCCAGAGATCGAATACAAGGAGACGACCTATTATTATGACGATGAGGGCAACCTTGTTAAAGGTATGGATATGGGCACTTACGATGGCAAGCTGTTCGCTATTGTCGACCATGATGGCGATAGACACGGCGATGCAATGTGGTATGATAAGAATGGCGATGGTGACGTCAGTGATGATGAGTTTTACGATATCTCTGGTTCTAATCTTACGATTGGAACACATGGCGGAAGGCAACTTTATGTCAACGCTAATACTGGTGAAAAGATTGACTATGTTCCCACTCCCGATTATAATCCTCATGGAGATTCACTTGCCGACATTCATAACGATTTTGATGATGAAAAATCGGGAGAAGAGTACAGGGATGATCTTGCACAGAACAACCAAGACTATCGCAACCACGAGGATGTTCACCAATATGACGAATATCATGCAGGAGTGGAAACAGATGAACCTCTTGTTGCCGAAGAGGATAGCATAGATGGCAACTACGATGTAGAATCACATGAAGAGGACACTCTCTATGCTGAGAATTACACTCTTGAAGATGATAACACTGAGGACTATGCTCTGAACGAAGAAGACAACATAGAAAGCTCAGATGACAGCGACATGGCATACAACGATGATGTTGATGAAAACGTTGATGACGCTGACCAGTACGATATTGTTTAATAACATATAAAAAGATTAGAATATGCCAAAGAAAGTTTGTCCTAATGGACATGTTTATGACCCCAGCATATATGGGGATAAATGCCCGATGTGCCCACAAGGAGCCGACTCTGCTCCTGCAATGGGCACGCAGATAGGCGCAATGCCAAACAGCGGTCCTGCCACCCAGTTCGGCGGCGGTCAGCCGATGGCTTTTGACGGACACACCCACATAGCCAACCCCGTTGGCGGAGGCTTTGGACAGCCCATGCAGCCCAACTTTGGTGGTATGATGGGCAACGACGCTTCGGGCGCTACAAAGGTTAGACCAAAGGATGCCGAGCCAGTGCAACCGAATGGTGGCGGACACACCGTGATTCGCCGTCCAAGCGCAAGCGGTGCTGCACAGACCTCCGCAGGGCGCAAGCTGGTGGGCTTCCTCGTAACATACAACCGCAACCCGATGGGAAAGGCTTACAACATCTACGAGGGTCGCAACTACATAGGCCGTGACAATAGTTGTGACATTTGTATAAGTGATGACACACAAATGAGTGGTCGCCACATGTCCATTCTATACCGTAGCGTTGACAACAAGTTCAAGTTCCGTGATGAGCAGTCCAGCAACGGCACTTTTATCAACAAGGAACTGAAGGACGATGGCGAGCTTGAGAACTACGACATTATTCGTGTGGGAAGCACTTTGTTTATATTCATAGCAATACCAAAAATAGGATAAAATGGAAAACTATATCATTGCAAACAAGACCGACGTGGGATGTACTCGTCAGGTCAATGAAGACAGTATGATTACATTTGACTCGCCCAATGGCCGCGTCGTTGCGGTTTGCGATGGTATGGGTGGGCAAGCCGCAGGTGATGTTGCGAGCCAATTGGCTTGCAACATCATTCGCGACATTTTGGAAAACAACACATTCGCTAATCCGTTGGAAGCCATAACTCGTTCTATGATGGCGGCTAATCAAGGCATACTGCACCGCACAGCGCAACAACCCGAACTTGAAGGCATGGGGGCAACGTGCGTGATGCTTATCATCAAAGACGGCATAGTCTATTACGGTTGGGTTGGCGACAGCCGCATCTATTACATCAGCAACCACACAATTCGCCAAATATCAAGAGATCAGTCCTATGTCCAATCGCTTGTTGACAGCGGACAGATAACGGCTGAAGAAGCGGCACATCACCCACAGAAGAATGAGATAACCAACGCCCTCGGTTTACAAGGCATGACACCACCTGTGCTTTGCCAAATGCCTATCACACCAGAGCCAGGCAGCGTGTTTCTTCTCTGTTCCGATGGCCTTACGGGAATGGTTGACGATGCACAGATTGAGCGAACCGTAAGCAAGCCCGAATTATCATTGCAGGAGAAAGCCGAACACTTGGTGGCTCTCGCTAACCGAAACGGTGGACTCGACAATATCTCCGTACAGCTTGTGGAGTTTCCAAGAAGTGGGAAAGGCGGAGTTTTCGTTACTCCGCAAAGAAAAGGCGGCAAGAGAAACAACCTATGGATGCTAATAACAGCCGCCGTCCTTGCTGTTGCCCTTGCTGTAGGTGGTTACTTCGTGTTCTTCAATAAGAAAGAAACGAAGGTTGTGGAGGAAAAGAAGGAAAATATACAGGACAATCGCACGCCAAAGGCTACAAATAAAGGAAATGCCCAAACGTCAGAACAGACAGTAGCCCAGCCAGAGCCGAAACGAAGAACAACAACCTCCACCACAAAAGTAAAAGTTCGAGAGGCTAAGGGTCCTAAAGATTTCCTTAAGAAAAATCAGCAAACAGACAAGTCTAAAGTAACGAAAGAAGTAACTGGAAAAACTGGAAAGGAGTCCGATGAAGTACAAAAACTAATCAGGAAAAACAAGGAAAATCCTGTTCCTGAAAAAAATTGGTCAGGAGAAAAAGAAGGAGAAATACAGCCATGAGACAGATCTCAAACTACCAAGTTGAAGACATGCCGATAGGCAGTGGCGGCATGGGACAAGTGCTGAAGGGCTATGCGCCCGACGGCACTCCTGTGGCAATTAAGGAGATATTGCCTCAGTTTGTCATGGATATGGAATACCGCTCACGCATCGATAGGGAGATTAACTTCTTGAAGAAACTGAACAGTGGCAATATTGTTAAGATATATGACAATTTCCAGTTAGGCGGTAATCTCTATATCGTCATGGAATTGGTTGAGGGCTACAATATAGAACAGTATGTGGCACAACATGGAGTTATTCCCGTGGAAAGTGCTGTTCAATACATGATTAAAATATTGCAGACCCTGCAGTATGTGCATGAAGAGAATATCATACATCGTGATATAAAGCCGAGCAACATTATGATACGTCCCAACGATGATATATGTCTGCTTGATTTCGGCATCGCCAAGGACACGACATCGACTGTCGGAGGAACGCTCGTCGGCACAGTCATAGGTACAGACGGTTATATGAGCCCCGAACAGGCCGATGGAATGTCAATAGACCATCGTTCCGACATATACTCATTAGGCTGCGTGTTCTATTTCATGCTTACAGGTCATCATGCCTATAACAAGTTGGATAGTGATGTCGAAACTATGCTGAATATTGTGAACAACCCCTTTCCAAGAATCAGCAAGTATATCAATGGCATACCACAGTCTATCCAAGATGTCATGGATCATGCCACAGACAAAAATATGCTGAAACGATATCAATCATGCCGCGAGTTCTGTTCCGAACTCATGAAAGTGTCGGGAACTGGCACACATGTTTCTGGAAATAAACAGCAAGATATAAGCGTAAGTATAGGTCGTGAAAATTGTGATATATGTGTGGGTGTCAACAATTACAAAGTGAGCCGTCACCATGCAGACATACATCTAAGGAATTTCACTGGCGGAACTTTTTACGTTTACACAGATTGCAGCAGTAATGGCACGATGATCAATGGCAAGATGTACACAAAGGGAATGTCGTGTAATATTCCCAATGGAACAACGCCAACAATCTATCTTGCCGCAGACCCTACAAGTCAACTCAATTGGGATGATGTGCGTGCGGCGATGGCAGTACGTTTGAAAGAAGTTCATGCCACAGAAGAAAAAGAAGACGTTAAGGGAAAAACTGTCAGCTTGAGTTCTGAGGAGGTAAAGAAAATCATTAACAATGAAGAGGCTGACTCGGCGACGATGGAAGTTCTTTTGGGCATTTTATCGTTCTTATTCCCATTAATTGGGTGGATCTTATACTTCTATTTTAGAAAAAAGGATATCAAGAGAGCAAAAATTTGCTGCAAATGGGCTTGGATTGGTTTCGCAATTGGCATAATAATCAACTTTGTTACACGTATTTTTATAATCGCCTTAATGCATTAATATGATACCCGCAGAAATACTCAATTATCGACTGATACGCCCGCTTGGTAGTGGTGGCATGGGACAGGTGTTCTTGGCACAAAACAAGAATATCAACCAACTTGTGGCTATAAAGTCGTTGCATCCACAATATGCCAACAATATGGCTCTGCGCAACCGTTTCAAGCAAGAGGCAGTGATGCTCAGTTCACTGAACCACCCCAACATCGTGAAGTTCTTGAACTATGTAGAGAACGAATACGGAGTGTTCCTCATCATGGAATATGTGGATGGCTATACGCTTGAGGACTTTATCAACAAGAAGAACGGTCTGATTGTAGAGAAGCGAGCTTATCCTATGATGAGCGAGATACTGGACGCTTTCTCTTACGCCCACAAGCGTGGCATAGTGCATCGCGACATCAAGCCGAGCAACATCTTCATCAACAGTGAAGGGCATATAAAGGTAATGGATTTCGGTATTGCGCAGATTCTCTCTGATGTTGGTGCTGGTGGTGCAGGTCCAGTTATGGGTACGCCTGAATATATGAGTCCGGAACAGGTGTTCGGACACACCATTGACCAACGTTCCGACATCTATTCGCTCGGAGTGTTGCTTCACCAAATGCTGACGGGTCGTGCACCTTATGATGCCACGACGCTTAGTGAGTTGGAGATAAAGCGCAGAGTGATAAATGACGATCTGCCTCGCATGAAGGATTATTATCCTTACATTTCAGACGGTTTGCAGAAGGTGGTTGACAAGGCGACGAGCAAGAATGTCAGTCAACGCTATTCAAGTTGCGACGAGATGAAGAAAGCCATAAAGCAGGTGGTTGATCCTGACCCAGTGAACAAGACCGCTCTTTATGGAGGAATAGCCATCGCTGTGGTGGTTCTCGGTGTGGCGTTGGGCATTTGGGATTATTATCGCACAAAGGTTTCCTACTACAAGGATTATGTGGAGTATTATGGTGTGCCTAAAGGTATTGGAGAGTTGAGTTCGCGTGAAATGGGGCATCGCGACGCAAGTTATCGAATAGAGTCCAGCCGCCACAAGGTGCGTAGGATGACTTTGGTAAATTCACAAGGGAAAGCTATAAACCATTCTGATACGGAACACATGAACAGTCGTTATTCCGATGTAGAGTATTTCTATACTGACAATGGAAACATCGACTATAAGAAGGTGTATAATCCATACGGGAAACTGCTTTTCAAGTTGGATTACGATGAAAACCTCAAGACCGCCACATTCAAGTATGACGATGAATACGGAACGGCCATGCGCTTGCAATCAAATACCACGGAACTTTATGTGGACAGAAGCGATGGCAGCATTGAGCGCAGCCGAATATCGCGTTACTTGCTCCATTTCAACGAAGACACTGGCGTGCTTGAGCAGCTGCTTTACGCTGGCGGCGAAAACAATGACCGTGTAGGCGACAAGGACAACATCTATGGACAGGCATACGAATATGATGATGAAGGACGAATAATAACGGTAAAGTTCCTCGGTCAAGACGGAAAGGTGAGAGGCAACAAGATTGGCCTCGGCATAAAGAGATATACATACGACGAGGATGACAACTGGGCTACCGTGGCTTACTATTCGCCAGACGGCAAGCCCTCACACGACGGCAACAACTGCGCTCTCGTAACGCTCAGTTACGACAAGTGGGGTAACCGTATAAGTGAAGTTTACACATCCATGGATGGAAAGCCCTCCCTGCGTACTGACAACGCCGTGTTCGGCTTCAAATACGAATACGATGATGACGGTAATAGGATTAAGCAGACCTGTATAAACGGCAAAGGCGAACCTATGACCAACGAGTTCGGCTGGGTTACGGAAGCCATCAAATATGATGAAAATGGCTTTGCTACAGAATTGCGATTCCTTGACATGAACAACGAACCAGCCAACAATTCGCAGGACGGAGAGGCCGTGTCTATTATAAGGTTAAAGCCAAATGAAGTAGGACTGGACCTGGAAACATCATACTACAACACCGCAGGGGAACTGATGGAGCAGACCTCAGGCATTGCTCGCGTAGTCTGCGAATATGACAGCGTGGGAAATGTCCTGCGGGTCAGTGACTACGACAAGAAAGGCAATCCTGCACTGTGCAATGGATTCTTTAGTTCTGTCACGCTCGAATACGATGATTTCTACCGAGAGACTAAAAAGCGTTTCCTTGATGCGAAAGGTCAACTTACAGATTGCGGCGACGGCACTTGCGGTTATAACGTGGAATATGACGCACAAGGCAACATCTACCGATACATCAACATCGGCAAAGACGGCAAGACACCCGTAAGGTGCAACGAAGGTTACGCTTACATCGTGTACAAATATGATGATGTTGGCAACAATACCGTGCGTGAGTTCTTCGACGAGAAAGGCGGAAACTGTCTGACGAGTAGTGGCTACCACAAGACGGAAATGACCTACGAACCAAAGACTAATTTCCTCGTAGAGGTGAAATATTCCGGGTTGAATGGATTACTCTATTCTGAACACTACAAGTACGACAGCAATGGAAACGTATTGAAAGAATATACCGTCACCGCATCGGGACAACTGAAGGGCAGTTCTGTAGTTGAGAACTACGAGTATGACCAAAACAACAGAGTGAAGAAAACGTGGTACACCAATCTCTCGGGAACATTGGTTAATTGTCCGGGGACGAAATACTCGCAAATACTGAACACATACGATGAACGAGGAAATGTCACAGTGCAGACGTTCTTGAACTCATCAGGCGGTGCTGGCGCAGACAACATGGGAACGCACAAGCGCATTCATGAGTTTGATGCCGCAAATAACGTTATATACGAAAAAAGCATAGACGCAAATGGTAATCCTATATCTGGGAAGAACGCAAGTCCAGAAGGCAGAGTTACATACGATGAACGAGGAAACAGGACGAGCGTGACTTGCTTCAATGGGTATGGCAAGACTTATACGTGCGCCGATGGCTACCACAAGCGGTCCTGGACTTATGATGAGCGCAACCATGTGCTTACTGACGTGATGACCGATGTTAACGGTAGGCTCGCAAAGAGCAAAAGCGATGGCTACGCAAAACTCGTGAACACGTATGATGGAAAAGGTAACAACACTTCAGCCAAATATTATGATGACAAAGGAAAACTCGATTATGAGATGCGTTCATCTTTCAACTCACATAATATGCAGACGAAACTATATGTCTGTGACGCAAGCGGAAAGCAAAACGACAAGAAATTTGGATTTGCGAGAATAGATGTCTCTTATCAAAACAATGGCATCATACCTACGCAGCGCAAATATTACAACGCTTCCGGCAAGCTGATGGCTACGCAGACGTTCAACTCTAAGACAAATCAGTGGGGAACGGTAAACTATGTTGGAGGCTCGCAAAATGTGATAACCACGACGAACTGGAAGAGCACGTGGATTGAGACCCAACGCTCTTGCCCAGCGCAGTTGACACAAGGTGTTTACGTCACGAGAATATCGTTGACCGAAGACAACATATCCTTGTATATGAAACTGACAGAGCTAACGCAGAGTGACATTGAGGCCAACATAGACCAATTAAAGTCAGCCATACAACAGATGCGAACGTTGCTGAGAAAGAGCACGCGAACTCCTTCATACGTAGGCATTGACATCTACGTCTATGACAAGTCTTCCAATTTCGTTTTCATGATATAAACCGAAAAAACAATAAAAACATACAAATTATGAAAATCATCAAGTTTTTCTGCATCGCCATGATGGCTTTGCTTTACAGTGGGATCGCCTCGGCGCAAAGAGTGACGCTGAACGAGACGCAGAAGAAGGCGCAGAAGTCTATCGTAGAGTTCCTGCGATCCAAGCATTACTCTCCCAGCATCGACACCAGCGATCAGAGTGTCTGCTTCAAAAAAAACGACGTGCTATACTGGATTACCTTTGAGGGCAACAGCTCGCCTCTGCTCTACACCATTCACCGCAAGGGCATAAAGTTCGCAAGCGACAAGGACAACACACTCAACCGCCGCCGCGAGATAGCCGAGAAGGCCGCCAACATGGTTTGCGCCCAGCGCGTGGTGAAGGCTTATATGAACGGCAACAAGGTAGATTTCTGCTTGCCGATGTACGCCGCAACGCCTGAAGATTTCCAGCAGGTGTTCAGTTCGGGCATGGCTGCATTCGACAACATAAAGCAGGTGTTCGACAACAACTACAAGAAAGGTCGTGTGATAGCCGACTCCATCCACAGCTATTGGAGCAATGTTGATACCACTGTGGTGGTCGTTCCGCAGAACAATGCTTCAGAGGTGACAAGTCAAAGAAACCTCACCATAAGCTCGTTCTCTGTCTGCGTTGTTGATGCAGGAGGTACGATAGTGTCTGACTACGATAAGAGCATACGCAAAAGCCAATGCCGTTATCTACAAGAGCGTGTGGAACTGTCGGCAAAGAACGATGGCCTTTATAAGTTAGGAATGAAGTTATACACGCCAGAAGGCAAACTGCTCGTTCCTAACAAGGATGCCCGCTTCACCTCCATCACTTCTATCAATGTTCCGAAAGCCAACAAGATCAATACCTACGAACTATTGAAATTTGGCTCTGACAACGGCAACATCTGGAAGGCAGGTGAATACAAGATTGAGTTCTACGAGGACGATACGGTAATATATTCAAGTACGATAAACATACTGTAACATGAAAAAGATTATATATTCACTCCTTACCGTCATGCTGGTGGCTTCGATGTCAGCCTGCAATGGCAACAAGGCGGAAAAGCAAGCAGACGAATGGCTGACAGAAAAGGCCAAGGCAACAGCCACACCGCAGAATATTGGTGCTGGCTCTACGCTTGTATTGTGCAGTTACGACAACAAAACATTGTCTTACCGCATAGAGACTACAGCCGATAGCCTTTTAGCAATCAACGTTGACACGTTGAGAAGCAACACCGTCAGGAACTGGAAGACAAACCTCAACAGCCAAGAGATTCTGGAGAAGCTATCGGCGGCAGAAGCGAAGGTGAAATACACATACATTGCAGGTACAGACTCTATCGTAATGACTTTGACTCTTGACGATTTCAAATAGTGCCGATGTATGTTGTGCCTACATCTCCCGGATGCGTGGCAAGGTAGATACAACGTATTTTCTGTCATACGGATGCATGACTACATATTGCAAGTGGTAATAAGAATAGAACATGGAAGATATAACAAATAGATTCGGGTTCAAAGGCTATGTGGACTCGCGGATAGGTGGACGTGAGGAGAATCAAGACTCCTACGGCTATGCAGACACTCCGCTGGGTTTGCTTGTCGTTGTGTGCGATGGAATGGGAGGCGGGCCTGCTGGTAAAACCGCTTCAGAATTGGCTGTCAACACCATAGTTGGCATTGTGAAGTCGTGCAAACCGCAGAACAATCCCGAACGCACGTTGTTGAAGGCCGTTGAGGCGGCAAACAGTGCGTTACTTGGTGCTATCAGTGCTAACCCGTCATTGCAAGGAATGGGCACCACCTGTGTGGCTTTGCTCCTGAACAGGAAAAACGCCTATATCGCCCATGTGGGCGACAGCCGTTGTTATGTCCTTCGTGACGGGAAAACGGCGTTCCGCACGGCAGACCATTCATACGTGGCCGAAATGGTCAGAAAGGGTGAGCTGACAGAGGAGCAGGCTCGGCTCTCAAACAATTCGAATGTCATAACCCGTGCCGTTGGCATTCGTCCAACGGTTGAGGTTGAGATTGATAAAGTGAACATTAAGAGCGGTGATCGCTTTGCACTCATGACCGATGGTATATGGGGCACTTTGCCAGAAGTTCATCTTGTCAACTCACTTTGTTCAGAAGAAGAACTTCCATTGGTTGTGTCGGAATTGGCAGACCGTGTCGATGCAATGGGACATAATAATGGCGGTCAGCACGACAATATGACGCTTGCCATAATTGATTATCCATCAAATAAGAATAAACATAATTCTGCCAAATCAGGCTCTGTCAGGACTGAGATGGGTGGTTATTCATTGACTGAAGATGCGCCATATAAACGAAAATCTCATCTTACTTTGTTGTTGGCTTGTCTGTTGGTGTTCAGTATTGGCGTGAATGTTTGTTTTGCCTTAATTTCCGTGTTTAGAGAAAACAAGACAGAACAGCAGTCATTATCAACCATAAGAAATCAACAGGTTGTGATTGATAACCTTAATAAAGAGATAGACGAACTCAAAAGGACAAACAATCAGTTGAGAGAATCTTTGGAAAACAAAGCAACGGTTACGCAGTCGCAAGAAAAGAATTGTACTCAGCAAGACAACTCTATTAAGTCAACCAATGAGAAACGTAGCGAGGGAATAGAAGGCTACCGTTTTGTTGACAAGAGAAAGTTTTTGCAGAACGCCATTGAATATTTGTCGAAGTTGGACACTCTCGGAAAAGTCGGTGTACAAAAGAGTGCGAACAGGGATGCTTTGCTGAAGAAATTGAAAGAAAATAGAACCCAAATACGTAACATCGTATGCTCCAATTTGAAGCAAGCTGCAATTGTTTGTCCTGGCGCGGAACAAGAGGGAGTGCTTAATATCCACAATCGTATAGCCAAGAGCAACAAGATTGTATACAGCATTGATGGTCAAGGACGACCTACAAAAGAGGCAAAAAATGAGATAAAAACATACATTGACCAAATAAAGGCTCTAAGCAATAAGTAAAAGATTAAAAAAACAAATATGGCAATAGTTAGACTACAAGGAGCAAAAGAAAAGGAAAACGGAGTTTACTATGAGGTGGACTCCGCAAGCACGCCCATAGGTGAAGGCGGCATGGGCAAAGTTTATGTAGGCAAAAGCGTTAACACAAGGACTGGAGCAACACGCCCGGTGGCCATAAAGTTTATGTTCATGGACTTACACGAGCAGGCTATAGAGCGTGCGCGGCGTGAATCGGCCATCCAGTTACGTAATGACAACCTCATTGAGATGCTTGGATTCATTGAAACTGACGAGGTGCGTGACAATAAAACAGTGAAGCACTATCATGTCGTTAGCGAGCTTTTGCATGGCGTGTCGCTTGCAGACATCTTTGAAGGAAAATGTGAAGATGCTAACGGCAACGAAATTGCTTACGCTCGCAAGCTGTTAAACGATTTCACGAAAAGTCCAGACCATTTTGCAAAAGTCGTCATCAAGAATGTGCTATCGGGACTAATGGCATTGCATGATGCGGGCTACATTCATCGCGACATAGACCCCTCCAATATAATGATTACAGATGACGAACATATCAAACTGATTGACTTCGGCATTTGCAAGCAGATGAAAAACCTTACGACCAACGATAAGGCTCTCACTGTTGCAGGCGCATTCATGGGTAAGCCCGAATACGCTTCGCCTGAGTTGGCTTTAGGGGATTTGAAGTTTCAAAATCAGACTACCGATATCTACGCCGTTGGCATCTTGCTATATCAGTGCATACTCGGTCATGTGCCGTTTGAGGGTACTCGTTTCCAAATACTCGACAAACAGTTGAAAGAGAAAGTGCCAGTCAAGAATATAACCAACAAGGAGTTGCGTCGCATTGTGCAGAAAGCCTGCGAGAAGAAACAGGGGAACCGTTATCAGACTTCTGCTGAGATGCGCGTTGACATAGAGTCTATAGATGTAAAGCGTGCCACAGATCCTCGGAAAAAACGAATTATAGGCATCGCCGTTGGCTTGGTGTTGTTAGCTGTTATCGGTTCGGTTGTTGGCTTCAACGCCTACAACGCAAAAGTAGAGCGAGAACATGCGGAACTTGCAGAAAAAAACCACATAGACTCGCTTGTCACTGTTGTAAACACGAGCGTTAAGCAAGCGGCTGAACTCGCCGCAAAAGGTTATATGCACGATGAGGGCTTCGATAAGCAACTTGTAGATGCGATGGCTTTGTACAACAAGGCCGACGCTGCGGCCTCTCAACTGAAAGGCGCAAACGTATCGCTGCCAAACTACGATGTAGAAAAAGACAGCTTGAGATCGTCATTGCTTAACACAAAGGCCGAACTGGAAGCTAAAGCCGAAATGCTCGAACAAGACCCAGACCCACTGATGGTGGCCGAAGGAAAGTTGACACGTGAGCGTATAAACAAAATAGACAATATTTTAAATACGAAATAAAGGTATGAGACACTGTGTATTACAATATTTTCTGACATTGTCTTTTTTCTGCATCTTTGCCATAACCGCATCGGCGCAAGCCAACGCAGATGCAGCATTCAAACAAGGTCAAAGTTATCAACAGACGATGACCATTGCCGCACAAAACAAGGCAATTGAGCGTTTCGTCAAGGCTAAAAAAATGTATGATGCGGCTAAAGACAAGAAGAAATGCGACAACGCCATACAGGTCAGCGTAAACATCAAAAAGAAGCTACGGAACTCAGGTGGCAACACGAATAGGAACGGAAACCGCCATGTAGAAACGGAAGAGGGCAGGACATCTGCGCAATCAGTGTTGGGATTAAGCAACAACTACTTTAAGTTGGAGTCTGATCCAAAGACTGTATCTGTTACCGTTACAACCAAGAACGATTCGTGGGAAGCAAACGCTATCAGTGGTTCTGATGGAACTAATTTCGTGACCGTAAAGAAGAGAGATGATGATTCTTTCGATATATCATGCGAAAAGAACTCTTCCACGAAGAAACGCTCTCAAAAAGTCGAAGTAACATCAGGCAATTATAAAAAGGTGATTGTCGTAGAACAGCAAGGTGTCCCCATCATTTTGCGATTGGGCGAGAATCTTTGGGAATGTTCGTGGAAAGGTGGTGACAAAACTATAGAGGTTTATTGTAACTCAGAAACTACGGTTAAAGACAATAACGAGCAAAATTGGCGTGTGGAGTCGAAGCCCGACTGGGTATTCGTGACTTTCGCTACGAAGAAGAAACAAGGTTTGCTTGGAAAGGCAGGCAGCTTAGCCAAGAAACTTGTGAAAGGTGAGGCCGATGTGAACGATGACCCCACATTGAAACAAACGATGGTAAACATCGTGGTTGGGAAACTGAAAAATGGAACATCAGAGTTCACCTCCGGTCGCAAGGGAGAAGTAACATTCGTCAGTGATGGCCAACGTGCCACGTTGATGGTGGTGCAGAATGGAAAGTAAGTTTTTAAACAGTGTTATCATACAATTCTACCAAGAGATATTCACAATCACTTAGAAAAAATGTATGCTATACACCCCACAAGGAATATCAGCAAGCCGCGTTACCGGCGGATATAAGAAGGAACACCAACGGCGTCAGCCATTCTTCATTCTTCATTCCTCATTCTTCATGTAATAACATTCTTCATGTAATAACATTCTTCATGTAAAAAAAAAATCAAGCAATTATTTGCATATAATAAAGGAAATGAGTACTTTTGCAACGTCGAACATCAAAAGGGTGCCTCAATGTGAGGCTGAGATCATACCTTCATACCTGATGCAGCCAATACTGCCGGAGGGATTGAGTCGGTGATTTTTCAAGCAAAAAAGCAAACAATAAGATAATCAAGGTCATGATGTTCCAATCATGACCTTTTTTTGTTTCCACACATTGAAGGTGCTCTATTGTTGATTCCATATCATTTTCCCAACATAAGAGCTTATGAAACATTACAATACCGTACTGACCATAGCAGGAAGCGACTGCTCGGGAGGTGCCGGAATACAAGCCGACATCAAAGCTATCTCCGCCCTCGGAGGCTACGCCGCAAGCGCTATTACGGCTGTTACAGTGCAGAATACCGTAGGCGTCACAGCAGTACATCCTGTCCCTGCCGACATAGTGGAGGGACAAATCAGAGCCGTCCTCGACGACATAGGTGCCAAAGCCATCAAGATTGGAATGCTGCAATCAGCCGAAATAGTGCATCTCATAGCCCGCCTCATCAAGGAATACGACATCAGAAACGTTGTCCTCGACCCAGTGATGGTCTCCACAAGCGGACACCGCCTCATTGAGGAAACTGCCATCTCTGCTCTCCAGACCGAACTAATTCCGCTCACCAGGGTCATCACCCCTAATATCCCAGAGGCAGAGATTCTCCTTGATGGCAATGCTATCACCCTGCAAGAGGATATGCCACAAGCCGTCAAAGCATTATCCCAACGCTATCACACCTCCGTGCTCCTCAAGGCAGGACACCTCACCGAGGACAACCTCGTGGATTATTTATACGATGCCGAGCAGGACGAACTGACCCTTCTCCCTTCCGTCCGTGTTCACACCCGCAACACCCACGGCACCGGTTGCACCATGTCATCCGCCTTCGCCACCTTTTTAGCGCAAGGCAACACCCTCCAGCAATCAGCCAAAGGGGCAAAGGAATACATCAGCCAAGCCATCATAGCTGGCGCCGATTACGACATAGGCAAAGGCCACGGCCCCGTCAATCACTTCTTCCGATAATCCCCCAATAATAGCAAGAAGCCGCCACTGTGTCCGCCGCGTCACCGGCGGATATAAATAAAAAAAAAGAAAGAAAAAATGAAAATCCAAATCAACAACACCCCCAAAGAGACCCAAGCCACCACCCTCTCTGCCCTAATAGCAGAAGCAGGTCTCCCAGAGAAAGGCATAGCAGCAGCCATCGACAATAAGATGATTCCTAAAGCAGAATGGGAATCCACCCCACTCCACGAAGGAGCTAACATCGTAATCATCAAAGCCGCATGTGGCGGATAAAGCATCCCAACGACAATACAAGATGATACAATTCATTTCGCATTTCAATGATAAGTACTCTTATCTTGACAGCATCAGATTAGCCCTCGATGGCGGTTGCAAATGGGTGCAACTGAGGATGAAGGATGCCTCAGAGGAAGAATTTCTCCGCAATGCACACCAAGCAAGAAAACTATGCGACCAATATCAAGCCACATTCATCATCGACGACCATGTCGAACTAGTCCGTGAGTGTGGCGCCGATGGTGTTCATCTCGGTAAGAACGATATGCCAATAGCCGAAGCCAGACGCCTTCTCGGCGACGACTTCATAATCGGTGGCACGGCAAACACATTCGAAGATGTCCTCTCCCACTATCGTTCCTCTGCCAATTACATCGGTTGTGGTCCATTCCGTTTCACCACCACAAAGAAGGGTCTCTCCCCTATCCTCGGTCTCGAAGGCTACCAGGACATCGTAGCAAAGATGAAGTCGCAAGGCATTGACATCCCGATTGTTGCCATAGGAGGCATCACCATCGACGACATCCCGTCCATAATGCAAACCGGTGTCAATGGCATTGCCCTCTCAGGCACCGTCCTCAATGCCCCAGACCCAGTCCAGGAGATGAAAAGAATAATGATAATGCATAATGCATAATTCATAATTCATAATGCATAATTGCCCCCGCTGCGTCAGCGCGATTTTTCACTTTTCACTCTTCACTTTTCACTTTTCACTAAAG
>OQVQ01000359.1_pt1 | contig 21915 bp, 16 predicted proteins | sample 1691491 | NCBI WGS metagenome assembly OQVQ01 (sample SAMN03418252, study PRJEB22391) | human gut metagenome | biome: human-gut; feature: organic feature; material: feces | host: Homo sapiens | place: Tanzania | collected 2013-01
GTCGCACACTTCGCTTTTGAAGTCACATTATCGCTCGCGATAATGTTCGCTCTTTTGCTTGCATACTCCTTATCCCCAAAAGTACAAAGTATCTTTTGGGGTCCCCGATTACTGCGCTTTTGACCAAACAACCGCACTTTATTTGTTTGTTTGTCTTTTGCTTGTTTATTCCTTTTCCCCGCGAGTACACAGTATCCCGCGGGGTCCCCATATTTTAAAAAAAGCGCATCAAGATGATGTGCTGTTTTTGTTGTATGGGACAATTTATGGGCGAGAACACAACCGAACGGTTGGCGTTCGTACTTGAAATGCATATTGTAATTTATTTGAAAACTTTGATATCGGGTTTTGATGAATAGACGTTCCATTGCGGTTTGCCGTCGACGTTAGGATTTTGCGATTTGGCAAAAGCGGAAAATCTGTCAACCATTTCGTCGGACAAGTCATAATCGGCTTGCGTAAAAGGACGTAAAGAATCCCCGAGCGAGCCGAGCGCATACCAAAGATCGCAGGAATGGAATGAGGCGTTATCGGGTGGCAACAGCCGCGTGAGCGAAAAAACGTAACACGGCGTATTTTTTCTTTTTTGTTTTCTTGCAAACGTTCTTGCCATATGATTGAGCACGGGCGGTAATAAGTCCTTTTTGACCGTTCCGAAGATTATCGGGACGTCTGTGTCGTACTTTGCGTTTTTGACCAATTCGTTGTCGATCACGGGCTTTGTACAAAGTGCTTTCCCGAGCGTATGTTTTGTTTTCCACGCCGTCCAGACCTGCTCGACGGGCAGTGTTTTGAACTCGTCAAAAGAGCTTGCTCCGCTTGCTTTCACGAGTTTTTTCCAATATCGCGCGTTCGGCTTTGACAACGGGAGTATCGCCGTGCGTTTTCCGCCGCCGGACAACATAATTGCGCCCTTGACTTTGCCTTTGAGATAGTCCGAGCAAATCAACGTTTGTATGCTCATCGCGCCTGCGCTTTGCCCCATAAGCGTTATGTTGTCGGGATCGCCGCCGAAAGCCCTGACGTTGTGTCTGATCCACTCGATCGCGGTGTATTGATCGTACAATCCGAGATTGCCTTTGCAATGTTCCTTATCGGCATAAAACCCAAACACATTAAGGCGATAGTTTATCGCAATGAAAATCACGCCACGCTTCGTGTACGCCGAGCCGTTGAACTGCATTTCGTTTATGCTGCCGCCCGTGAAACTTCCGCCGTGAATAAACACGATCACGGGACAGTTTTTGGCGTTGTCGGGCGCATGAACGTCAAGGATAAGGCAATCTTCGCTGTAAGTAAACTCTTTTCCTTTCCTGAACTCCTGATAATAAAATCTGTGTTCTTCGTTCCAGAACGCGCGCATTTGCGGACAGCATACGCCTTGTTTTGTCGCGTCGAAATCACCGCCGAAAGACCTGACTTCGGCGGGCATTTCAAAGCGTCCGGCTGTTGCGTATTTTATACCTCTGAACCGCAATCCGTACGGCGTAATTTCGCCGATAACGTTGCCGCAAGGCGTTGATATCGTTTTAGTTTGCATTTGCAATCCTCTTTAACGTATTCATCGAAAACTCGACGCTCTTATACGGATTCGGCGAAAAATCAAGCTCTACGACGGCGTTCTGAACCCCGCATTTTTCGGCTGTTTCGAGTATGCTCTTAAAATCGAGCGTGCCCTTCCCCACCGCTCTGAAAATTTTGTTTTTGTAGTCTTTGAGATGGAGCGTATTCACCCTACCTTTCAACTTTTCAAGATACTCTTCAATGTCCTTTCCTGCAAATCTTATCCAGTACGTATCGGGAATAAACTCCACGCGCGGATCGGTATGTTCGATTATATAGTCGTATATAACCTTGCCGTCGATTTCGTCGAATTCAAACCAGTGATTATGATAAGCAATCGTCATACCCTCTCCCGCAAGTTTCTGCGCGGTGGAATTAAGAAAGGAGATAAATTTGTCCAGATCTTCAAATTTTCCGGTGCGGAACTTTTTGGGCATCATTCCGACGCCCATACGATTGCAACCGTAAATCCTGTGTTCGGCGATAAGCGCGTCAAGGTCGTTTTCAAGCCTGTCGAAGTTATCGTGAGTTATGCAGACCGGCAGGTCGTACTTGTCCGAAAGCGACCTGATATATTCGGGTGCGACGGGTTTTCCGCCGGACAGCTGCACCACTTGCGCGCCCGTTTCTTTCGTGCGCCTGAACACTTGTTCGTATCCTTTTTCGTCTTTCAGATACTTTCTTAAAGAAAACAGTTGTACGCCATATTTCATACTTTATCCCTCGCTATTATCATTGTAAATGCCGTTTTGTGCAATTTAATCTATTTTTGTATCAGTCGTTTCTTCGGCTTCTTCTTCAAGTTGCGCGCACGATTCTCCAAGGGTTTCTATGCCTCTTGTATTGTCGATTGCAATCGCGTTGCTTTCGAATGCGTTTTTGAGATGTTCTTCTTTTGCAATTTGAAGATCGGCAACTTTCTTTTTGGAAAGCGGATACCATACAAGCAACACGACAGCCATAATTCCAAAAAGCACCGCCGGGATAATGGTTGCCATATCGTACATTATTTCAAGGTTTTTTGTGGTTTGAACCGCGCCTTTCGTATAGTCGTAATGCATGCCGAGAAGCGCGCCGTTTACGGCGATTGCCGCGATGACCTGCCCTAGCTTTCTGAAAAACATAAAGAACGCATAGGCGGTGCCGTCGTCACGACGTCCCGTTTTGACCTCGATATCGTCGATTGCGTCGGTTGCCATTGACCAGACCTGCAAAATGATGAAAGTAAGTCCGCATCCGCTTGCAAAGCAAAGCACCAGGAACAGATACGCCAGAATGTTCGGGTTAACCGAGCGCAAAGCAAACATTCCGAGGTTTGCAACCGCCGCGATAATCATACCTATTCCGCAAAGTTCTTTTTTGCCGAATTTTCTGACGAGTTTCGGGGTGAAGAACATAAAAACAACCATCGGCGCATAAGTGCACGCCGTCGAAACAAGGTTCATCCAAGGCTTTCCGAAATAGTCGTCGAACAGGTACAAATAAAAACTTTGCGTGAACATTTGTCCTGCAAGCAACAGCATACTTGCCACGCTGGCCGCCAGAAATGCCCTGTTTTTGAACAGTCCTTTTACGATTTGTTTCGTCTCGCCTTTTGCGACTTTTTCTTTGGACTGAGCGATGACTCTTTCCTTGTTCATCATAAAAGCAAGGATAAGCATAACAAGCGCAACCAGCGATACGATTACGACGCCGATTATTACCGGCTTATACTGCATCTCGGAAATATCTCTGCCCGTCTGTTCGTTGACGCCAATTTTTTTGTAACAAAACGACGCGATAAGCACCGCAGGGATACTTCCGACGCCCGCCCCTATTGAACGGAACACCGAAAGTTTCGTGCGCTCTTTCTCGTCTGTCGTAACGACCGACGCAAGTCCGCCGTACGGAATTTGGAGCATCGTGTAACTCATGCCGAACATCACGTATGTAACCGTTGCATAAATGCAGGTGCCGACGTAGTTTTCTTCGCCCGTAAGCCCCGGCCATTTGATGAACATCAGCACCGTCGAAATAATCAACGGGCCCGCTGCCCACAAGAACCACGGACGATATCTTCCCCATTTGGAAAGTTTGATTGTGTCGCACAATCTTCCCATAATGGGATCGTTGATTGCGTCCCAGATTCTCGCGCCGATGAACATAAGCATGATGAACAACGGGCTTAAACTGAAAATGTCGGTGTAAAATTTTTGCAAAAACGACGTGACCAGCCCGAAAACGAGACAACACGCCGTATCGCCCATCGCGTACCCGATATAATCCTTATTTTTGAGTCCGCTTGTGCGCGAAATGAAACTTTGTTCCGTCGCCTGTGCGACGTTTGAAATATCGCTCATAATAACTCCCTTTTTTGTGTGTTTTGATTATTTTTTGCCGTTTTCTTTTTCGGCTTCCTTGCGTTTTTCAAGCTCGCTGATATACAGATCTTCATCAAACGGAATCCGGACTTCCTTATGCGTCCAGCTTGCAAGGTGGATTGCATTGGAGAAAGTAAGTCCGACGATGCCCTGTTCGCCGGGAGCCGTGAATTTGTCCGTCTTTTTGAGAAGATAATCGGTATAGTTTTTGATTATGCCGACGTGCTGAGGCGGATATTTCGTGACGGCAAGATAATGCCCGATCCCGCGATACTTGTATTTCTTAGTTTTCGGCTTGCCCATAAACACGGTGTTATGTTCCGAAAAAGCCGGCTCCATTTCTTCGTTTTCGGTGAAGACGAGCTTGCCTTTTTCAATAACGATTTTACCGCCTTCCCCGGTGATTTCAAGGCGATTCGTGCCGGGCGCGTCGTGAGTTGAGGTAATAAACACACCCGTTGCGCCGTTTGCGAACTTGCAATAAGCCGTCACGTCGTTTTCAACGCTGATATCGCGACCGACGGTCGACGCCGTTGCCGTTACGCTGACGGGAAGCCCCGCAAGCCAGGTGAATAAATCGAGTTGGTGGGGGCATTGATTGAGAAGTACGCCGCCGCCTTCACCCCACCACGTGCCGCGCCAGCCGCCTTGTGCATAATACGCACGCGGACGATACCAGTTTGTTATTATCCATACGATACGCGTGAGTTTTCCGAGACGTCCGCTGTCGATAATCTCTTTGGCTTTTATGTACAACGGATTCGTGCGCTGATTGAACATCATTCCAAAGAGCAGTTCCGGATGCTTTTTCGCCTCTTCGTTCATTTCTCTGACTTGTTTTGTGTAAACGCCCGCAGGCTTGTCGCAAAGCACGTTCAGCCCTGCTTTCATCGCGTCGATTGCGATTTGCGGGTGGAAATAGTGCGGGGTTTCGACCATAACGACGTCGATAAGTCCCGACGCAAACATATCCTGATAGTTATCAAAGACTTTAACGCCTTTGAGGTTTTCTTCGGCGTACTTGCGACGTTCAGGCAAAATGTCGCACACCGCCGTAAGCTTTGCACCTTTTACGAGTCCGCTGAGTTTGGTGAATATCTTTGTGTAAAACGTGCCTTGTTTACCGATTCCTACAATGCCGTATCTGATTTCTTTCTTATCCATTATTCCACCTCTTTAAGTAGTTTTTTCAAATTGTAGTATTGCCACAAGAAAACTTGTTTTCTTGACGCGCACGCAAAATAGTTTCTGTGCATTTTCTTGTCGATAAGCCTGAACGCCTTGAAATAATCTTTCATCGCAAGTGCCGCAAACGGGACGAAATTGACAATCGGCTTGAATATCGCGTATTTGAAAGTATGCGGTTCAAGCGTCATAAAGCCGTGATAGCCCCGCTTTTTCAGTTCGCCCAGAATGTATGGATAGCACCCTTCGCCCGTGCCGACGGGGACTTCGACCTTGTATTTCGAGCAATCTTTGATATGATAATAAACGACGTAATCTTTCAGCATATCGAACGCCGTTTTCGGATTGACGTCGCACTGGACGTAGTTGCTTGCGTCAAAACACAAAACGAAATCTTCGTCGTTAATCGCGTTGTAAATTTCCAGCACTCTTTCGGGCACGTCGCCGTAAACTTTTTTCTCGTTTTCGTGCAGAAGTTTCACGCCGCTACCTTTGACGATTTTCAGCATTTCTTTGAGGCGGGCAATAACTTTCTCCGTGCAATCTTTCGGATTTTTGTCGCCGTAAAAGAAGGAGAATACCCTGATGTATTCGCACCCCGTGAGTTTTGCGATTTTCACGAGTTCCGCAAGTTGTTTCTTTTGTTTCTCAAAGCCTTCTTCGTCGTCGATGCCGACTTTTCCTATCGGCGAACCGATGGACGAAAACTTCACGTTTTCCTTTTTCAACACGGGGAAAATCTTTTCCTTGAATTCTTCAAACGTATAGTCCGCAATGTTCTTGCCGTCCACGTTTCTCGGGCACATATAAGTTTCGCCGAGTTCGTGCAAAACGGCGATTTGAGTACTTAACGCACTGCTTATTTCATCATAAAACCCTGATATTGTAATTTCATTCATAATAGTATCCTTTTTATCTTTGCACTCTTCCGCTTGCGTTTCCGTTTGCGAGCGCTTCGACTTCTTCTTTTGAAACCATGTTGTAATCGCCCTCGATCGAGTGTTTCAGACAGCTTGCGGCAACTGCAAATTCAATCGCGTCGCGCGCGTTTTTACCTGCCAGCAACGAATGAATAAGCCCTGCGCCGAAGCTGTCTCCGCCGCCGACTCTGTCCACGATATGCATTGCATATTTTCTGCTGAACACCGCTTTGCCGTCCGTGTACAGCATTCCCGACCAATTATTGTCGTTTGCGCTTATGCTTTCTCTTAACGTGATTGCAACCGCCTTAAAGCCGAACTTATCGACAAGTTGTCTCGCAACCGAAACGTAACCTCGTTCGTTGAGTTTGCCGCTTTCGATATCGGTGTTTTCCGCCTCGATTCCGAACACGTCTTTTGCGTCTTCTTCGTTTGCTATACACACGTCGACGTACTTGCAAATCTCGCTCATAACTTCTTTCGCTTTTTCCTTGCTCCAAAGTTTTTTGCGGAAATTCAGGTCGCACGACACGGTTATTCCTTTTGCTTTTGCGATTCTGACAGCCTTCAAGACAATGCCTGCAAGCGTGTCGGAAAGCGCGGGCGTGATTCCCGTAAAGTGGAACCATTTTGCGCCGTCGAAAATTTTGTCCCAGTCGAAGTCGTCGTCGGTTGCGGTTGCGATTGCACTGCCCGCCCTGTCGTATATGACTTTGCTCGGGCGTTGGCTCGCGCCCTTTTCGCAATAGTAAATGCCGACTCGCTCGCCGCCTCTTGCGACAAACGACGTATCGACGCCGAATTTGCGAAGGGAATTTATCGCGCTTTGTCCTATCTCGTGGGACGGAAGTTTGCTCACAAACGAAACGTCGTCGCCGAAATTTGCAAGCGACACGGCAACGTTCGCTTCCGCACCGCCGAAAGTCGCTTCAAGCCTGTCCGCCTGTACGAACCGCAAATAGTTTTCGGGTGCCAGACGAAGCATTATTTCTCCAAACGTCACAACTCGCATATCTTTACAATCTCCTTACAGTTTTTTACGATATCGCCTTTCATCATAAAAGAGCCGCCGACGGCGTACACCTTATCGAAATCAAGGTATTCTTTCAAATTGCTCAAATCCACACCGCCCGTCGGTATAAATCTGACCTGCGGGAACGGCGCCGACAACGCTTTCATCGCTTTCAGACCGCCATATACGCCCGCCGGGAAAAACTTAACGACGTTCAGCCCGTACGAGAGCGCGCGCATAATCTCGGTGGGAGTCACACACCCCGGATAATACGGAATCTTCTCGTCTGTACAATAGCGAGCCACTTCGTCGGAAAACCCCGGGGACACGATGAACTTTGCGCCCGCCTGTACCGCGCTTTTAGCCTGCTCGGCGTTGATAACCGTACCCGCGCCGATATTCATATCTTCAAAGGCTTTCGTGCCGATTGCGATTGCTTCTTTCGCGCACGCCGTACGGAAGGTGATTTCCGCACAGTTTATGCCGCCTTCTCTCAATTTCGAGAGAATTTCTATCGTTTCTTTTTCGTCGTTTATGACGACAACGGGAATTACTTGTTTCATATTACACTCCGCTGTATGCCGAAAATCCGCCGTCAACGGGGATAACCGCACCCGTTACGAATCCGCTTGCTTTGTCGTCGGCAAGCCACAACAGACAACCGATAAGGTCGCTTATTTCGCCGAATTTTTTCATCGGCGTTGCGTTCAGAATCTTGCCCGTTCTTGCCGTCGGCGTGCCGTCCGCATTGAACAATAGCGCCCTGTTCTGATTTGTCACAAAAAATCCCGGCGCGATTGCGTTGCAACGAATATTACACGGCGCAAAATGCACGGAAAGCCATTCTGTAAAATTGGATACGCCCGCTTTCGCCGCGCTGTATGCAGGGATTTTGGTGAGCGGTCTGAACGCATTCATCGACGAAATATTGATGATGTTCCCGCCTGTTTTGACCATGTCTTTTGCAAACACCTGCGTCACCAGAAACGCCGACGTAATATTAAGGTCAAACACGAATTTAAGCCCGCTTTCTTCAAGTGCGAAAAAGTCTTTCGCGCCTTCAAGATCCGCCGTCATAACCTCGTTGTCGGTGGTCGCTTTGGGATTATTTCCGCCTGCGCCGTTGATAAGGAAGTTGACTTGTCCGAACTTTTTGACAACTTCTTCTTTGGCTTTTCGGATTTCGTCTTTGTCAAGGCAGTTGCACCTGACGGCAAACGCGTTTTCGCCAATCTCGTCCGCGACTTTTTTCGCCGCGTCGAAGTTTACGTCCAGAAGCGCGACTTTTGCGCCGCACTCCGCAAGCGCACGGGCAAATTCCGAGCAAATCACGCCGCCCGCGCCCGTAATTGCAACAATTTTGTCACTTAAATCTACTTTGAAAGGAACTTTCATTTTTTCTCTCCTTTTATATCCTTTTCAACCGCCTCGAACAGTCCCGTGAGATAACACGCGCCCATCGCTCTGTCAAACAGTCCGTATCCGGGCTTTGCGTCTTCGCCCCACACGTTTCTGCCGTGGTCGGGACGAACGTATCCGTCAAACCCGTTTTCGACAAGCGCTTTGACTATCGCGTACACGTCGACGTTTCCGCAGTCGGTCTGATGTCCGTTTTCGTAAAAATTTATTTCTCCGTCGTATCTCAGCTGACGAAGATGTGCGAAATAAATCCTGTTTGCATATTTTGCCGCCATTTTCGGAAGATCGTTGAACCTGCCCGCACCCAGACTTCCCGTGCAGAACGTTATTCCGTTGTGCTTATTCGGTACCGCCTTAAACAACTTATCGTAGTCGTCTTCTTTGCAAATAATTCTGGGCAAGCCGAACATATCCCACGGCGGATCGTCGGGATGTATCGCCATATCGACGCCCGCTTCGTCGCAGGCAGGCATAATCGCATTCAAAAAATACACAAGGTTTTCAAACAGTTTCTCGTGCGTGATTCCCTTGTATTCGTCCAGAAGTTTATTGAGTTCTATCAATGAATAACTTTCGTCCCAGCCGGGCAAATGCAGGTTTTTGGGATCGAGCGCAAGTAGTTTTTCGTGATCGTAAGCAAGCGACGTCGAGCCGTCTTTATGCTTGAAATAAAGGTCTGTCCTTAGCCAGTCGAACACGGGCATAAAATTATAACAAATGCACCTGACGCCGACTTTCCCGCAGTTGATGATATTTTGCTTGTACGCTTCGATATACTTGTCTCTCGTAGGTTTGCCGAGTTTTATGTCTTCGTGCACGGGGACGGACTCGATAACTTCCATATCAAGCCCCGCGTCGTTTGCAAGATTTTTGAGCCTTTCAAGTTTTTCTTCTTTCCAGACTTCTCCGACGGGCGTGTCGTAAACGGCGGTCACAACCCCGCTCATTCCCTGTATTTGTTTTATGTAATTCAGCGGTATACAATCGTTTTCTCCATACCAGCGGAAAGTCATTTTCACAGTCCCAAAACCTCCTTTACGTTGTTATATGCAATATCTTTTGCAAGCGCGAGCGCGGACTTTTCGTCATACTCGCCCTGGTCGACCTTATCTGCGATAAACGATGAAAGTATCCTTCGGTAAAAATCAAACCGCACGTACGAACTGAACGATCTGCTGTCGGTAAGCATGCCGAGATTCGTGCCGAGAACCGCATATTCCGACACGGTTTCAAGTTGTCTTTTTATGCCCGATACGGTGTCGTTAAACCACCACGCCGCACCGACAATAACGTTGGGAAATGCGCCAGAAATCGCACAAACAGCCCTTAAACATTCGTCGTTGAGCGGATAAAGTATGATTTTTGGCAAACTCCCAAGTCTTGTGTGCATTTTGTCAAGAAGTCGTGCAAGCGCGTCGGTGTCAACGTTTGCCCTGAAAACGTCAAACCCGCTGTCTTTCCCGATTTTGTTAAACGCCGCGGTATTGACGTTTCGGAAAGTGCCGAAATGCAGCTGCAAAACGACTCCCTTTTCAAAGCATTTTTCAATCAGCCATTCGATATTTTGCGTGTCGGAAAAATCATCGAATCCGTGGTCTGCAATTTTGCAGCCTTTGGAAACGAAATAATCCAATCTCTTTTCAAGTTGCACCTTGTCGACGCCTTCCGAAAAACATCTGTCGGGACGGAACGTCGGGCGCACCTTCACCCCGTTTATATCGCCGTGGCAAGATAAGTCGGAAAACGGATCGTCGGTGGTTGCGATATACTCCACCCTGAATTTTTCAAGCAGCTTTTGCACGCTGAGCCCTTGCAAAATTTCGTTTGCTTTTTCGTAAATACGGCTTGCGCTGTCTTCGTTCAAAGGCTCCGTAATGCCGAAAATTTGTTTAAGCTCCATATGCGTCCAGTAATAAAGCGGATTGCCGAAAAGTTTTGGCATAATCTTTGCGTATTTCAAAAACTTTTCTTCGTAAGAGCGGTCGCCCGTGATATAACTTTCGTCAATGCCTGAAAGACGCATCGCGCGCCACTTGTAATGGTCGCCCGAAAGCCACAGTTCCCCTATGTCGGAAAACTTCTTGTCGTTTTTAATATCCGCTTCGTTGAGATGACAGTGATAGTCGATAATCGGCAAATCCGCAATGCTTTTGTAAATTCCGCGCGCGGTATCGCCGGTCAGCAAAAGATTTTCATCAAAAAATCCCATTTTCCTTTCTCCTTATTAAAATTATTTTATCACACAACTTTTGCATAGTAAATTTTATTTTTTGTTTTTTTACTTGCATATCTTGCGGTTTTGGCGTATTGTTATGGTATGAACGGAACAAAATACGAAAATCAACAAATGAGTAACTCGACTTACGAGGTGCATCACAAAAAAGACAAGGATTTCAAAACGGTGGAAATGCATTCTCACGATTTTTCGGAAATCTATTTCTTTTTGCAGGGTTCTGCGTCGTACATCGTGGAAGATTGCAAGTATTCCCTGCGCCCGGGCGACGTGCTGTTGATTCCTCCCAACAAACTTCATCAGCTTGACATCAAAGACTCCGCAATGACGTACGAAAGGTTTGTTGTATGGCTTAATCAACGATATTTGAAACGCATCTCAACCGCAAAAACCGACCTGAACACCTGTTTTTTGCAGGCGCACGAACACAACGCTTTTCTTATCCGCAACAGTGCGGTTTCGGACAAAATCCGCCATATTCTGGACGGTTTTTCCGTTTCACAAACCGGCGACTTCGGCGCGGACATCGAAAACGAGGAGCGCATAAAGGCATTGCTTGTGTTGCTGGGACAGTATTTCTTGCAAAACCGCGACGATTTCACCATATTGGGAAAAGCAAATCCCTGCGTGACGAAAGCCATTGATTATATTTCCGAACATATCTCGCAAGATCTTTCCCTGGACGCAATCGCGTCTGCGTTGTTCGTGGACAAATACTACTTCGCGCACATTTTCAAGGAATACACCAACACTTCCCCCCACCGATATATCCTTAAAAAACGGCTTGTGCTTTCAAAACAATTTATCGAAGAAGGCTTCCCGATAACCGAAGTGTTTGCAAAATGCGGTTTCTCGGATTATACACACTTTTTCCGCGCGTTCAAAAACGAGTTCGGCATAACGCCGAAGCAATTTTACGCGTCGATAAATTTGCAACCTTAATTGAAAAATTTGCAATAAAAAACAGCCCGCTCGGGCTGTTTTTTCGGTTTTTTCCTGAATAACGATTTTTCTTTTATATTTCAACGAATTTTCCGTCGCTTTCATACGCGGAAAGGACTTCCTTCACGCTTTTTGCCGCTTCGCTGCCGTCAATCGGGAATTTTTCTTTTTTCGCGACGCAATCGTAAAAATGACCGATAAGTTTCTCGTGTCCGTTGCCGTAGGAGCGTTTCCCGTTCCATTCGATTTCGTTTTCGATATCGGCGACGTCGCCGTTGATAAGCACCTTGTCGGGATAAAGCGTAACGATATCGCCGCCTGCAACGAAACGTATTTCGACCGGTAAATCGGTTTTTGCGGTATTAGTGGCAAAAAACTCAAAATCCGTGTCGCCTTTGAACAGCGCGACGGCGGTGTCTTCCACCTCGATGACGTCTTTAAGCGAATAATTGTACGTGTTGGCGAGGACTCTCGTCGGCTCACCGCAAATCCATTGCATCAGATCAAGCGTATGTATTGCCTGATTGATAAGCACTCCGCCTCCTTCGGTTTCTTTCTTGCCCCGCCATTCTCCCGACGCGTAATACGCCTTGTCGCGATGCCACAACACGTTGCCGAAAGCGAAATCGATTTTTTTGTTTTGAAAATACCTTTTGATAAATTGACTGGACTTATTATATCTGTTTTGCAGGCATACGCCGAGCATCGCCTCGGACTTATTTTCCGCGTCGATAATCCGCGCAACGTCTTCTTTCCTAATGCACAGCGGTTTTTCGCACAGCACGTTCACGTTTCTTTCAAGCGCGTATATCGTCATATCGGCGTGCAGATAGTGCGGCGTGCAAATATGCACGACGTCGATTTGCTCTTCATCCAGCATCTTCTTGTAGTCGAAATATTTTTTGACGTTGTCGTAGCCGTTCAACTTCGCCGCATCTATGTCGCAAAGTGCAACTATGTCTTCACCCTGCCTTTTCAAAACGTCGTAATGAACCTTTCCGATAACGCCCAGCCCTATAATTGCCGCTTTCATATTTTCTCCTTTTTTGCAACGATAGAATATCACCATTTCGCCCCAAAGTCAACAACCGAATACAGGAAGACTTAACCGGCGTCCGCGTCGCTTTGTTCGCTCACCGTGCACTCGTCGCCACGGCAAAACGTTTTACTTATCATTTTATCGTTTATGAACATCATAAGCCTGCCTATGCCGACAAACAGCAACATTCCCGCCATAAGCACGATAAACATCAGAAAATACGCAAGCGGATAATTGACGTCGCCTTTTGAGAATATCGACCATATAAATTCGGGACGATAAAACGGATAAGGATAAAAGTGCATTTTCCCCACCGCGCCTCGGATTATGGAAAAGAGCGAATACACAAACGGATATATCGCAAACACCCATACCGTCTTATGATTCGTGCGCCTGTCCGTGAACGGGAAAAACCACAATATCAGCATAATCGGCGGGATAATCATATGGAAATACACCTGAATGAAACTGCTCATCGCGTGATAGGAATCGCCCCACTTGAACGGCGGAGTAAATCCCATGGGAATGCCCGCGGTGTATACGAGCCCGGTAACAAGGATATACGTCGTTGCCATTGCGCCGACAAGCGGATTGTACGCAACCTTCTTTGCCCCCTCGACGCCGAGAGACGCAAGCCCCGCGCAAATAAGATACACGTATACGAACACGTTGGATTGAATCGTGAAGAAAGACAGGATATTAAATTTTCCGTAATCTACGGGGCTGAATTTTTCGTCATATTCGAATTTGTAGCAGCACAGCCTGTGTATGATAATCAGAAAACCGAACACTCCGAGAATCATCAGAAAGATTCCGAACGCCTTGTTTTTTGCGAGTTTGCTTTCTTTGTGCATAATACCCCCTTGCCTTTCCCGAAACGATATCGCGAAAACGCGCGATAAGTTATTAATCCGCCGATAATCGTTTTCTCGTTGTTAAAAACAACACCCCCGGACGAAAATCTTCGCGCGTATATTATAAATTATAAATCGGCACCCGTTCCGTTTGTCAACGAGCTTATGAAAAATTATCTGTTTTAGCTGTACGGCGCAAATTGTATAATTATATAAATTATACATGCGATTGACAAAACGCAAGTCCTGTCGTATCATAAAAGTGCGATAAACTTAATCGATTTGGAGAAAAGACCTTTTACTTCGGTAACAGGTGCATTTTTCGCGTACATAGCTTTTTTCCAAATTGAGCATGTGGGTTTATCGCAAAATCAAGCGGGGATGCACTTGTTATATTTTTTGCTTTTTTTGATGCCCTGCAATAAGTTTTGCGAGGTTTGTTATGAAATCCAACAAAAAAAGACTCCTTTTTGTTCTTGCCATTCTGACAATGGCACTCGTTTTGTCGTGCGCTCTCGTCGCCTGTAACAAGACCGATACGCCAGATGCCCCTAAAAAAGAATTTACAATTACATTCGATACTCGGGGCGGAAGCGAAATTAAGCCTATTACGATTGCGGAAGGGGCTACAATTACCCTTCCACGCAATCCGACAAAAGAAGGTTATATATTCGACGGGTGGTATTTGAGCGATGAGTTTATCGAAAAATTCAACGCAACTCAAACTATTTCGTCCAATATAACGGTTTACGCCAAGTGGAAAGAAGATGGCGGCAATCAAGACGAAAAGCAATCCTACACTATCACGTTCGACACGCAAGGCGGAAGCGAAGTTAAGCAGCTTGTTCTCAAAGAAGGAGAAACGTTAACTCTGCCAAGCAATCCAACAAAAGAAGGCAGTGTTTTTGACGGGTGGTATTTAGATTCTTCGTACACGCAGGCATTTGACAGCACAAAACGCATTGACAGCAACATGGTGTTGTATGCAAAGTGGAAAATACTGGATGAAGGACAATCGATAATTTCGTCCAACTATTTTGATATTAGCGGCCTTGTTCTAACGATGAATAAGAAAAACTATATTGAGTCAACCGAAGATGTTTTTGATTTGCGAAATAAGTTCTCAACAAGTACCGGCTCCAGTTGGAGAGCGTTTACGTCGCCAAACTGCGACCAACCCACAGAAATAACAACTCGTATGGCGAATGTTTCGGTGGGATGGAACGACATATATGTTATGGTTGAAAACCTGACAACTTATGAAAACCAAATTTATCGACTCAAAATATACAAATATCCGACGATAGTTTATAGAGAGTTAAATGACGGTTTTTTGGAGATACAATCGGTATCGAACTGTGCGGATGTTCTTTTCCCCGACGATAAGATAGATAACATTACGAGTATCGGAAAAAATGCTTTCTCTTCCTGTCCGTCATTGCGCACCCTACAGAAATTACCAAAACTAACCAACATCGGCCCCTCGGCATTTGCAAACTGTAAAAGGCTTACAAACATAGAAATCCCCGATAGCGTGACGAGCATCGGCGATTCTGCCTTCTCTGGTTGCAGCGGGCTTACTAGCATAACCATCCCGAACAGTGTGACGAGCATCGGCGATTCTGCCTTCTATGGTTGCACGGGGCTTACGAGCATAACAGTTCCTGAAAACAATAGTGCATATTCAAGCGTTGACGGAATACTATATGACAAAAACAAAACAAAAATTGTTCATGTACCGGAAGCAATCAAAGGCGCCACCATTCCCGACAGTGTAACGAGCATAGGTGAAGGTACCTTCCGTGGCTGTTCATCGCTTGAAAGCATAACCATTCCGTTTGTCGGAGCAAAAGCGGGTGTTACAAGCAGTGATACCTATCAATATCCGTTTGGATATATCTTTGGCACGTCAAGTTATGCCGGCGGTGTTGCAACAAAGCAGTATTATTATGGAAACAGTACGTCCTCAACGACATCTACAACATATTACATTCCGTCATCATTGAAATCTGTGACAGTAACGGGCGGCAATATTCTTTATGGTGCCTTCCGAAATTGCACTGGACTTACGAGCGTAACAATCGGTAACAGCGTGACGAGCATAGGCGATTATGCCTTCGATGGTTGCACAGGGCTTACGAGCGTGACAATCGGTAACAGCGTGACGCGCATCGGCTCTTCTGCCTTCTCAGGTTGCACCGGACTTACGAGAGTGACAATCGGCAAAGGAGTGACGAGCATCGGCGAGAGTGCCTTCTATGGTTGCTATAGACTAATAGAAGTATATAACAAATCCACTTTGTCAATCACGGCAGGCAGTTCTTCCTATGGAGACATTGCCTATTACGCAAAGAACGTTTACAAAAACGAAGGCGAAAGCAAACTTACGACGGATGAAAACGGATACGTTATATATACGGACGGAGACGAAAAGATTTTGGTTGCTTATCACGGTACTAATACAGAATTGATTTTACCATCGGATATAACTAAAATCAATCAATATGCCTTCTATAATTGCAAAGGGCTTACGAGCGTGACAATTGGCAATGGCGTGACGAGCATCGGCAATTATGCCTTCTATAATTGCACCGGGCTTACGAGCGTGACAATCGGCAAAGGAGTGACGAGCATCGGAGAGGAAGCCTTCGCGGGTTGTTCATCGCTTGAAAGTATAACTATTCCGTTTGTTGGCGCAAGCATAACGGCCAGCAATGGATATGATCAAGTGTTTGGCTATATATTTGGATATACTACGAGAAAATCTTCATCAGATTCTGTCTCAGGAGCAACTTATCAGTATTATGGTAATTCCAAATACTACCATTACTATATACCATCAAGCATAAAGTCTGTGACTATAACAAGAGGAATCATTCCGTCCGATGCCTTCTATAATTGCACTGGGCTTACGAGCGTGACAATCGGGGGCAGCGTGACGAGCATCGGCAATTATGCCTTCCAAAATTGCAGTAGTTTGACGAGCATAACAATCGGTAACAGCGTGACGCGCATCGCCGGGAGTGCCTTCCGTAATTGCACCGGGCTTACGACAGTCAATTGGAACGCAACCGCATGCACAAGTGCCGGTTCTTTGTATGAGCCTATATTCAAAGGTTGTTCTAATCTTGCAACAGTAAATATAGGAGACAAAGTAAAAATCATTCCATCGTATGCCTTCGAAGGTTGCACTGGGCTTACGAGCGTGACAATCCCTGACAGCGTGACGAGCATCGGCGAGAGAGCCTTCCGTGGTTGCAGCGGCCTTACGAGCGTGACAATCCCTGACAGCGTGACGAGCATCGGCTCTTCTGCCTTCTCTGGTTGCACCGGACTTACGAGCATAACAATCCCCGACAGCGTGACGAGCATCGGCGGGCGTGCCTTCTCTGGTTGCACTGGTCTTACGAGCATAACAATCCCCGACAGTGTGACGAGCATCGGCAATGAAGCCTTCTCATATTGCACCGGGCTTACGAGCGTGACAATCGGTAACGGCGTGACGAGCATCGGCGATTATGCCTTCTCTTATTGCAAAGGGCTTACGAGCGTGACAATCGGGGGCAGCGTGACAAGCATCGGCAGATCTGCCTTCTATAATTGCACCGGACTTACGACAGTCAATTGGAACGCAACCGAATGCACAAGTGACGGTTCATCGTATTATCCTATATTCGAAGGTTGTTCTAATCTTGCAACAGTAAATATAGGAGATAATGTAAAAATCATTCCGTCCTATGCTTTCTATAATTACACCGGGCTTACGAGCATAACAATCCCTGACAGTGTGACGAGCATCGGCGAGCGTGCCTTCTCTCTTTGCAAAGGGCTTACGAGCGTAACAATCGGTAACAGCGTGACGAGCATAGGCGATTATGCCTTCTCTTATTGCACGGGACTTACGAGCGTAACCATCGGCAACGGCGTGACAAGCATCGGCTCTGATGCCTTCTCTGATTGCTATAGATTAGTAGAAGTGTATAACAAATCCACTTTGTCAATCACGGCAGGCAGTTCTTCCTATGGAGACATTGCCTATTACGCAAAGAACGTTTACAAAAACGAAGGCGAAAGCAAACTTACGACGGATGAAAACGGATACGTTATATATACGGACGGAGACGAAAAGATTTTGGTTGCTTATCACGGCACTAATACAGAATTGGCTTTACCGTCGTATATAACTAAAATCAATCAAGATGCCTTCGAGAATTGCACCGGGCTTACGAGCGTGACAATCGGGGGCAGCGTGACGAGCATCGGCAGGGGTGCCTTCTATAATTGCACCGGGCTTACGAGCATTACTTTTAAAGGAACAAAAGCACAATGGAACGCCATATCAAAAGGTGATTATTGGAATAACAACGTGCCGGCGACGGAAGTTGTTTGCACGGACGGGACGGTTTCGATTTAATAACGACAAAATAAAATCATAAAACAAACCCCTTCGCTAATCGCGAAGGGGTTTGTTTTTATATCCGTTTTTGGTTGGATTGGAAGCGGATTATTTCTTCCTTTCGGGTTTTTCGGGAGTCACGTTGTAGTCCTTATAGTAGTTCTTGGGGGCGCATTCAAAGGAGTTATCGGCTTTCAGCAAGATTTGCGTGCAACCGCGTTGTGCGTGGTCTCTGACGCTGACGTAGGCGAGGTAGTCGATGGACATGCCGTACGTCAGACGGATCGAGCGGGTTGCGCCCTTCGGCGTGTAGTTTACGGAGAAGTTGTTGTAGTGGTCGTGACCGCAGAAGACACCCTGCATATCGTTTTCAAGCCCTGCCTCAAACAGTTCGTCCGTACGCATTCCGCAGAAGACGCCATAGGTGCGCTGACCGTTTTTGGTTTTGTTGTTTTCGCCCATCGTACCGTAGATAAACTCGGTCGTGCCGCGGTCAGATACAAATTTATCGCCACCGTTCGGTGTTTTACCGTCGCCGAGTTTGTCGATAACGTTCGCCCAGGCGTCGCGGTATTCGCGCAGCGGAATGTGGAAGAACACAAGGTTGTTGACGGGTTTATTTTTGTTTGCCGCTTTAAGTTTTTGAATTTCTCTCACATACCAATCGACCTGGCACTGGTGGATATTGTCGTATTTCCACGCCGCGCCGAAGTAGTCTCCGTCGATATAGCTGTGGCTGTCAAACGTTACGAGCGCCTGATTGATGCTGCCGTCCGGATTTTTGACCACGAACATATTGTTGCCGAAGCCCATTGCGTCGTCGCCGATATAGTCCTTTTCGTCGCAAACGCCCGCGTCGAACAAGCAGTACTTAAAGTTTCTTTCCTTATAATAGTTGCAGATATCCACGCGCGAATAACGGCTGTAATACTCGGTGTCGTGGTTGCCGAACGCGAACGTCCAGTACACGCCGAGGGTTTCCATCATTTCCGCGAAAATCATCGTGGCGTTTTTGTTGTTGAACGTGCCCGACTGGAAAGGTACGGGATACGCGATGTCGCCCGTGACCACGACAAAGTCGGGTTTCTCCGCGCGGATCATCGTCGCGACGGCGTTCATTGCCCACGCGTCCTTTTTGTGCGAAAACGCGCCGCCGCCGATATGGACGTCGGTGAACTGCAACACCTTGAAGTCGCGCCCGTCCTCTTTTTCAAACACGTAATAGCCGAGTTCCTTGTCGAAAGTAGGCACAATCTGCTTGTGCTCCTCGGTATATTCGACTTTATCAAAACTCTGCCCTTGCTTGATAAGCGACTTCGTGCCGACAGCCGAACTTATCGCGCAACCGCCGAAGAATATCGCAAGGACAAGCACGACGCTTGCCGTGATAATCAGCGCTTTTTTGGTACGCTTTTTCTTTTCTTCGGGCGAAAGGACCTTTTTCTCTTTCTTTCTCTTTTCACGCGTGCCGAATTCGGTTGTTTCCACGCTGAAAGAAACGTCGTTCGTTTCGTCGAATTTCTTCTTTCTCATATCTTCACCTCAGTTGTTTTGTTCTTCGGCGTTTTCGCCGTTTGTTTCAATGATAAATTTAATTTCCGCGCCTGTTTTTTCGCGAACTTTTCGGGAAATGTCGGAAAATACGTTTTCGTCGCCGTTTTTCACGATGACGACGCCGATTTTTGCGCCGTAACCGTAATCGTGAAGTTGAGTCTTCACAACGGTCACGCCGACCTTTTCGCACTCTTTGTATATCGCTTCTTTCTCGTCGTTTGCGCCGTCGCCCGACACAACCGCCTTTACGTTGTCCCTGACTGCCTTTATCGCAAATACGATAACCGCAATGCTTATGACGATGCCGACAATCGCGTCCGCGGCGTAGTCAACGCGAGCAGACACCGCAAACGACACCACCGAAGTCACCGTTATGCCGACGTCCATAAAACTGTCAATCGCCAAGGCTTTGAGCGCAGGCGACTTCATCTTCTTGTCGGCAAAATAGTAGGTAAGCCCCAGTCCGAGTTTTACCGGCACGGTCACCGATATCAATATGCAACTTTTTACACCGAACCATACCGGCTCGGGCATCGCCATGCGGTTAAGCGACCTTATCAGAAACAGCCCGCCGACCACGACCGAAGTCGCCGCGACGATAAACCCCGCAAGATACTCCGTCCTGCCGTAACCGTACGGCGCCTTTTCGCTGCGCGGGATAAGAAGCGTGCAAAACGCCACCCCTGCCACTATCGCCGTCAAAATGTCAAAAAAGTTGTTGATCGCGTCAAGCATTATGCAAAGACTGTTGCTTGAAAGCCCGACGTACATTTTGATGAGCGCAAGCGCGACGTTTACCACCACGCCGATTGCAACGATTATCAACGATTTCTTAACGCGCTGTTTCATTTTTTACGATATTTGCTCCGCCGCGATCTTGTGTTTTGCGGTGACTTTGTTCGTGATTTCGCTTACGATAAGCAGCGCCGCCGCAAACGCAAGCAGTAAGTACGGCATGAACAAAAAACCGACCTTTTGCGCGACGAATCCGAACGTGAGCTGCACCGCCCAGCCGATTGCGTAAGAGCCGCCCATCTGTATTCCCGTAATGTCCGCGGAATACTTCGTGCCGAACCTAAACGGTACTGCGTGTATCGTCGACGGGAACACCGGACCAAAGCCCGTGCCGATGAGCAGAAGCCCCGCAAGCGAGTATTTCCCGATGGGCAACGCAAACACTATCATTCCGATTGTCATGACGACAATTCCCAACCGAATAAGGACTTTATCGTCAAATTTATAAGAGATAAACCCGCTGATTACCCTTCCTGCCATAATTCCGCCGAAATACAGCGACACCCAGCGAGCGGCGTCTGCGGGCGATACGCCCTTTGTGTTGACGGCGTAACTTGCGCCCCACGTGCCGATCAGAAATTCCATCGAAGTGTAAATGCCAAGCGACAAAACCGCCCACGCCACGCCCTTGATTTTCAATATTTCAAAAATTGCAGGCTTCTTCTTTTTCGGCTTTTCGCCGTCTTCTTCCGCCTGTTCTTTTGTCGTATTTTCGTTTTCTTCTTCGCCTTCGTCGGGCGCCGCCCCATCAAGCGTTTCAACCGTCACGGAGTGTTCGTACTTCTTAAAAAGCGGCAACGAAAAAAGCGAAGCCGCGAATATCGCGAACTGTATGCACGACACGCATCTGTATCCGCCGCGCCAGTTGTTGTTCCTATCCAGAAACGCGCCCATGATTATCGGGCTTAACGTAACTCCCACGCCCCAGAACGCGTGCAACCAGTTCATATGCCGCGCCTTATAATGCGTCGAAACGTAGTTGTTGAGCCCCGTGTCGATTGCGCCCGCGCCAAACCCCATAAGTATGGAACCGCAAATCGCCATCGCGATATGCACCGAAAAACCGATGACAAGCATGCCGACGGCGGTAAGCAAAATCGACACCACCGTCACTTTGCCCGTACCGAATTTTCTGATGAGCGGCCCCGCAATAAAACTTACGCCGCCAGAGCCAACCGCGGTGATTATCATATATATGCTTGCGAAACTTTCGTTCACGTTGAAGTCAACGTGCATGACCGGCCACGCCGCTCCGAAAAGCGAATCGGGAAGCCCCAACGATATGAAAATAAGATAAATTAACGCAAGCAATAAAAACATACGGTCGATTTCGAATCCTCTTATATCTGTCTATTATAATATGCAATTACAAAAAAGGCAACTTTATTGCCCGCACGCGTCAAAAGAAAAAGAGCGTCCGCTTTGGACGCCCCTTCTCAATAATGGGAGAAAATTATGTTATGAAACTTTATGGCTTAATCATAACCGCGCAAGTTAAAGATTACTTTAATCCGAAGTTAAGATTTAGTTAAAAAATATACTTCTCTTTTATAAGGTAGCCCTTCCGGGCGATGCGTCGCACACTGCACTTTTGAAATCACATTATTGCAAGCAATAATGCTCACTCTTTTGCTTGTGTGCGC
>OQVQ01000360.1_pt1 | contig 21904 bp, 10 predicted proteins | sample 1691491 | NCBI WGS metagenome assembly OQVQ01 (sample SAMN03418252, study PRJEB22391) | human gut metagenome | biome: human-gut; feature: organic feature; material: feces | host: Homo sapiens | place: Tanzania | collected 2013-01
AGGGTTTTTGTCGTTAGGAGTGTTGTAACCCTTCTGCACGTTGAGGCGGTAGCTGTTGTTGAGGTATCTTACGCCACCGATTACCTTGATGGAATTGGCATTGTAGCGGTTGGTCCATGTGACACGGGTGTCGCTCTGGATGAAGTTCTGACGACCGGCAAGTGACTGGCGTATGTTGCCCATATAGATACGGTCGGTCACGCCCGGCAGGAGGAACTGTGGAACGCCAGTTCTTGGGAGGTAATATTCCTCATTGGTGTTGATGAGAGAGAAATTGAAAGCCTCGGAAAGAGTCAGATGCTTGTTGATATGGTAAGTAGGAGTGATGGAGAACATCACGAGACGGTTGCCGAAAGTGTTTCGGTTACGTCCCTCACCATTCTGCAGAATGCTCAGAGGATTGGCGATGCTGCGGTCGTTAGTAGGCACAACACCCTGGAGATAACCGTCAGCTTCGGCAAGATATGAGCTTACATTGCCATTGATATCAAAGGCATAAGGCGAGAGGAAAGGCGACTTGATGAGCGCGATGAAGTTAGGAGCAGTAGGAGTAATGCTCTCAATGTCGGAAGCAATGCCGATATCGCGGAGGTTTCGACTTACATCGCTGAACGAAGCATCAAAGCGGCAGTCGAGGTTTCTCGTGATATTGATGTCGGTATTGAGGCGCATATCAAAGCGTGAGAAGTCATGCTTCTTCAGAGTGCTGTTGGCAAGGGTGTAGCCCACGCTGAGATTATAGTTTGCCACATCGTCACCACCCTGCACATTGATGCCGTAATTCTGTGAGAAAGCGTTCTCATAGACCTCCTTTTTCCAGTCAGTATGGTTGTGATACTGGTTGTAATAGTAATAAGAAGGGTCGGAGATGAGGTATTTCATGGAAGAGAAGTCAGTGACTCTTGCAGTCAGGAGTTCCGTGGTGTATGTGCGGAAATCCTCGGCTCCGAGCATAGTAGCGGTGCGAGGCATGAGCTGAAACTTGCCACCGATGGTGACATCAATCTTGGTAGCCATGCTTCTATTGCGCTTAGTGGTGATGATGATGACGCCGTTGGCACCCTTTGCACCGTAGATAGCAGTGCCATTTCTGAGCACCTCCACCTTGTCGATGTCATTGACATTGATGTTAGCGAGGATATTGTTGTAATATCCATCGTGGAGCATGGTGCGCTCATACTGCATGTCCATGATGACTCCATCCACTACCACGAGTGGCTGGGCGGTGGATTTCAGCGAGTTGAGACCATTGATGAACATTACATTGCCCAGTCCCTCATTGCCTCCACGGCTGACAGAGCGGACTTCAGCGCCCAGACGCTGCTGTATGAACGGGTCGATGCTCTGCTCGGCGTTGTTGTCAAAGTCGGATGACACGGTGAGGCGGTTGCCGGAAGTGGATTTGGTGTAACTGCTGGAGAAGGTATCGCTGAAGAGTCGGGCGTTGACATTGTTGAGGTCAGAGCCGACAGCCACCTGAATGGAAGCCGAACCTTCGAGCGACATGAAGAGACTGTTGACGTAATCAGGCACGCTGATGGAGTAATTGCCCTCGGCATCGGTCATGGCAGTGTAGCGTTCGTTGCCGTATGCCTTGACCTGCACGCCGGTAAGAGGCTTGCCGGTGGCGGCATCGGTCACCTTACCCTTGATGTCCTTTGCCTGCGCATCGGTGAGAGGAAGAAGCATAAGCAAGCCCATGAGCGAGCATTTCTTCATCTTTTGTATGTTATAAATGAGATTTTTCATATATGATTTCATTTTAGGATTCACTATTCTTCATTGCTCTCACGCACAGGACTGAGGAAAATGCAGTCGAGGAACATCTCACGGTTGTACTTCCTGTTTTCTTTAGAAGAGATGCTGCACTCTATCGTGATGCTGACAGAAGAGTTGTTCTGATTGTAATTGCAGGCAGGAAGTTCGAATGCTTTTGCCACGCAGATGGTGTCAACACGCTCTGGATCGCTGATGAACACCTTGCCTCCACAGTTGTATTTCTGCTCTTTGCCCTCGGCATCAAGGTAATTGATGGTGGCTTTGAATTTGCAAGGACGCATATTTCCGTCAGGATCCTCAATGGTCTTAGGGAGGATTATGACATTGAAATCATACTTTCCAGAGAGCGTATTCGCGAGTTTGTAGGTCAGTTTCCAGTTGGATGTGCCCTTGGAAGGCTTGATGTCGAGGTATCCTCCCTTGGAAATGCTGTCGGCATTGAGAGAGTATGCGTTATAGATGCAAACATTATAGGAGATGATATTCCAGTGCTGCTCGGCTTCATACTCATTCTTGATGAAGTAAGTCTGCTCAGGAGTGAATGGCCATTCGTCATAATAGTAGATGAAACCATTGCTGCAGGTTTCCTTTCCCTTTGCCGCACCGAAGATACCGTTGCTCTCGAATGGCTTGTAATAGACGTGGTACTCAGGTTTTGCCTTGTTATAATACATTGAAATCACGCTGTCCTTCATGCTTGCCTGGATGGAAGGGCTGAAGAAAGCATCCTCAAGGAGCGAACGAGTAGCCCAATACTTCTGGAGAGAGTCGGCTTTCTCCATGCTTGAAGGGAACTTGAAGTGGCTTGCAGCCTCGTCCCACGCCTTCTTCCAACCTTCGTTGGTAGTCACGATGGAGTAGTATGTGGAGTCCTCGGCATTGATAAGGCCCACAGACTCGATAATCTTGTTGCGCTCATATACCACGGAGTCGATATATACAGGAACACCATCGACCAGTCCGCTGCTGACGCTTGCGTTCTCATCGAATACGTCCTCATTGTAGGAAGCGATGATATTGCCGGCTTCTGTGAACTGAGGAATGGCGTTAAGAGCCTCATATATCGTATATTTATAAGGTATCTGCTGGTCCAGAACGTGGAGGACACCATTCTTGCATCGGATGTTCTTCTCCTTGAAGCTGACGCCGAGGATGTCATTGTCGGTCATGGCAACGCGCTTGGAGTTGAGCATACGGAGGGTATCTGTGCCTGTAGAGCGTGGGGAACGGCAGAGATGGTTCTTCACGAAATTCTTCTCTACGGCGGAATCGCCATTAGCTGTCTGCACGAGAGCGAGGAGGGAATCCTTGTTGAACGTGCCGTTGACAGGAGCCATGACGGTGAGTGACTGGCCTCCATCGAGGATTTCAGCATAGCTCATGCTTGACTTCTTATGCTGGCGGAACACCTTGGTCTGGGTCAGCACTTCGGCAAAGTCACTGAGTTCCGGATTGCTGGAAATCTGCTGCCAGAGGGAAATGTTGCTGCTTTCGGAGTCCGCACCGTCGTAATGGTCGTCCCAGTCAGAGCATGAAGCCACAGTTCCTGCACCGGCAATGCCCAGAGGGAGGGCAAGGAGCATGAAGCGGAGTCCGGACTTCTTGATGTATTTTGAAATGAAATTATTCATATATAGTTGATGTTTGTAAGGTAACTTTTTCTTGTTGGTATCAATCCATTGGCTTTAACCTCAGAGACGTGGAAACGGGAAGCATGATGTTGCCGCCCGGTTCCACGGCTATTAAGTCATCAATGGGTGTCTTCGCCTGCCGGACTTGCATATACACTCTTAGGACAAAGCTCGATATAGTCGAATGACCACTCGGCATCGCCTTCCAATACCTGACGGAAGCGGAGCTTGAGTTCCTGACCTTCCTTCACCTGAGTGGTAGTCAGGATGCGGCGCATGTGCTCTGCCCATGCGTCAACACGGAAGCTTGTAGCGCCCGGTTTGCGGTAAGAGTCCATGCCTCTCATGTATCCACGGTTGTGGAGAGCCTTGTCATTGGCGAGGTCTTCCTCCTCATCGGCAGCGTCGATGATGACACCAATGGTAGGATCACCTGCATAGACACGGAGGTCGATAGGAATGCCGCAAGGGTCATTGTTCAGATATACCTGCACTACGCCACGCTCAACGCCGGCTACATAGCCGAGACGGATCTCGTAAGTGCCAGGAGGTGGGGTAGGGAGAGTGATGGTAACATCGTACTGTCCCTTCACGCAGATGGCGTTGGCAAGGTAGGAACTCATCCAGAGGAACTCGCTTCGCACGCCGATGAATGTCTCAGGAGAAGTCTTCCAGCCGGAGATATATCCATTCTTGAATGCAGTGAGGATGTCGGCAGTATGGCCCACAGCGCCTGCATTCCAGAAGTCAGGGCTCAATGTGGTGCCGTCGATACGCATACGGCAGTTGAGCACGTTGTCACGGGTGTTGACATCATAGACCAGTATGTCGTCAAGATAATGGAAAACGCCATTCAATGCGCCCTGCTCATGTGTGCCACTCTCGGATGCGGAGAGCACTTTCACGCCCTGACAGCCAGCATCATACTTTCTGCCGAGGCCCTTACGATTGGCGAAAAGTCCTTCGCTTGGGCGACAGAAACGAATCATTGCGCCTGGACACATGGTCTGCCAGAATGCTTCAGGGTCGGCAACGTCAGTGACAAGACACTGCTTCATCACCTCTCCAGAAGGAGCAAGATCGTCATAACCTATGCGACCGTCGATGAGATGGTAACTGATAAAGCGGTTGAGAGGGTTCTTTCGATTGGTGAAATCGTTGTCATAGAGACCTGCATCCTTAGGGAATGTCTTGTCATAGACTTTCTTTGCGTATGCGATAAGGTCGTTGATATTGTTGATGTTGTGCTTCTTGAACACTGCATCAGGCTCCACAAGGGCAGTAAACTTATGGAATCTCTTCTCAGGATACTTGGCTTTCCAGTCCTGATTACCGTAACGAATAGGTACACCTATCGTGGCAGAGTCGTCACTTACGGAATAGTCGAGGTCCATATACTTGGTCAGGGAGTCGCTCATATTGGTGAGCTTCAATGCCTGACCGAAGATGGTAGTGGTGGAATCCTCTGCTATGAGGTCAGGAAGGAAACTGTTGCTCGGAGTGATGAGGCGGTCGATGGTGTGCACTACGCCGTTGGTCACGGAGTCATCCTTCTGGACAAGCTTTGAACGCTTGTTGACATAGAGCAGCAGGGCATTGTTGTTGTTCACGTCACTGTCGCTTGAGAGCACGAGATAGCGGTCGTCCATATTCATAGGAAGCTCGCCTTCATAGTAGTCTGTGGTAAAGCAAGCCTGCTTATTGATGATATGTGTGCGGGCAATAGTATCGCATTTGATTTCAGGTATCTCATTGACATCCTTGTAACCATTCTCCGAGAGATATGTCTCTACCGCCTCATTGGTAGGCGCAAAGACGGTGAAAGTGCCGTAAGTGCTGAGCACATTGTAGTAGTTGGCGCGCTCCAGAATCTGCTGGAACTTGCTGTAGCGTTCAGGAGAGTCGCTGATGAGCTGCGCTGCAGTGCGCTTGGTGGCAGTGTAATAGTTCTTGTCGCTGAAATCATTGTCCACACAAGCAGTGAGAACACTCGCTGTCATGCTTGCTACGGCAATTCCAAGCATGAAGGAACGGAGCGTTATCTTCTTTGTATATTTTGAAATGAAATGAATCATAGTGTATTGGTTTTGGGTTTTTGGTTTTTGGTTGTGGGTTGTTTGTGATTTAGTTGTTTTGTGATTTAGTTGTTTAGTTGTTTGTAGAGTTCGCTTGTAATAAGACTATCAACAAAACCACCAGACAACAAAACCACCAGACAACCAGACAACAACCACGTCAACTAATGCTCAAATTCCTCAGTATTGCCATAAGCAGAGTTCTGCTTCAGGAATGGATTAACCTTGAGTTCATCCTTATTATATGGGAAGAAGATGATGTTAGGGTCAGCCAATTTGATTTTCAGAGCATTGACTTTATCCTGATATTTCTTGGTGGCTTCACTGACAAGGCGCTGATTATTTCCGTCGCGAACGGCAATTCTGACGAGGTCGTACCAGCGTTTACCCTCAAACATGAGCTCTCTGTTGCGCTCATCCAGCAATAATTGCTCCATCTTCTCTTGGCTTGTCTTGTAGTCATTGAATACGAGAGTGTCCTTGGCAGCCGATGTAGTGTAGTTGTGGGCACGCTTATTGACTGCATTGATGAGTGTGAATGCAGTCTCATATTCAGCCTCTCCCTTGAGAATACATGCTTCTGCCTTCATCAGCATCACGTCAGTGAGACGATAGATGATCCAGTTGGCATACTCAGCGTTGCCACGGCTGGTGGAGAGCTTGAGGCTCTTCTCGTCTGTCACGTTGGTGATGTTCATGGAGACGTTGCTGTTCGCGTACTTCGTGATGGCGTATCTGCTGTTTGAAAGCTCGGATGTAGCATACACGCGGCAGTCGTTCTTGGTGAAGAGGTCGCTGTTGCCTGTCGCTGCATCCTTGCAGTAACGGCTGAGAGCAGAGATGGATCCGAGGCGGTCCTTGCCGTAGAATTCATTCACATACTTGTTCTTCACCTGCTGGTTGTTGCGGAAATACAGCTCGAAGATGCTCTCGAAAGAGTTTCCTGTGCCGAATATCTCATTGTAGGCATTGCCACAAGTGACTGAACCTACAGTGCCTTCGAGAATAAGAGGGATGCCGGCAAACTCCTGCATGTCATTGAGGTCGCCTATCTGATTCTTCTTTTCCTTGTACTGGTTCTTCTTGAAGTCGATGATGAGGTCGCAGTATTTGATGGTCTCATCATAGTTTCCACGCCAGAGGTTGAGGTCGGCAAGGAGAGCGTAGATAGCTACTCGTGTCACTCGGCTGCTGTTTTCGTAAGCTTGTCTTGCGGCTTCCGAGTTTGACATCTTGCTGTCATCCACGTAACGTCTTACTGCATAGTCCTTGACACTTTCGAGGTCCTTGATAAGGGAGTCGAGAGCAGCGTTCATAGGTGTGGCAGGAATCTTGAACTCCTTGGTGTCATCGATGGTAGGTTCGAATGACAATGGCACGTCGCGGAATGTGCGGATGAGGTAGAAATAGCAGAGGTCACGGATGAATGAAGCCTCGGCGATGTTGGCATTAAGCTCGTTGACGGTGTAGTTAGGGTCCTTTTTCTGCACCATAGGGGCGTAATGGCAAACAGTATTACAGCGATTGATGGTCTGATACATCACGTTCCACTTTGTGAGCGAGTTGGTAGGAAGGATGTTCTCGTTCAGTATCTCGTTGTATTCATTGCCGATACTTGCGCCCTGGAGAATGTTTTCGGAGCGCATCTCGCCCCATACTCCCATGCGGATGATGCTTTCCTCTGACTCCAAGGATTCATAGCATCCCATGAGAACGGCGTTTACTTCGCTCTTCTGCGTCCAGAAATTCTCGAGAACCACCTTGTTTAGAGGCGTGATGTCAAGGAAATCAGAGCATGAAGAGAGCAGTCCTGCGCTTGCTCCGCCTAATGCAATGACGGAGAGAACGCCGTGAAGGACTGGCTTCTTGATATGTTTTGATATTGAAATGTTCATATTTGATTTTTTATAAGGTTGTTGGTTGTTGGTTGTCGGTTGTTGGTTGGTGGATTGCTATCCGCCGGTGACGCTGTGGACACGTGGCTTTGGTTTGTTGTTATATTGGTTGGAATAGTGCTATCTAACCAATAACCTACAACCAAAAACCAGTAACCATACTAATGCAATTAGAACTGGACGGTGATACCACCAGTGAATGACTTAGAACGTGGCGTCTGTGCCTGGTCCAATGAGAGACCTGTAGAGCCGTAACCTACCTCCGGGTCTGCACCGGAATACTTGGTGAGGCAGAAGAGGTTGTTGGCTGATACGTAGAAGCTCAACTGTGTCAAGCCCAGTTTCTTCAGGGTCTTCTGTGGGAAAGAGTAGCTGATCTGGGAATAGTTCAGACGGATGAATGAGCCATCTTCCACGAATCTGTCGCTTGCAAGATAGTTATAGCCTGCCTGATGCAATGCTCTTGGGATGACGGCGTTGTCACCTTCTACGCGCCAGCGGTAGTTGACAGCGCGGCTCTGGTTGCCGTTGCCATACATGTTCTCAAGGTTCATGCGGTTGGCATTGATGACCTTGTTGCCATAACGGAAGTTGAACTGGTTGTTGAGTGACCAACGTCCGAGGTGGAACTTGAGTCCGAAGCCACCGGTTATCTTAGGAAGGGCAGAGCCGAGATATACGATGTCGAGCTCATTGATGTTACCATCATGGTTCACATCCTCATACATGGCGTCACCGCCCTGGAACTCATACTCAGCTCCAGTGCCGTAGCAGAACATCATAGGCTTGGTATGTCCCTTCTGGTCCTTGATTACTCTGCCAGTCTCATCGCGTACTACCGGTGCGTTCGGTCCGCTTACGCCCTTGATTTCATCGTCAGTGTATTCAGTATATTGGTAAACGCCGAGGTACTTGAAGCCATATATGCTACCGAAAGGTTTGTTGAGTTCCACACGTGTCTGGTAATCACCGTTGCGGCGGGAGAAGTCCTTGTTCATGAGTTTGAGACAGCTCTCGTCCATTTCCGTGATAACGTTCTTGTTGTTTGCGAATGTTACGTTGATGTCAAGACCGAGCTTGCCGAACTTGATGAGTCCGTTGCTGTTGATGTTGAACTCCCATCCGGTGTTCTCCATCTTGCCTACGTTGTCTCTTGACAGGTTCGGGAAACCGGAAGATGTAGGAATCGCTACGTTATACATCAGCAGGTCAGAGGTATATTGCTTGTATATCTCAAGGTTACCGTTGATCTTTTCGTCGAAGAAACCGAAGTCGAAACCGAGGTTGTAGGTCTTCTTCTGCTCCCATTTGAGTTTTTTCAGCTGGATGTTGTCAAGGTTTGTGGAACCATAATTGAGGTATCCCTTGCCGTTGCTGTATGAAGAGAAGTAGAGGTATTCAGCGCCCGGCTGCTTACCTACGATACCCCAACCTGGACGGATGGAGAGCATTGACATCCACTTCACGTTATTCTGGAACCAAGGTTCCTTGCTTACGTTCCAGCGGAGAGAAACTGCAGGGAAGTTACCCCAGCGCTTGTCTTTACCAAACTGAGTGGTTCCGTCACGACGAATAGAGAAGTCGAACATATAGCGGCTCTTGTAAGCATAGTGCAAAGAGTAAGTCAGATAAAGGCTGCGCCATTGACCTGCACCGCTTGAGAGAGCGCTTATCACGCCGGCAGTGCCAGTGCTGTTGATGCCATTAGGCTGACGATACTTGGTGGTAGTCTGGTTATTGGAGCTGCCATCGTTTAATTGTCCGCGAAGCATCATCATCATTGAGTGGTCTTCATTCTTGAAATGCGGTATGAAAGTCAAGGTATGAGTGGTAGAAATGCCGAGACTCTTGTATGAATACGCAGTAGTCTTGTTGTTGCTCTCATTCTGCCAGTCGTTGACATTGAGTGTGCTTGGGAGGAAAGAGTCGGAATAATTGTTTGCAATGTCGAATACTATCCTGCCTTCGTATTTCAATTGCGTCTTGCCTTCAGAAGTTCCGAGAAGATTATATACCAGCTGGAACTCCGGTGTGATCTTGTAACTGGTGTCGCTGCTCTTTGCGAGGTTTGCCACAGCTACAGGATTCATCTGGCTTACCTGGTCCTGGAGTTCAGGGGAGATAGTCTTCGGGATGTTGTAATAGTAGCCTGTGGACTGGTCATTCATGTCATGCTCATACACAGGGAGGTTAGGCATGCGCTTGTATGCTATACCGAGGAGGTCAGCATAGTTCTTGTTGTTCTTTGTATAAGTGAAGGCGAGGTTTGTCACGATCTTTATTCTGTCGCTGACAAAGTAGTCGAGGGCTACGCGGGAGGTGAGACGGTCGAGCTGCTGCTTGATGATAGAGCCGGTCTCATGGTCATATCCCGCACCGATACGGAAGTGAGCTTTCTCACCACCACCTGTCAGTGAGATGTAATGGTTCTGTCTCCATCCAGTCTGTTTTACCTCTTTAGCCCAGTTGGTGTTCTTGTTGTAGTTGTTCCAACCGTTAGGATTGCTCTGGTCATAGTTGAACTCGATGATGTTGCTTGCGTCATTGTTCAACTTTGGATTAAAGTAAGCCTCCTTCATGAGCATGGTGTATTCATCGCCAGTGAGGAGTTTATAGCCTTCAGGCTGCCATGTTCCAGTGAGACGATAGCTGTATGTGACGCGAGTCTTGCCGCGTGTACCGCGCTTTGTCTTGATTTCGATTACGCCGTTTGCGCCCTGTGAGCCCCAGATAGCAGTGGCAGCGGCATCCTTAAGCACGCTGATGCTCTCGATGTCTTCAGGGTTAACGTTGAGGAGTTCAGCGAATTTCTCATCGTTAGCGTTGCTTAAGTCGATGGAATTAGCGCCCTGATCATTCTGCCATACGTTGCCATCTACCACGATGAGAGGCTCACTGCTGGAATTGATTGAGCTGACACCGCGGAGTCGCATTGATGTTCCGGAGCCGAGGTTACCAGAGTTTGCCACGATATCAAGTCCGGCAATACGTCCCTGGAGGGCTTCATCGACGGATGTAATGGCAAGTCCTTCAAATTCTTTCATATCGATGGACTGGTTGGCAGTGGACATCTGGTCCTTTGGAATGGCAAGTCCAGAGCCGCCTGCACGTCGCTTGCTGACCACTGTTACTTCCTTCAGAGTGGTCTGGTCTTCGAGCATGATGTTATAGACCTCTCTCTTAATAGGAAGAATCTTAGTCTTGCAGCCTACGAAGCTAATCTTGAGCTTATTCTTAGGGTCCTTGATTCTGAATGAGAAGTTACCGTTCATGTCCGTCTGTCCGGAACTGATGATACGGTTTGCTCCGTCTATCTCGATGACGTTAGCCATCATTACTGGTCCCATAGCGTCAGAGACGGTGCCCGACACGATGAATCCTTCATTCTGAGCACGGAGCGTCCAGCAGTCAGATTCCCATATAGGCATTGCCATAATGAGGATGACGAGGAGTCTTCTCAGATTATATTTGGAAATAATACTTTTCATATACATTATATATATTATTGGAAAAAGTGTTGGATAGGTCGCCTTTTATTTCATCAGCGAGCCGTCAATGAGATGTATGACAGCAGAAGACGTGGTATAGACGCTTGTGGCTGTATTCTTGTCAGTGCCTTCGAGCTGATACTCTCGTGCCATGATGTTGTAGAGTCCAGCCTTCTTTATCACCTTGCAAGGCTTGGTGTCGGTCTGTGTCTTCTTGATTATTATGTCGTCCTTGGTGAGGGTAGTAAATACGCGGTCGAACTTTCCGCTCGCACCGATGTAAGCTGTCTCATATCCATCCTCTTCCTGTGGCTGCGCTCCGATGAAGAGAGCATTGTCCTGTATGTGGCACTTGATGAAGTTTTCGATGGCGAGTGAGTCTCTCTGACGTTGCGGAGAATCTTCTTCCCAATTATCCACCTGCTCCCATGTAGGCAGTTTTCCTTCCTTCTGGAGATTGAGGATGGTCTCGTTGGTCGGCACATAGATGGTGTAGTGGTATGTGTTGAAGCAATTGAGGTTAGTGCTTGTGCAGGCATGTTTCTCATCGTGTATGGTCTCGAGGAGCGAACTTCCCTCAATGAGTTTTCTCATTTCAGCGAATTCTTCATGCTCGCTGAGCACGTCAAATACGCTCTTTCGTGTGGTCATGATAGGCTCTTTGTCGAGAATATAGCATTTACCGTTGCCCATTGCTGTCTGGTCATAGATGTAACTGACGTGAAGTGGACCTGAGTAAGTGCCGTCCAGCTGGAGACTTCCTGCCACAGTCATGCCGTTGGCGCCCTGTGATACGTTAGCCACCTCTATCTCTGTGCCAGCCTTGGTCTTGTAGAATCTGTTGCCGTCCTCCACGTTACCGATGACGATATGATTGTCAAGGATGTCTCTCAGCTTGCTCTTGAGGGCAAATTCATCGCGCTCTTCGCGTATGCTGTCGCCGATTTCCCTTGTGTCCATGTCGTATTCATATACGCTTGCCCATACCGGTACGGTCTTGGTGGCATCGTAATGGAAACGGTAGAGCTGGGTCTTGGCCTTGCCATACGAAGCCGGGTCGATGTAATCCAGCATCGCATCGTTGAGCGGGATGAAGAAACTGAAGCGTGAATTCAGTGAGTTGAGATATACATTATACTGATTCTTTTCCACAGCCCAGCGCATCACCTTCATGGTCTCATTGACAATGGCAGGATAAAGCACGCTGACGAATGATGTAGGCGAATATACCTTGTTGGTGAGATACACTGCACCGTTGCAGCCGAGCCATACGCTGTCGATGTCTGCCTTATCTACTCCCATAGGGTCGTTAGCATCATTGAGGATGCTGCCAAACTTGCTTGGCACGCTTTCCACGAAGGATGAGAGCATATTGTTGTTGATGAGTTCCACGATTACGTCATTTGGTACCTTGTCCCATGAGCCATACTGATCCTTGAGCACTCTACCAGCCTCGTTGTTCCAGTAGTTTTCCAGAGCGGCATTGCTCGGTACCATCATCACTGCCATATTCTTTTCGAGAGCGGCATTGGCAGATGGGATGGCGAGACCGCTGTAGTACTGGTTCCATTCCGGGTCGAATTTGAGGAAAGACTTAGCCACGATGTTGTCATCATCTGTCTTGAGAGCTTTTCCGTCCTGAGATTTCTCGGAGAAGAAGCGCTTCTGATAGATGGAATCGACGCTCTGATTGAAGAGGTAGTTATACTGTTTTACGGCGTCATCGCCTACATAGAAAGGAGCGCAGAAGCGTTCGAGCAGTTTGTTATACAGACTTGCGTTAGGCTTGCTGGCGATAAGTTCTGCCATATTCTGCAGTGGCAGTACGACGTCCTCCACCTTATGTATAAATCCGTTGCTGCATTTGATGTTCTGCTGCACTATCTTCTTTCCGTTGACACTTGCGTCGCCGGCTTGGCGCTCGGTAGTGTAATTATAGAGGAAATTATAGTCGTCGTTGGTGATTTTGTTGTCAGCCATCTGTTCTTCGATAAAGTGTATCATCGGAGTGATGGTCATGTCTCGCATCATCACGATATTATCTCTGCCGTCAAACTTAGCCCAAGTGGTGTTATGTGTTCTGGCTTCCGGTGTCATGTTAGGGAGGTCCTTCACCTTTACCACGGACACGGTGTCGTAGATGGTCTGCGAACTAAGTCTGCGCATACACTGTCCTTTCACCGGTCCCTCGATGCTTGAGAGGCTGTTGATCTGGTAACTGTTGTTGATCATAGCGCCGAGCAGAAGCATTTTCTTCTGTGCGAGGCTCAGTTGATCGTAATTTCTCACGCCCCAGCTGTTGTTGGAGTAGAATCTTTCAAAGGCATCGTCGTCTGCTACGAACATGGTCTTCGAGCCGGTCTTTGCCAGAACCTCCTTGAGATTCAGGTCTTCGATCAGTCGCACCGTGTTCTTGTAGTGACCATCTTCTGCCAGATAGCTGTAGATGCTGGCTCCCCATCCTTCAGGGGTAGTCTCATCCAAATCATACTTGTCGCATGCCGTGAAGCTGAAGAGGCAAGCCGACAACGCAATGACGGCAGATAGACTGCGCCATTTCGTCCTGAGTAAGTCTTTGCTTTTTTTCATTTGGTCAGTTTTTGGTTTTTGTATTTTATATTCTTTATTTTCAGTTATGGTCGTTATACTGGTTTAGTCAGGTTCTGTATCTATTCATGTAGTATCGTTATTGTGCTGCATTCTGATGTACGGAATGCGGGTGCAAAATTACTAATTTTTATTAAATATTTATTTATAAATAGTTTCCCTTACTTTTTCTTTTGTAACAAAAACGCCAAAAGTGGCAGTGAAATGCCCGAAAATATACCATTTTTTTTAGTCTATGTTATTTTTACGAAAGTTTTTTTAGTTTTTAATGGTACAAATGAAAAAAAAACTCTAACTTTGCAACCATTATAAAAAAAGCAACTAACCAACGCAACTATGAATCGGAATAGTAGAAATATAAAGTTTCTTCTCATCTTGGTGCTGGCATTTCTCATGCCTGCATCGCTCCAGGCACAGCTCGGAACGCTCTACAATGTGAGCCAGAATCTGAGCAGCAGCTATGTCAATCAGGTCTATCAGGACAGGATAGGCTTCGTGTGGGTATCGACAGAGGACGGTCTCAACAGATATGACGGCTATACATTCCAGCGCTTCGGACCCCAGGATGGACTCATGGGGGACTACATCACCTGCGTAATAGAGGACAGGAACAGCTATCTTTACGTAGGAACAAGCAATGGCATATACGTCAAGGTGAAGGGTAAATTCCATCAGCTCAAGGTGGCAGGCACCGATGAAGTGGTGCCTTTCTTCGTCAATGCGTTCTGTGAAGCCCCAGACGGCAGCATCATCTTCTCTACATCCGGTCGTGGTATATGGCGTATAACGGATGTGGACCAGGTGCGTAATGTCTTTCCTGGTGCCGGACCAGGGCAGTTTGTCACGCAGTTGATGTTCGACAGGAAAGGCATTCTCTGGGGTGTCTCCGAGAAGAATGGCGTTGTTTCGTTTTCCCCGATGAAACCGAGGAATTTTGATAGTTTGAAGCTCTTTAAGGAATACCATATCGCTGACAATTTCAGTTTTGCGTACATGTGCCGTGACAAGGTTGACAACATATATGTCGGAGCAAGCAACGGCGGCGTGTATCGCATGGATTCTCACCGCAGAGGCTTCGCTCTCTGCCCGGCTTCTTCGTCTTTCCGCATCAACTCCATCTTTGTCCGTTCCGACAATAATCTCTATCTCGGCACCAATGGTTCCGGACTCTTCGTCTATAATCCCGTGACTGGCTACTCACGCCCTACGTATGTGACGAGCCATGAGGTGAATATCGCAAAGTCGAAGGTCTCTTCCATATTCATGGACAAGTCGCATAACCTCTGGCTTGGTCTCTTCCAGAAGGGCGTTTTCCTCCAGCCGCCCCATTCATACGTATTCAATTGCCTCGGTGAACATCAGGCTGACGGAAATTCCATAGGCGAGACGTGCGTCCTTGCAGTTCACTGCCAGACCGACGGCACGCTCTGGGTGGCTTCCGATCAGGACGGTCTCTATGCCCTTGATGCCAATCATCAGCGCATCGCACATTTCATTCCTGCCAGCGAGGGTGGCACTGTGCCTTCCGCTATCGTGGACATTGAGGAGAATATCGACGGTCGTCTGTGGATAGGTTCCTACACCGAAGGCTTCGGATGGGTGGATAAAGTGACAGGAGAGTACCACCGTGCATCCTTCAGTTACGGCAAGTCGCAGAACGTCTTCGACATACGCCACGACAAGAAGGGAAACCTCTGGATAGGAACCCTTGGCGACGGACTGAAATGCTACAATCCTTTCACCGACAAACTGACTGAGTATCATAATGAATTCAAGCCTAATAGCCTTTGTAATGACTTTATCATCCAGATGGCTTTGAGCCGTGATGAGTCCAGACTCTATGTCGGCACGTCTTCCGGACTCTCATGTCTTGACCTCAAGACCCGTAAATGGAATGCCATATTCGGCGGTAAATCCATCCTTGAGAATCAGAATATCTATTCCATCTTTGATGACAACAAGGGTCATATATGGGTAGGAACGTCTCAGGGACTGCATTGCTTTGATATAAAGACCAGGAAAATTACCGTATATACCACTGCTGACGGACTGCCCGACAAGCGCGTCTGCGCCGTAGAGATGGACAGGCAGGGCAATCTGTGGGTAAGTACTAACAACGGTCTTGCCCGTTTCAACCCTGAGACCAAGAAGGTGGAATGCTTCTATGGCTCTGACGGATTGCAGGGAAATGAGTATGGTCCAGGCATTTCCTTCTTCGACTGGAAAAATGATATGATGTACTTCGGAGGCACCTCCGGCGTCTCTTATTTCAATCCTTCCAAGGTTAAGAAAGGCAATGCGAACCTTTCTGTGGTCATTTCCAGCATCAATATGAGCGGTGAGCGTGTCACTTCGTTTGCCAGGTCGGGGATGTTCGAGATATGCGGCGAGGCTGTCTCGTTGGCTGACAGGTTCGAATTCTGCCATGCAGACAACTCCATTTCCATCAATTTCTCTACTCTTACCTATTCCGGCACTGAGCGACTGAGCTTCAAGTACAGTATCAACGGCGATGACTGGGTGACTCTTCCTGCCGGTGAGAACACCATTTCCCTCTATCGTCTCTCGCCTGGTGACTACCATTTCCGCGTGATCGCGGTAGATAATGGCGTGCAGTCGCCGGTCAAGGAGTTTACTGTCGTGGTGCATAATCCGTGGTATTTCACGCCTTTGGCACGCATAGTCTATCTCCTTATTATAATAGGCTTCGCCTTATGGTATCTGAGATTGGTTCGCGCACGCAATGATGAGCGCCTCCGCCTTCAGGAACATATCCACAAGGAGGAACTCAACGAGCAGAAACTGCGCTTCTTCATCAATATCTCCCATGAGATACGCACCCCTATGTCACTTATCCTCACTCCGCTCCTGCAGCTTATCCGCGAGGACTGCGACTCCCATCGACAGGGTATCTACGAGATCATGAAGCGCAATGCCGACCGTATTCTCCATCTCGTCAATCAGATTCTCGACCTGCGAAAGATTGACAAGGGACAGATGCAGATGCAGATGCAGGAGACGGACATGGTCTATTTCGTGGGCGATGTGCTCGACCTCTTCCGTCCGCAGGCGAACAGCAAGAATATAAAGCTGGAGTTCGATCATCCTGACGACAAGCTCCCGATATGGATTGACCGCTCTCATTTCGACAAGGTGGTGATGAATCTCATGTCGAATGCGATGAAATATTCATACGCCAACGGTTGCATTCGTGTCTGCCTGAATAAGATGCCCGACCTCAACTGCTGCCAGTTGCACGTCTTCAATACTGGCGACCACATCCCGGAAGATGCCATGAAGAGCATCTTCGAGCGCTTCCATCAGGTCGCTACGTCGATAAACCAGAGTAAGGTGGGCACTGGCATTGGTCTGGACCTTGCACGTTCCTTCGTCTTTCTGCATCATGGCAATATAGAGGTTGAGAATGTCGAGGGCGGAGTGCAGTTTACCGTTACCCTGCCACTTGGCAAGGACCATCTGCAAGATGCGGAAATAGCCCATTTCATCGAGGATAAAAGCGATAAAACCGTGGAAAAAGAGCCCCTTGAAGATGTTGCTGCTGCGGAGGAAACTGAGGAAGAAATGGCTGAACTCGTCAAGTCCGGCACTACAAAGCGCCACACTGTCATCATAGTGGAAGATGATGATGACATACGCGAGTATCTCCTTAATGAACTGTCGTCCACCTATCGCGTGCTGGCATACGAGAATGGTAAGGTGGCTCTCCCTGCCATTATCCGTGAGCGTCCGCAGATTGTGGTCAGCGATGTGATGATGCCGGAGATGGATGGCAATACTCTATGCTCGAAAATCAAGCAGAATATCAACACCAACTATATCCCTGTCATTCTCCTTACTGCCAAGACGCGCGATGAGGATATGCTCGAAGGACTTGAGACTGGTGCTGATCTCTACCTCACCAAACCATTTAATATGGACATCCTGCGACGCAACATCGCCAATCTTATAGGTTCGCGACGCGTGATGCAGAATAAGTTTGCTGGCAAGGAGGATGTCAAGACCGACCTCGACAACGTGGAATTGGAGAGCGCCGATGAGAAACTTCTCGCCAGAATAATGTCTGTCATCAATGCAAACCTTGGCAATTCCGACCTTAATATCGACCTTATCTGCTCTGAAGTGGGTATTAGTCGTGTGCATCTCCACCGCAAGATGAAGGAATTGACTAATCAGACACCGCATGACTTCATCCGTAATCTGCGCATGAAGCAGGCTGCGCGTATGCTCAGTCACAAGGGACAGAGCATCACGGAGATAATGTATCGCTGCGGATTCAATTCTGCCACCAGCTTCTCCACCATGTTCAAGAAGATATATGGAATGTCTCCTCGTGAATATATGAAGGAGCATGAGGGGGAAGAGTGATACACCCACTTTATAGGGAATAGGAAATAGGGAATAGGAAATAGGAGATTACGTTTGCTACTTGTGGATTTTCGCTATGATTATCTCAAGCAAACAAAGGTAATCTCCTATTTCCTATTCCCTATTTCCTATTATCTAAGATAATTACGCTACCAAAGTAAAGAGGAAATACATCCAGTGTGCGCAGACAGCAGCCACGAGACCGCCACAGAAGTGTGCGCAGATAGCCTTCGGAGTGAGGTCACGATAGCCGAGAGAGTCGAGCATAGCGGTGTGTGTACTCAAGAATCCGCTCCAGCACATACCGATAGCCGTGAACACTGCAATGGCGTTGCCGTCAATCCAACCATGCTGGATGAAGCCGGGAATCAAGCTCAGGGATGCTCCTACAGCACCGAGGGCGGTGATTGGGAATGCCACGAGGTGTGGGTCATGGAAACCGAAGAGCCACTCGAACACGAAGTCGATCTGGTTGGCAAGCCAAGGGAGAAGTTCCACACCCTGATATGCTGCGCCTGTATAACTGCCGTCAGTGGCTGGACCGAAGGTGAAGATCATCACGAAAGTGGAGATGATGAGCACGCCAGGAATGATGGCAAGACCTACCTCCACACCGCTTCTGCCACCGTCGAGCATAGCATTGAGCACACGGATGAGCACGGTCTTCTTCTCGCCGTTCTCCTGCACTGTGTCGTATTCTATCTCGTCCGGGGAAACGGCATCCTCAAATTCATACTGTGGATATGCCTTCAGCACAAAGCGCTGCATCAGTCGAGTGGAAACCACACAGCCGCAGCAGGCGCCCAGCAAGCCGATGATAGGAGCCGCATAGAAGCCCTCGCTCGCCATGAACACGATGACAAGGAGACCCATACCGAATGCGGTACCGAAGTTTGTCAGAGAGATAAACTGATATTTCTTGAAATAGCTGGCAAAGCGCTTTTCGTTGGCGAGTGAGATAATGGCAGGGTTGTCCGAGAGGAATGTCATCACCGCGCCGAGGGATGTCACGCCAGGGAGATTGAAGATAGGTCCCATCAGCGGACGGAGCACGCGCTCCAGCAGTGCCACCACTCCAAATTCCACCAGCACTCTGCCCAATGCGCCTGTGATAACGCAGATACTCATCAGATAGAATACGGTGTTGAGCAGCAGGTCGTGTGCGGTTTTCATGATTGTGTTGAGCATGTTTGGAACGCCCATCACTGTGCCTAAGTAGCCGAAAAGGATTACAATCACGAGGATACACCAGATACCGCTCGGGATTATCGGCTTGCGGTTTGCTTTGTCGTTTGCCATGATTTATAAGGTAAATTGGTTGTTTAGGTCTGTGCAAGTGCCTGATTTCCTTGGTTCACATAGTGTGTCTATGGTGAGGAAACCAGGCCACTTGAAAGGATTTTAGTGACTATTTCTTCCAGGAGAACACGTTGAGCTTGGCTATGAAGCCTACGCGTACCTGTGTCTGATTGTTCTGTACAGTGCCTGAAGGGTTGCTGTTCGTTCCGGTGGAGTGGGAGATACCGAGGCTGAGACGCACGTCGGTGTCCTTCACGGGATAGAGTTCCACGCCACCGCCGATGGTGGTAAGCTCTGTGCCAGGCAGTACGCTTGGGTCGGCACTTATGTCAGTATTGTTGACATCATAAGCGCATTTGCCGAAGATGCCCACCTGTGGTATTGGTCTGTAGTCGAGACGTGCCATCACTGAGCAGTCCTTGAAGAGGTAGGTCTGGTGCTTTGCGGCGCGGTTCATGAAGTCAAACTCCAGCGAAGCGTTGTTGATGTCGATTCTGTTGCCCAGTGAGATGTATGAGATATAGTGGTAAGGAGTCGTCTCCACCATATTCACTGACCAGAGAGTGCTCAGCATTCCGCATTTGCCTGCCCAGAAGAGGCTGTAGGAAAGCATATCCCTATGCATAGGCATATTGAAAGGACTCTGGCTCACCTGTCCGGTGAAGCGGTGGTTGCCGTCTGTTGTGGTGAAGGAAGCGCTTGCGCCAAACTGGAACGGAGCGATGTTGTTCCAGAATTCTGACGGAGCGTTCACGTCGATAGGGTTGCGGTCATACTCGTAGCCACCTATCAGCACTTCCTGCTTACCTGCCGCTACGCTCCAGTTTGGAGCAAACTTGTAGTCCACGTAGAGCCAGTCGGTAGCGTCAAACATGTTGTTGTTGTCTATCTTCTTGTTGAGGCGCTGTCTCCAGGAGTATGAGATCTGGTCGTTGATCTGTCCGCTTACGGAAAGCAGGAAGTATTCTCCTTTGAAGCCCGAGTTGCTGTGGTCGATGTCGTTGCCGATACGGTTGTTCAGATAACTGATGCGTGATTGGAGATCGATTTTCATTGATGGGGAGTCGTCATCTGCAAGCGTTGGTGTGGCAACGCAGAGCATGCTGGCAAGCAATGCGATACATGTTTTCATAAATGTTTAGTTTATTAGATTTTATGGTTTTATTTATTAGATTTCTTCGGTTGGGTCTCTTGTGCTTTATATGATGGTATCAGTGGCCCGTTGGTATTGATGTTGGGGTTTCCGTGACTGTGGTTCTGTCTGGAAAACGTGTCTTTCTGGTATCAGACCATTAGAGGTCGGATTAAAACCGATGTTTATTTTCAACTTAATGATATGTCTTATGATAGACGGATGCCCTGCCTGTGCAGACGTGGTCCGCCGTGCTTTCCAGCTGTCTGTACGCTTGGCTTACTTCAGCGAGTATGTCATGGTGTTCACCACGCGTATCTTCTTGATGTAAGGCGTGTTGGAGTCGCGGTCCTCTATCGAGAACTGTCCCTGCTGGGCGCTGCGTATATCCCCGAGGTCGCTCTTTGTGTCGGTGGCAAACTGCTCCGCTGTGGCTTGCGCATTCTTCGTGGCTTCCTCCACCATGTCCTGCTTTATCTTGTTCAGTCCGGTGAATTCATAGCGCACGTTGCTGCTGTATTCGTCGCTGACGATGGCGATGCCCTGCTTCATCAGTTCTGCCTGGCGGCGCATCAGCTGTCTCACCTTGTCTATATCCGTCGATGTCACGGTGATGACGCTGCTCGCCTTGTATCGGTAGTTCATTATCTCGTTGCCGTAGTTGTCCGCCTGGCGGTCGGATATCACGGCAGGATTGATGCTTATCTCCTTGTCGCTCACGCCGGCAGACTTGAGGAAAGCCACAACCTTGGCGTTCTTCTGCTCCAGCAGGTTATACATCACGGCTGGGTCGTTGCCTATCTCCTTGTAGGTCAGAGACCATGTCACCTTGTCGGCTTTCATCTCTCTTTCCGACAGACCTTTCACCACCACTGTGCGGTCGCGGTCTTTGAAAGCCACGATGCCATTAGCAATGCTCATACCCATGATTATCATGCCCACGGCAGTTATCACTGCTGCGCCAATAATGCCTTTAGTCTCCATAGCAGGAATTGTTTAGTTCTGATGTTTTGCAAGTATCTATCAAGCTGACTATCAGTAATAAAATATCAATAAATAAAAATAGACAAATATATTTTTTTTCTATTTTTTCTTTATTTTTCTATATTGATGTTTTAATCTTCCCCACGCAGTGGGGACTGAGGGGCTTTTTATCTTGCGAATGTTGAGTTTAGTTTATTAGAATGGGGCAAAGGTAAAGTAATTTTTCCCAATAAAAGAAATTTGGTTGTTAAATTGTCTTAATCTCTCTTTTCTTTCCTCCTTTTATATATATAATCCTGCCTTTTCCTCTTGAAACATCAATGGATGCACATGAAACATCAATGGATGCACATAAAATATCAATGGATAAAAACATAAATAAATAATATAAAAATATCCATCGACATAAAAGGACGAGCTGAAAGCCCAACAAGCTCATAGCCCAGGGCAACGCCCTGGGTACTGCAGTGTATGGCACTCGCCCTGAATGGGCAAAAGCATTATAACGCATTATATATTAAGCTTTTGCCCTTTTAGGGCGAGTTCGTTTTGGCATAGATAGCCCCGGGCGATGCCCTACCCTTTATACACATCTTTTGTTCTTTGAAATCATTGGAATTCTGTATAT
>OQVQ01000366.1_pt1 | contig 21630 bp, 18 predicted proteins | sample 1691491 | NCBI WGS metagenome assembly OQVQ01 (sample SAMN03418252, study PRJEB22391) | human gut metagenome | biome: human-gut; feature: organic feature; material: feces | host: Homo sapiens | place: Tanzania | collected 2013-01
AAGCCATAGGCGATGCACTCGGATTGGGGACGGAATTCATGACAGATGAGGATATCGCTTGGAAATATCCTCATGGATTACAACACTACAAGCAGATATACCAAGACAGACATCGGAAACGTTGGGAGATTGGCGACTGGACGGACGATACCGACATGATGCTCTGCATTGCTGATGAGGTCATTGAAGACAAGGGTGTTAATTTTTACAACATCGCCCGACATTTCAAAGACTGGGCCAATGGCACTCCTATGGGTATTGGAGAAAATACCTATAAGGTGCTGATGATTGGCGACTATGTGAAGCATCCGTTTGATGTATCCCACAAGGTATGGGAAATGAGCAAGTATCAGTCTGCAGCAAATGGTGGGCTGATGCGTACCTCAGTAGTCGGACTTTTTCCAAAAGAAGTAAGGACTTGTGCAGAAAATATTTGTCGGCTCACCCATTACGATCCAAGATGTGTCGGCTCATGCGTAATAGTGTCCGAACTTATACACGCATTGGTTTATGGTATGCAACCACCGACATTATTTCAAATAAATAGTTTGGCACAGTTATATGATGCAGAAATCTGCGAATACGTGGACAGAGCGTGGTGTGAATCAGATGTTAAGAATTTGGTAGACTATGACCACATGGGCTATACTTTAGTTACATTATCAGTGGCTCTTTGGACTTACTGGCATACGACTTCATTTGTTGATGGGCTTCTTGTTGTGGTGAATGCAGGAGGCGATGCAGATACAAATGCGGCAGTGGCGTGTGCAGTACTTGGAGCGAAATATGGCTACTCCTCCATTCCCAACGAATACATTGAAGGCATTTTATATAAAGAGTCCTTGGACAAAACGATAGATAGCCTTTTGAACATTTGTATAAAATAAACAATATGACACCATCAAGCAGTTCCTGGGTTGCCCTCTCACATCCAGATGTAACCCAAGTTTAACATAGCTAAACCGTTTCTCTTGCAGTATCAGCCAGTTAGCAATTTCAATTTGCGTTACTGTGTACTACAAAGTCGGATTTTTCCAAAGACGGGAAAATAGGACAAATTCATGTTTTACGAGTAGCTGATAGGTTGTCGTGCTGGCGACTTGCTCACTCTGCGTAAGGACAACATCGTTGATGGAGCAGTTGAATACATCGCAGAAAAGACCAAGGGACATAACCCTCGTACCATTCGTGTGCCACTCAACGATAAGGCAAAGGCTATCCTTGAGAAGTACAATGACCTTGGTGACCGAATCTTGCCAAAGTGTAACTACAGTGACTACAACAAGAACATCCGCAAGATTCTCAAGCATGTCGGCATCAACAGAAAGGTTGTTGTCATCAACCTTATGACAAGAGAATCTGAAATGAAGCCGTTATGTGATGTTGCAACAACCCATACTGCACGCAAGACCTTCATCGGCAATCTCTATAAGAAAGTGAAGGATCCAAGCCTTGCCGCCTCACTCTCTGGTCACACTGATGGCAGCTGTGCCTTTGCTCGCTATCGCGAGATTGACATGGAAATGAAGCGTGAGTTGGTGGACCTGATTGATTAATAGAACGTGTAGATTATCGGCAATAACCCTCGGAAATTACCGATAATTTACATTTTAACTACTAAAGAAATATAAAAGTGGGCTCAAAAGCATAAATATTATAGAAAAACCTTGGTCAATCCAATTTTGTTCAGTAGTTTTGTAGTGTTCATCAATTTATGAACATATATAAAACAGTGAACAATGCCATCAATTAAAGAAAAAGAGCTAATAGCTCAAGCGTGCATAAACCTTTCAGGCAAGCTGGGGGAAAGTGAAGTTTCAAGCGCTATGTCACGAAATAGAATCCTTGATTCAACAATTTCCGTGGCAGATACCACTTTTGGTGTAATAGCAAAAAGTGTTGTCATGAGCTCGAATATGTCATTTACCATACAACAAGCTAAGGATGCACATGAAGCAACAAACCTACCAATTCTATTAGTGTTAGGTTATGTTCAGCCATCTATTATGCAAACTATGTATGATAACGGAATCAGCGTGATAGACTATGCAGGAAACTGCATGATAAAGCACGGACTCTTATGTGTGAATGTCTCTGGTCAGAAAAACACATACAGGAATGATACTAAGAGTCACGCCCTATCAGAAGGTGCAATCAAACTTATATATAGATTTCTCTCTGACAAATCGTTTGTAGGCAAGGCATATCGAACCATTTCAAGTGAGACAGGTCTGTCTCTAGGCTCTATCAAGAATACTATTGATGAACTGACCAATAGGCAATTTGTCATGCATACAGACAAAGGCAGGAAACTCATTAACGAGGACAAGTTGCTGGAACTATGGGTTCAGGCATATAATCAGGCCATCAGACCTAAGCTGATGCTCAGAAGAATGAGTTTCAGGACAGACGAGATGCGTAGCAAATGGCAGGAGATGAATCTGCCAGAGGGCATGTTATGGGGCGGAGATTGCGGTGCAAACCTTACAGATGGTTATCTTGTTCCTGGTTCTTTCGAGATATATACGTCAAAACCTAGTGCAATGTTGATGACAACTGGTATGGTGATGCCAAATGAGAATGGAGAAATTACTCTGTACCAGAAATTCTGGAATGATGATAATGACACCAAAGTTGCACCAAAGATAATAATTTATGCAGACCTCATGAATAGCGGTGACAGCCGCCAGATAGAGGCTGCACAAAGATTGATAAAGAATGGAATATAAGATAGACAAGGCAAAGTTTGCCAATGATCCTCTGTACGAAACACTGGCAGCTTTGCAGAAATCATTGGAGCAACAGAATCTCCAGTTGTATGTTGTTGGAGCATGTGCCAGGGATATTGCAATGAAAGTTCTTAATGTACCTGCTTCGGCAAGACGCACCATTGATATTGACGTTGCCATCGCTCTTGATAATTGGGAAATGTTTGACAAGGTATCGGAACTGCTTCAACAGAACTATTTCAAGAAGGACCCTTATGCCAAGCAGAAGTTCTATTACAAAGGGGAGGACGGAACTAATGACTATGAAGTTGATGTCGTTCCGTTCGGACCTCTTGCTAATAACGAGGTAATAGGATGGCCTCCTGAGGGCAATCCGGAAATGTCGGTAAGATGTTTTGAGGATGTCATGAAGGATGCAGACACGATTATTGTGGACGAGAATGTTCGGTTCTGCATAGCATCGCTAAGTGGTCAGTTTCTGATAAAACTCGACGCATGGATAGACCGTCACTTGAAAACAGACAAGGATGCACGTGACATATTCTATATCATAGACAACTTCTACTGGACTTCCATCGTTGACAAATTCCCACCACCAGAGCGAGTGACCAATTCCGATGACCCTGCATTTAACGACTTCGTAGCAGGGGCGCAATGGATAGCATCAGAACTCCGTTCATTACTATCAGATGAACACCGCACGTACTATGTAGATTTCATCAACAGCGAGCTGTCATTAGAAGATAACAGCAAACTCGTTCAACATCTTGTTACGGCATCGAACAATAGTAACGTGCGTAACTACTCAAACATAAGGCTCGCATTACAGAACGTCGCAAACATTCTTTCAGCATGACAACAGAACTATTCACAAAAGGTTATGACAGCCAGAACGAAGACTACTGCAAAGTGGTAGAACTTGAAGGACGTACTCTTGTCATCATGGCTGATGGCATGGGAGGGTTATCACTCGGTGCTGAAGCTGCAGAGTGTATATGTGAGGGTATTGCCGAATACGTTTCCAAGAATCTTGAAGCAGACAACCTTTGGCAAGAGGCTTTCAAGTATGCTGACAAAAAACTCCATGAATTGAGCCTTGCAAACCATAGCAATATGGGAGCAGCCGTAACGGCACTGATAATCACAGAAACCTCATGTGAGGTTGCTTGGCAAGGTAATGTTAGACTCTATCTTTACAGGGATAATCAACTTCTGCAACTCACAACAGACCATATTATGAATATAGGTTATGGGCAGAAGATGCTTACACGCTGTTTGAAAGGAGGAGGTTTGCGTGATGACGTTCCGACAAAGAACATAACATTGCAGACGGATGATATTCTATTCTTGTGTACAGATGGATTCTATAATATCCATGACCAGGATTTGTCTTCGGGCAATACCTGTGTTCCAAAAGAAGACATTATGAATGATGATGCAACATGTCTGACCATCAAAATCAATTAGCACATGACAGAAGAAGAAATATACGAAGAGCTCGAAATCACACACGGTAAACCGCCCAGAACTACATCGGAGAAAAACATGATATGGCTGAAGGGTGTACTGGAAGCGCATATCATTGAAGGCGAGTTTAACCCAAGTTTAACATAGCCAAACCGTTTCTCTTGCAGTATCAGCCAGTTAGCAATATCAATTTGCATTACTGTGTACTACAAAGTCGGATTTTTCTAAAAGGCATTTTCTTGTAACCCAACTTGTCGTATATGTCTTCCGCCACCTTTGTCGGTTCACTGCATAAACGCATTTGCACTTTCCCTCCGAGGCCATTCGTGCCCTCGGTGATGACGGCTTTCTGTGTGGACATTCGTCTTACAATTTCTGTCCAAAAACAACTTTCATCCTTGGTCTTCAACCTATATTCCTTCATGGCCTTTCCTGGCGAGTTTATCTCAAGATAATTTTTCTGAAATTAGGGTCGAAAAAGTATTAACAACCGATAAAAACTGAACAAAATAGGGTCTCTACCTCATAATCATTCTTGTGAAAACTCCAAGAAAAGAGGGGGAAATTATGCTTAATTCATTAGCTGGTACTGTCTTCCAGACAGCCGCTCTCCTCTTGTCTGTAGTCCCGAGACTTCGTCCCGGGTTACTCTCGCTTCGCTCGGTATTGCCTTCCAGGCAAAGCTTGCTTATTCGTTCAATTCGATAGATTCGTGTTCCCTTTCACCGCTTACGTGTTTTTTTTCTGAACACGAATAACTCGAATAGCACGAATATTGTTGCCTTACGGCAAATCTTCTTGACTTGCTTATTCGGTCAATTCGTTAGATTCGTGTTCCCCTTCACATACGAATAGCACGAAAGTCTGCCTTTCGGCTTTACTGTCATGGCATTTCTTCAAGCACATGGATAACGCTGATAGTTATCAGTACATCAATCCAAATGCCCATAATGGAATGACATTGGCATATCCTGTCTCAATGTCATCCTTCACCACATGGCCATCCTTAACCTCGGAAATCTGCTTCTGTCCTTTCTTTCGTCCGCCAATTTCGAATGTCATGCCATCCATCATGAAATCAGACACAGGCGAGCACGTCACGTCACCTACGACACGCATCTGATTCATAAAGAAAGTCTCACGCACATTGCCGATGTCAGAACGTTTAGGAGAGAGCACATAAATCAGATTGGGGTTATCCAGATAGACTTTTTCCGTCTTGCCAAGACCACGTATGCCACCAACAGCATCGCGCAGCTGTGCAATCATTCCTGCACGCTCCATATACGTCAGATAATCCTGTATATAGTTGCGGTTGATTCCTGTCACATCAGCCAATTTCTGCATCACAGGCTTGAACGGTACGCTCTCTGACACGACCATAAGCAGTTGTTTCAGTTTTCTGCCAACGGATACATTCGTATTGAGATAAAGTGGAATGTCGCTTTCCATCGTCTGAGCCACCACTTGCATCAGTTCCATGTCATACGCTACGTCTCTGCCGAACGGATAATATCCACGTCGCAGGTAGTCATGAAACAAAGGTAACGGATGCTCTACACCAGGAATCGCGTATTCGTGATTCAAGAGATTTTCCATACTTACCACGTCCATCCTTATGCCATGAAACAAATGAAGATATTCCCTGAATGAAAGCCCTTGCATTTCGTATATTGGCACACGTCTGCTGAGGTCCGCCATGCCCTTGGTTATTTCAAGGATAGACGACCCTGATATAATCAACTGCAGGTCAGAATAACTGTCATAAATCTGTTTTATCTCCGTTGACCATCCTTCATACTTATGAATCTCGTCAATAAACAAGTGTTTACCTCCCATCTTGTAGAATCGGTCTGCCAAATCGACAAGCGTATGCGATGCAAAATAGAGATAGTCTGCAGACACATATAATGTATCATTCAAATCAAGGTTCTTCTTGATATATTGTAACAGCATTGTGGACTTGCCCACGCCACGGGGACCGACAAGTCCTAAAGCATGCCCGTTCCATTCTATATCTCCAAACTTGTAACGCACCAAGTCTATTGGTGTATCATGAAGTCTTCGTCTGAAATTTTCAAATAATTGTTCCATATATGTCTGTTTTTCGTGCAAATATACTAAAATTGCATGAAAACTATGCAGTTTTTATGAAAAATTGCATAAGATTTATGCGATTTCGCCACAAACAGCACTATTAATATTGCATAATGGACAATTCATAATTCATAATTCATAATTAGCCCTCCCTAACTTCTCCTTTGAGGGGCTGGGAGGGCTGAAATTCCGTGAAAAATGTGATCCGTCGCATCTGCTTTCTATCCGTGAAAGATTTTGAGCGTGGGCGAAAGAGCCCGCAGGCTCTTGAGCTGTGTATTACAATTCATATGTTGGTACTGTCTTCCAGACAGCCGCTCTCCTCTTGTCTGTAATCCCGAGACTTCGTCCCGGGTTACTCTCGCTTCGCTCGGTATTGCCTTCCAGGCAAAGCTTGCTCATTCGGTCCATTCGGTCCATTCGTGTTCCCTTTCACCGATTACGTGTTTTTTTCTGAACACCGAAATCTTTCTGGTTGACAGACTGGTGGCGCATTCTTTTATTAGTGGGATGAAACGATAGCAACCACCCTTATACCAGTGCTTTTTCTTTTTTTCTTCTGTATTTTTTTGTCGTTTCATCAGAAAAGGCTAACTTTGCACTTTCAAATCAGAGACGGGCACCGCTCTTCGAGCGACACCCCTATTTGCTTCGTGCGAGTCTTCGACAAATTTGTACTCGTAAAATGAAATGAAGAATGAAGAGTGAAGAATGCAGATTACCTTTTCTTGTTCGCTTCATGAGATTGAAAACTATCAACAAAAAAGCTATGTCATAACGTCACAATTCTGCACTCGTGAATTGACCCTAAGCCTGGAGAGATGATGCAAGAGGAATGTCTAAAAGAAAGGAACGACTTATCGCAGATGGAATGTCTCTATGAGACGTATTATGTGCGTCTGCATAGGTATGCCCAAACTTTTCTCGGCGATGAGGACGAGGCAACGGATGTGGTGGGGGAAATCTTCCTGCATTTGTGGGAGAAATGGCAGGCTGGTGATTATTCCAGCAGCAGTGACAATATATCCGCTTACCTTTATACCAGAGTAAGATTCAAATGTTTTGACAATCTGCGACATCGCAAAGCCATATCGAAATACAACGCCTTCCTTCAGGGCAGTTCGCCTTTTACCACTGATGCGGAAGTGGAAGAGTTTGAGAAAAAAATAACCCGCCTACGGGAAGCGATAGACGAGCTACCATCTTCCGATAGGCGAGTGCTGAAAGCGATATACTTCGATCACCTCTCATACAAAGAGGCAGCCGCACGCTTGGGCATGAGCGAGAACATGGTGCACAAGCACATGGTCAAGGCTTTCCGCCTGTTGCGCGACATGTCGAAGGAGTATGATTATGCCTTGCTATTCCTTATTTCATCAGCTTGGCTAACTCGTTGAGGAGGTTTTCGCCACGCAGATTCTTTGCCACGATGGTGCCTTGGCTGTCCACCAGCACGTTGGCAGGTATGCCCTTGACATTGTAAACGGAAGAAGCGGCGCATTCCCAACCCTTGAGGTCGCTCATGTGAGGCCATGAGAGCTTGAGCTGTGCGATTGCCTTTACCCATGCAGCCTTGTTGTTGTCGAAAGAAACTCCTACGACCTCAAATCCTTTCTTGTGGTAGAGACCATAAGCCTTCACCACTGTCGGCATCTCAGCACGGCAAGGACCACACCATGAAGCCCAGAAATCAATCAATGTGTATTTGTTCTTCTTCACGTAGTCGGACACGCGGATGGTCTTTCCCTTTGGATTAGGCATAGCCAGGTCAGTGTATTGCTGTCCTACTGCTGTTGCCATTTCAGCCTTTCTCTCGTCCACCATCTGCTGGAAGTAATAGTAATGGTGGCCTTCCTCCATCTTCTTTTCGATGATGGCAGCCTCCTTATCCGTGAATATTGTCCTATTCATCACATAGAGGTAGTCACTGTAAGCGGAAGGGATATGTGCCACGGTGAACACCTTTGCCAGCGAAACCATAATATTGTTGATGCTGTCAACGACGGTCTGCGCTTTCGCTTTGTCTTCCTTAGACGAGAGGCTATCGGTCACGATTTTCCAAGGCTTCTCGGCTTCATACTCGTAAGGTGCTCTCAAGGCTTCATACTCAGCCTGGAGCTTGTTGGCAGCACCATCTGTCTTGACCACAGGTCGTGCTTTCGGGTCGTTGGAAATGGTGACGTCAATGTCGGCATTTTCCAGGAGGAAGTCGGCCGTTGCCACTGTCTTGCCCTTGTGGATAGGAAGGAGGAAGCGTGTGGTAGCTCCGTCGAAATCACCAGTAAACTCGAACTTACCGTTCTTGACAGTAGTGGTGTCGAGAGGCACCATGCTGAAATATCCCTGCATCTCACAGAGCAGGACGGTGTCACCTTCTTCCACACCGGCAGCCGTACCAGTGACGTGGTAGCCATTGGCTGCATTCATAGCCAGGCCTGAAAGTGCCAGACCTGCTGCAATAAATAATTTCTTCATTGTATTTGTTTTTTTATAACTACTCATATTTCTGCAGGATTTCCTTCACTTCCTCGGGATTTGAAGGCGAGCCAAGCACCTTGCCGTCAGGCGTAATCATGAGATAGTATGGCACGCCGTTGCCTACCTGATACTTGTGGAAGAGGTCATCATAGCCCTTGGCGGTAGTGATATATTGAGGCCATGGCTCAGGATGCTTTTCCCTCGCTTTGCCCCATGCCTCATGCTTGGTATCTATAGACACACCGATGACGGAGAATTTTCCCTTGAATTCATCAGCCACCTTCCTGATTTCCGGCATAGCCGCAAGGCAGATGCCACACCAGCTTGCCCAGAAATCCACCAGAACATACTGGTTTCGTGGCACTACATCAACAAGGTGACAGATCTTTCCATTCACGTCCTGTAGTTCCAAATCCACGAGTTCGCCACCCTTTGTGGTCTTCTTGGCGAACGCTATCCTCTGGCGGAATTCATCCATCCGCAAAGAGTCCTCCGGAACGTCAGCAATGGCATGCTCCAGATGCTGCACCTGTTCGTTTGTCAGGTTATATCCACGCTTCAGAAGGTTGTTGGCAAGATAAACGGAAATCACGGAATGAGGATGCGAGTCGATGAAAGCCCACACTGCCGTCTCTTCATTTGTCTTTGCCAAAAGAGACTGATATTCATTGAAGTCGGTCTGCACCTGTCCTCCAGTCACTTTCAGATCTTTATCCACGAGGATTTCATCATTGGAGATAAAGACATCAGTATAGGTCCAATGGATTGAGTCGTTGGGCCAATTGTTCTTGGTTACCAGGTCGAGGTTGTTCGTCATCAGCGTACCAGGGAGCGGATGATTGAGGTGACCTTTCAGCTCAAACCTGCCATCTTTGATCCAGCCATCCGCAATCCGAACGGAGAAAGCCGTGTCGGTTTGGCAGCATAGTGTTACAGAATAACCGTCAGGAAGGCCTACTTCGCCTTTGATGACGAAGCCTTTCTCTCCCTGGGCACCAGCAGAAAGGGCACCCAAGAAGAGAGAGATGATTAGAAATATCTTGTTCATGAATGAATAATAAAGCATTGAGTCCGCTTACTTCAACTTGATGACTTTCTTGCCATTGACGATATAAAGTCCTTTGGCAGGGATAGCATTCAGTTTCTTGCCGTCTATTGAGTAGATGCCTTTAGCATTACCTATAGTGGCTGTTTCCGGCTGAATTTCCTCAATGCCTGTGGCTGTCTCCGGCTTGTACCAATAGACGATGGAAGGAGCCTTCTCCACTTTGTGGGCAGTATAGCATTCCACTGGCAATGCGAAATATGCGGTCTTTGGAGCGATGACAGCATCGTCAGCAAGGAGTTCGAACTGTTTCTTCTCAAGATTTACGGAATAGTATTTCTTGTCGATGGACAGGTCGGCAACATTTACTCCATTGTCTCCGCTCCATTCCAGTTCGTTAGTACTTGTTTTCTCCAGTTCATCGTCCTCGACAAAGGTCATGATTCCCTTGCCGTAAAGGATATGAGGGTCTCCCGGATAGAGATAATTACTCAGCTGTCCTGGCAGTATGTAATAAGCAGAGCTGTCTTCGGTGACATTGAGGTTATTGCTTATGCTGACTCCCCAGAAGTCAAAGGTGTTATCCACAACATTAGTTGCTGGCATTACATATCCCTTGTCGAAATACACTATCTTATATCCACCTTCCTCAGTGAACTCCATAGTGATGGCCTTATCGCTCTTGAAATGAGCTTCGTAAACAGCGCACTCCTGAATGTTCTTCACCTCAAGAGGGTTCTGGGCGATTTTCTCCTGCGTGTTCATGTTTACCCAATAGTCGAACGTCGCATTCTTGCTTTCATCCGGCGTAGCAGTCAATGTCACGTCATCGCCTATCTCATTGCAGACCTTGGAGATGGATACCGTTCCGAGAGGGCTCTGACCAATAGCGATTGTAGGCTTCACGTGGGTGAACAAAGCATAGAACTGTGCTGTCGGAGTCATCGGGAAACTGCTCCGTGCTATGGTCTCGTCGGCATCGCTGAAGGCAGCCTCCAGAGTGGTGTTGGAAGAAGGATTTTCGGTGTCGTATATGCTGTCATTGAATACGAAGACATCCTCGCCCTCTACTTCATCTCTCACGACCTTAGCCTGGCTGAAACCTGCGAATATCCAGTCTTCTGATGGAACGGCATGAGGATAGAATGAAGAATTGGTGCTGACACCATTGAGCATGAACTTGACATCCACGCTCTCGGCAGGAGTCTTCATGTCAGCATAAAGGTCGCTCATCTCATCCTCTGTCTCAGTCACAGCATCAGAAGGAACCTCCGCATACACCAGACCGGCTCCAGTGGGATATGCACTTACTGTAGCATAATAATCGCCCCACTTTGTGTCACCGGCATTCGCATTTCCAGTGGAAGCGAGGAAAACAAGTGCGAGAGCGCCCAATTTGATTGATGCACTCTTCAGAAAAGTAAATTTCTTTCTCATGTCTAATTAGTAGGGTGTCCAGTTCTGTGTTCCTATTTTTAGTATCAAAAACAGTATAATAACCATCTAAGCCATTGATAATCATTCACTAAGTAAACTATAATCTTGTGCGAATCTACATCAGTTTTTTTGATAGCAAAAATTGCCTTGCATTTTGCACTTAGTTTATTGATTCTTAATACTTTAAGTTGCTAAAACGTAATCAAAAACTAGAACATGGAACTGGACACCCTATCTAATTAGTTTTTAAAATAGAACTTTGTAATATTACCTTGAATACTTTCTCTTATTCTTAATTTTTACTGCGACTATCAGCAGAACCGACAGAAGCACAAATATCGAGCAAGCCATTGCAGGGGAGAATGGGCACGGCTTGTCTTCATAGACTCGCGGCAGCAATTCCGTCGGCTTGCCTTTCATCAGTTTGCGGATATTGCCTAATGAATCGACAATCATCATGTGCGGCATCGTCCGCTCCATCATTTCAGGCATTATGAGATCTTCCGGCTTTATCTGGTTCTCGTCAGCGCCAAGAAGCACCATGTGCATCCAGATACGAATCCATGGCGAACGTCTTCCCACCTCATCAACCCATTCAGACAGGCTGCCCTGCGTCTCTTTAGGCAGTTCAGCGACTTTCAGCATATTTGGCGAAACGGAACTGTTGATGGCATAAAGAGCCATGGACTGACAGTTGACCGAAGTGCAGTCAAATTTCCATATCGACCCTTCCATGGATTCCGCATCGAGTTTCTTCCATAGATTCTGTTTCTCTGATGGAGTAAGGTTGAGTTCATACGCTCTCACTCCCCTTCCCTCCTGTCTGTAGGCATCGAGGAATTTCCCAGACTGAACAGGTATGAATCCCGCCTTTGCTTTTCTCGTGAATAAATCCAGATATGAGCTCTTGTCCATATCCGGTTCGAAAGAGAAGCAATAATCCAGTCCCTTCTCGGCACAGACCATTCTGATAGCAGCATGACCAAACACGGAATAGAAGGCTTTGCCGGCATCCACGATGAGCAGATAGGCATGAATGAAGTCAGGATTGGCTGCCTCCTTGTCGATGACAGCCACCTTGCTGGAGTCGGGCACCTTGCTCTGCCTGCACTTTTGTGAAGCAAAAGCAGAGAGAGAGAGTATCAGAATGCCCAACAACTTGCAGTTCATCATTTTATTCCTTAGCATCTCTGACATACCTTACGCTAAATCCCATATCAGGCGCAGTGCTTGAGCGGAAGATTCCATCATTACTATAGAAGAATTTACGGTAATAATAGCCATTGGCTTCGCTCTGGTCCTGGGTCGCCGTCCAGAATGCTGCATAGACGCCATAATAACGGCAACCTAAGAGTCCCATATTGGTATGCGGGAAATACCATCCTGCCAGCAAAGCGTTGAAGTCAGTCACCGTACCATATATGGACAATAATCGCTTGGCGATGTTTCCGCGCCATGCATCTTTCTTTCCAGCATCTGAAGCTGACATTCCCATTGCCATCTCCAGGCTCTGCCAGTCTTCGTCCGTAGGGAGTCTCCAGCCTTCCGGACAGGCATCGACAGCGCCCTGATAGGTGTAGAGCCTTCCATAGACCTTAGGATCCAATGTTCTGGAATCACCGCTATATACCCTGCAGTAATCCTCATCTCCCAAATCATATCTGAAATTCTCTGCCATCCATTCCAGATTGCCGTATCTTACCCACTGATACTCATTGCCGTCACGCTCATCAGTATAGACTCCTTTGTCAGAGGCTGGGATAAGTGAGGTAGGCACCTCGTCATCATCGCTGCAGGATGCAAAAGCGAATGGCAGGCAAATCAGTATTGCCAAAAGCAAATTGTATTTCTTTATCATAACCATTTGTCAAATAATTAAAATATATAACCCATATTTATCAATGCCTCTCTGAATATCTTTGCCTTCTTCACGATGAGAGGATAATCAGCATATTTAGCCTCTATCTGGGAATCGGTATATGTAAGAATCACAGAAGCGAATGCCTTGATGTCCTGTTCGTAAGTAGGAAGATAAACTCCAGGCACACTGATAAAGCCATACTCCCTTCCTACTTGGTCTTTGGTCATTCCGTCAGGAATACTGAAGTTCGTGCCGTAACGTCCATTGCTTACGCTCTTGAAGTCAGAAAAGTATGAAGAATGGTCACTGGCTATCTTGCCTACGATAATCAGAAGATGCTTGTTGGCAAACTTCTTCTTGCTTGCTGCGGTAGTCAACTTGTTCAGTTCTCCCATAGCCAGCGCGATAGACCTCTCTCCTGCCACGGCATAAGGCTTCGTATTGTTGCCCCACTCATCCTTACCTGAAATCGTGTTGACCAGCAGATAACTGAACGGAGCCAGACTTCTGGTAAAATGACTTATGATATACTCCTTCAGGAATTCCACTGCCTGGCTCTGGCGTTCGAAGGTTTTCAGATAAGTATAAGTATATGGTTTGGTGGTAGGGTTGGCACTTGTAGTGGAATACTCCACATCCAGCAGTTCATTGAAATACAGGAGTTCCCCATTCACGTCCTTGCCCAGCAGATAATGCTGAATAGTGTCATTGAAAAGGAGATAGGATCCGGTCTCTTCCTTGAATTGGTTTCTCAGTTGCGCTGTCTCGCTGTCATCGTCAGCCTTCGGGATGAAATTGTCGGTAGGGTCAGACAGTTCCACGTCCAGATAATCTTCATCCTTGGAGCAGGATGTGGCCAGCATTCCCATGACTGCAAGCGGCAATATGATAGTAAATATATGTTTTCTCATCTTGATTGATTCTTTAAAAAATAAAATAGATAATCCAATAATCATACATATTGTCAGGACCACCTACTCCTCGGAGTCATATCCCTCATATTCACGCTTCTGGTTGCCGTTGTTCTGCATTCCCACATTGAATGTCAGCACCTCATTAGGTATAGGCATTGTCCATGAAGGGTCATCTTCCGGCAATACGTATGTGCGGATAGCCAAAGGCGCACCGCTGTCAGTATCGCTCTTGTAGAAGCCGAAATGATGGGTGATGGATATCTTCTCCGGCTGGACTTCACATACGCGGTAGCGACGCAGGTCAAACCAGCGATGTCCTTCGCATGCCAATTCCCTTTTTCTCTCGTTTCTGATGTCGGATATGAGTTGGCTACCTGTAGATGTGATGTCCGCATCCTTGGCTCCCGTGATGTAACGGTTCTCTCTAAGGGCGTTGACTGCCTTCTTTGCCTCATCCTCATGTCCCATATATGCTTCAGCTTCTGCCAGGTTGAGATAGGCTTCACCTGCCCTGAGCCAGAAGATGGAAGAGACCTCGCGCTGCGTGCCTCGGGTCTCAGTATATATCAAGTTATACCATGAAGCCTCATTCTCCTTGCTGGTATATCCGCTTTTGTCCGGGTCAGCCTTGGTAACTCCCACGAAGTTGCCATTTATCCAATACCATTGCTTCTTGCGCAGGTCATTGGCAGAATAGGTGTTGTATAGCGACGTTGTCAGAGAGACACTCTGGTAACCATTGTTAAGCGTTGTCGGCAGGTCGTCTCCACCCATCGTGAAAATCGTCTCGGTATTGTTCAGCGCAGCGAAATAAGTGGCGTCTGAATTCAGATTGCGAAGGTTGCCGTGATTCTTTATCACCTTTTGGGCATACTCGGCAGCCTTCTCCCAATTCTGCATATAGAGATAAACCCTGCTGAGCAGAAGCTGGATGGAAACGGAGTCGGCACGATAAGTGCTCTTGCGGTTTATGATGCTGCCGGCGGCTGTCATTTCCTTCTCTGCCGCAAGCAGGTCGCTTACAATCTGGTCATAGCATTCCTTCACCGTGTTTCTGGTAAACTTGATGTCCTCCACCTCTTTGGTAGTTTTCAGAGGCACTGCCAGATCCGTCTCTGCCGTTTCTTTCCGGTAAGGCTGACCGTACATGTTAGTTAGCCAGAAATAGTACCATCCGCGCAGGAAATGCGCCTGTCCGTTGACGTAGTTCAATCCTGCTTTTTCCTCATCGGTGGATTGAGGAATGTTCTTGGAGCTCTCCAATACGTTGTTTGCCACGTTGATATACTTGTACATTCGTGTCCAGGTGGTGTTCTCTGCGTAGAAGCTTGTGAAGTCTTCCTTGGCACCTACACGCAGCTGCCAGGTAAGGTAACCGAACTCATAATGTATCACGCCAAATCCCAGATAGCCGCCACCGGCTTCGTTAAAGCCATCTGCTTCGTCAGACAGCAGGTGGATAAATGTGCCTACATTACTGTTATCCTTGAAATAGCCGGAACCATTTACTGGCATATAGCAGTCACCAAGGAGAAGTTCGTTGAGGTCATTCCAGGACCTTACATAGTCTTTGTCCTGGGAATAATCCTCCAGGAAATCGCCGCAGCTGCTCAATGTGAGCAGCATGGCAAGCAATCCTATATAGTATTTCTTTGATTTCATGATGTTGAATGATTAGAAACTGACATTGAGACCAAGGGTGAAACTTGGAGTATCTGAAAGCTGGATTTCTGTAAATCCGCCCTGTGTAGGGGTCTGTCCCTTCAAGGCTGAATCACACCAGGTGTATAGATTATATCCGCTGAGCGTTATTGCCAGACGGTTCAATCCCATCTTGTCCAGCTGCTTCTGGGCAAACTCATAGGTAAGAGCCAATGATGACAGCTTCATATAGTTGGCACTCACCACGCGGGCTGTGCTGTAATCATACATCGTCCAATACGAACTGCCGATTCTCGCTCCATCCCACGACGAGGATGACCAATGATATTCATAGAGTGAATGGTTTTCAGAGCTGCGTCCCATCAATGCCGGGATATTCGTCCTGAACTCATCGCCAGGTGCTTTCCATCTGTCGAGATAGTCCTTGTTGGCATTCTTGTCGGAATAGAATGATCCGCCATCGCCTATGCCGTCATACATACGGAACAGACGGGTCTTTGCACCGAAGTTGTAGAGCAGTGTGGAACTGAGTCTCCACTGCTTGTAGGTAAATGTATTGTTGATGCTACCTGTCACATCCGGCTCACGTTTTCCGCTTGGCACGAGCACCTGACTATACACCGTATATTCATCCTGTCCCTGAACCTTGCCGAACCTGTCCTCATAATCGTCAATGATCGGACCTCCGTCAATAGGACTCAGACCGAGGAAGCGATAGGAATAGAACGTGCCAACCGGCTGTCCCTTGACCACTGCACTGCCTGTCAGGAAGTCATTCAGAGTGTATGTTTCCGCTCCTGGGGCTGTTTCCACGCGGTTATACACCTTGGAGAGGTTGCCTGAGAATATCCAGTAGAAATCCTTTACCTTGACAGGAGTGGCAGTCAGGGTGAAGTTGAAGCCCTTGTTGATGATATTTCCTGAGTTGACCACATAGGAAGTGTAACCATTCACGTCAGCGATGGTCTTGTTCATGAATGCGTCGGTGGTCTTCTTGTGGTAGTATTCCACCTCCAGCTGCAGTCTGTTGCTGAAGAAACTTGACTCCAGGCCCACGTTGAAGGAGCGTGTCTTCTCCCATTTCAGGTCAGGATTGGCAAAGTAGGCGGCAGTGGAAGTGAACTCATCATAGAAGGAGTTCATGTTGCCTTTCTTGATGATCAGTTCCGGAGTCTGGTTGTCAAGCATGTTGCCCTGCTCGCCATAGGATCCTTTGAGACGAAGGTCGTCAAGCCAGTCCTTCTGGATCTGGAACAGATTACACAGATTCAGGTTTCCGGAGACTGACCATATAGGCAGAAGCTTTTCCTTGCTTCGGCTGCCAAACTGGTTTGAACCGTCGTAGCGACCGTTGATATTGGCTGTGAAAAGGTCCTTGAAGCTGTATGAGAGAGTGGCATACGCTGACACCATGTTGGTCTTGTTGTCAGTCAATGTCGGGACATTCGTGCGCATCCAGTTCCAATATCCCGTGTACTTTTCCGGTATATTGGAAGCGAATGACATTCCGCGGTCCTTGTAATAGCCGCGCTGCGTGTAGCTGTTGCCTGTATAATGTGATGAACTTGCCTCCAGACCCAATGCCACATTGACATTGTGCGCCATCGCTTCGCCGAAGTATTTGTTGTAGTTGGCTTGCAGACGGGCTGTCCATCCCACGTTCTTCGTGCCGCTCTTGGTCAGTTCGCCGCCATAAGGCATATAGCAGCTGCTGTAATTGCCTGATGATATGGTCTCGCCATATTCACTGGTGCGCAGGATAGAGGAATGGTATGTCTTCTCGCCATACCATGTCTCGATGTTGGAATTGGATATGTTTGTGGAGAACACCGCATTGAAGAACAGGTCATCAATCGGCTGATAACGGAAATTCAGAGTAGCGTTGATGGAATTGACAGACTGGTCCGTGGAGCTGTTGTCATTCTCATTCATTATATTATAGTTGTAGAATTTGTTTCCACTGTATCTCTGATAGTAATGATAACTGCCGTCTGCATCGTAAGCCGGGATGGCACGGCTTGTCGTATAGGCGTAATTGATCAGATTGACTTCTCCTGCAGCATACTTCCTGTCATTCACATATCCGTTGACATTGAACTGCAGCTGGATCTTCTTGCTCAGATTATAGTCTATCTTGGCCATTGCCGTATATCGGCGGTTGGTCGTGTTGTTCACCACGTCATCCTGGTCCGTGTAACCGATGGACGTGTAATATCTTACCATCTCAGAGCCACCTGACACATTGACGGAGTGGTCATGAGAGAAGGAATTGTGGCACAGCAGGCTGAACCAGTCCGTGTTCTGGTCTGCCATCTCACGTATCTGCTGATTGAACTCGTCACGGCTTATCTCGCCTTTGTAATATTGCTGCAGTGCGTATTCGTAACCTGTCCGTGGCATGGATGACGGATAGATGTAATGGATGTCCGTCAACTCCTGCGAGAAGGCGATACGCTCGGCTGAGTTCATCAGATTGATCTTGCCGTCTGTATAGTAAGGGCGCTTGCGCATGGTAAACTGTGCTGAATATGAGACTATCGGCTTTCCCTCGCGTCCGCTCTTCGTGGTCACCACGATGACACCGTTGGCGGCACGCGTACCATAGAGCGCAGTGGCAGCGGCATCCTTCAGCACGTCGATACGCTTGATGTCCTGAGGGTTTATGCCGGCTATCGCATTGCCGATACGGTTTACGTAGTCAGGGTCGTTCAGCACATCGGATGTAAGGTTTACCGGGTCGGTCAGGATCACTCCGTCGAGCACCCAGAGCGGTTCGCGGTTTCCTATCAGTGTGGAGGTACCGCGGATGCGTATCTTGTTCGTGGCATTGATTTCACCACTGGTATTCGTGGCAATCAGGTCAGGAATCTGTCCTTCGAGCAGTTTTGACACATCCGTCACGCCGCCACGCATCAGCTCGCTCATGTCCTTGGACACGACTGAAGAAGTGAGGTTGCGACGGTCCAGCTGCTGATAGCCCGTAACGACGACATCCTGGAGGTTAAGGCTGGCATCCTGCATCGCAATCATGGCAAAGTCACCGCGCTTGCCGCTCCAGCTCGTGTTCTTCATTCCGATATACGACACGTCGAGCGTGATGTGGTCACTTGCCTTCAGCGAGAATCTGCCATCGGCATCGGTCACCGTGTTCTGCTTGTTGTTACGGTCACGGATTATGGCACCTTACAGGGTCTCCCTTTTCGTCCACTACAAGACCCTGCAGTCTGTCATTCGTGCTTTCCCATTTCTGGTTGGGGATATTGCTGTCCTTTACGATAACGATATACTCCCCCTTGCTGATTACCTGGAGCGGATGACCCTTTATGATGGCTTCCACAGCCTGTTCGGCAGTCTTTCCGCTCACGCTGACCGTCACCTTGAACTTGACGTCATCATAGTTGTACTGGATCTTCTTGCCAGTCTGCTTCTCCACCTTGTGCAAGGCAGAGGAAGCCTTCTCGTTGACAAACGACAATGTGACCCGCTTGACGGTCTGTGCGGCAACAGGCGCAGCCAAGGCGAGAAACATGAAGAATGTCATACACCATACTGTCATGATGCTCAACTTTCCCTTGTTTGGATTCATACTTTCTCTGTGTTTGAGTTTAGGGTGGTTAATATAAAACCACCACCGTTTATATAAATAATGTCACTAAATCAGTTTCCGATATCATCATCTTACCATGATCATGTCCTTGTCGTGCTTCATCACGATGCTGGCAGTGCTGATGAGCTGGAGCTGGCGGACCACCTCCTCCACCGGTATGTGGCGCTCTATGCTGAAATGCAGGCGTTCGTCGATGTGGCGGTTTGAAGCGAACACCACGTCCAGATTGTACCAGCGTCCTATCTCCATCATTATTTCGCGAAGGCTCTGTCCGTCAAAATAGAACATACCGTTCTTCCATCCCAGCACCTGCTCGAAGTCGGCAGACTCCACTCTGACAAATCCGCTCATGCCCACCGTGGCCATCTCGCCCGGTGCCAGTATCGTCTGCTGCTTATCTACATTCACGCTCACCTTGCCTTCAAGCAAGGTAACAGAGGCTTGCTCCTGGTCAAAGCACCGCACGTCGAAGACCGTTCCAAGGACAGTGACAGCCAGTTGCCTGCCATTGACCACGAAAGGACGGCTTTCATCATGCTTCACCTCGAAATAGCCCTCGCCCTCCAGCTGCACCTTTCTCGTGCCTTCCTTCGCGAAACGGCAAGGGAACATCAGTCTGCTGCCGGCATTGAGCATCACGCACGTGCTGTCGTCCAGCACTATGCTGGCGGTCTGGCCATGGGGAACGCTTATCGTCATCTCGTTCTTGTCATCGTCAGCCATGTCAAACATCCTGACGAGATGGTCGGAGACGAGCACCACGTCCGCATTCCTGCCGTTGCTTCGGGCAGAGAGGTCGATGGTCTTGCCGTTCATGCTCAGGCTTATCACGTTCCTGCTCTCGTCAGCCATATAGACCACGTTGCCGATCTTAGCCAACTGCCGCTGCCTTTCATCCATGCTGTCGCCATTCCTGCCATCGCCTATGGAAATGACGAGGCATATCAATACGGCCACACAGGCAGCCACGGACGCTATAATATAATAAGGTCTGAATGACAGCATCCTCGACTCGCTGATGCCTATCCTCTGCTTGAAGTGCCTGAAAGCACGTCGCGCATCGGGGCAATGTGCGTCTTCCAGCAAGGCGCGCCTTAGCTCGAAGTCAAATCTGTCATCTTTATCATTTGTATTCTCATTTATGTTCACAGTGACAATATGTATCGTGTTAATGATAATTTAGCAGTTTTTTGCTACTATTTATCCATATTACGTATTACCATGCAATCCTGTACCCTCCTTTTCCAAACTTTTTTCAAAAAATGTCAAAAAAAGTTCGAACTGTACGGTTGAAACGGGCTGAAAAGCCCAATAAGCTCATAGCCCAGAGCATCGCTCTGGGCTATAATGGCATGAATACCAACGTCCTGTAAGGACAAAAGCGTAACTGACTCATTGTGTTACAATACTTTTGCCCTTTCTATTATAAATCGCAAGACTTCGTCCAGGGCTACTCTCGCTTCGCTCGGTATTGGCTTTCAGACAAAACTTATCCGCTTTCTATGTTAATATCCAAATTTTTTGACCATTATTTTCAATTTATTTTGAGATTTTATATTCAGGGGTGAATTTTTGGCGATTTCTGACCATTGCGGTGACCAAATGCACAAGTTTGTTCTTGACATTGTTCAGTGCAACCTGCTTCTTCTTTCCTCGTTCTACGAGGCGCATGTAGTACCCCGCCATAATGGGATTGAAGTTGACGGCAGCAAGTGCCGCTTGCGTCAGCATGGCCTTTATCTGTCGGTTCGCCATATAATGTACATGCGGATCGGAATGCACACTGGTGCCCGAATCTTTGCCGAATGGGGCTAAGCCGTAATAGCAGGCAATCTTGCGTGAGTCGTAATTGAAACGCCGGAAGTTGTCGGTGTACACCATCAGACACACAGCGTTCTGCGTTCCTATGCCAGGCACCGAGGTCACGATGTTGAACACCTCGGTGAGTTCCTCGTCCGACTTGATGAGATCGGCAATGCGCTTGTCAATCTTCTCTATCTCCTTATTGAGTTCAGAGACGATGTGCCGTCCGCTCTGCGAAATCATTGTCTTGACTGGCGACTTCTCCATAGTGAGTCGCTTTTCGCCTCTACGCACCTGGAAACTGCATCTGTGTCTTACGACCATCTGACGGTAGAGGAACAGCTCACGCAGTTGTGCAAGCGACTCGCTAAGAGGCTCGTACATAACGGCTTTATCGTAATTCCTCATGGCGTATTCAGCAATCATCGAGGCATCGGCACGGTCAGACTTCAATCGTCTGAGACCTGATGCGTCTTTGATGCTCTTGGCGTTCTCAAGCCACATGTCGTAGCCTTTGCCGTAGAGGAAGT